>Ga0182004_10004506_pt1 | contig 11246 bp, 6 predicted proteins | sample Sormic07211540_1_FD_120479 | JGI IMG/M metagenome (GOLD analysis project Ga0182004, IMG submission 120479) | Endophyte microbial communities from Sorghum bicolor roots, Mead, Nebraska, USA - 072115-40_1 MetaG | ecosystem: Host-associated > Plants > Roots > Unclassified | place: USA: Nebraska...
ACTGTGCACGCCTTGATTGGATTTTGTTCTTATCATGTGGAAATCTAATTCTTGTAACCTATTGCTGGACTTGTAATACATCAGCTGATATGCTGCTTATTGCAAAAGTTACTTGAGACTTCAATGATAATTACTATTGCATTAGTTTTTTTTTGTGCTTTTTTTTGTGGTAGATGGTAAACTCTGTCGCATTCTGCCTGACTGAATATTTGCAAAACTGTACATGCGTGCCAGTAGTTGGCCTGAAATTTACTGTGCATGCCTTGATTGGATTTTGTTCGTATCATATGTGGAAATCTAATTCATGTAACCTATTGCTGGACTTGTAATATGTCAGCTGATATGCAAAAGTTACTTGAGACTGATAGTTACTACTGTACTAGTTTTCCTTGGGTGTGTCATATACTCATGTCTTATCCAAATGAGTATGTCTATTACTCAGAACACAAACATGCAACTAAATGGCCTATTAGCTCAGTTGGTTAGAGCGTCGTGCTAATAACGCGAAGGTCGCAGGTTCGAGACCTGCATGGGCCAATTTTTTGCATAAAAAAGATCATTTTATTTCACGAAAGATTTCTCTACAAAAATTCGCAAATCTAAATCATTGGCCACCTTTTTCTATTTTTTTCATTTTATTCCACCAAAGAATTCTCTATAATAATTCATAAATCTAAATCCGCTAATTGTTTTCTCTTTTTTTCATTTCATTCAACCAAAGAATTCTCTATAATAGTTAGCAAATCTAAATCCACTAATTGTTCTCTAGTAGCACATGCTACTGTTGCAATTTCCTGATTTCAAAATGTTGCAAAGCCTAGGGTAGAAAAAAAAGGAGAAACATTGTGGTTACAGGATGAAATTTTATCTTCGAATAAACCCCCGTAATAGTTTTTTTTTAAAAAAGAAATGGCAAGAGCTCTGCCTCTCAATTAAGGAAGTAGTAAAAGAGTTTTTTATGTACAAGTTAAAGAAAACAGCTGCAAAAAGACCAAGCACAAAGCAGCTGAAACCTGGTAGAAAAACAAACAGCAGCTTGCTAGCCTACTCTCTCAAGAGCCCTTTTTCTTTGTGCAATATCTTCTTTAATTTTTGAAGCAACCTGCAAGGCCGGTTCTTATGTGTTGTTGAAAATTCTACGATTTCTTTCCTTCCAAAGATTCCAGCACATGTAAATGACCAAGCCATTGAAGCACCTTCTTTCTTCTTTTGCGACCTTGAGTACAGTGTCCTCCCACCATGAACTCAAGCGTTCAGGGTCTTGATCGAATTGGACTAACCGGGTGTCAAAGTGCTCCTAGTTTAGGATTTGGTTCCATACCACCTTGGCGAATGGGCAAAGTAGGGAAAGGTGTAAGCACGTTTCCAAGAGGCCGTTGCATAGAACGCAACGATCTTGGTGAGGTCATCCTCTTCTCCGCAGGTTATCCGCCGTTAGTATTTTTCCTTACACTAGAATCAATGTGAAGACTTTGCATTTGTTTTCCGCCTGAGCCCTCTAAATGAGATCGCTTTTGAAGATGGCATAGGACCCCTTGAGCTGAATCCTATATGTAGAGGTGGTGGAGTAGGAACCATCTGTAGTCCATCGCCAAATGATGGAGTCCTTTACGCCTGGCTGCAGGTGGACAGCTTGGATTCTTATCCAAAGGGAGACAAATTGCTATATATGCTCTGTGGTGCTGACACGGTTTCTTAGGTAGTGTATCCATCTGTCGTTGTCAAGCTCTTGCTGCACTGACCTATTTTTCCTTGCAACTAGCTCAAACAAGTGTGGGGAAAGGTTTTTAGGGGCTTCACCATCAAGCCAGTTATCATGCCAGAAGCGAGCCTTGGCTCCGTCACCAATTGTGATCATAGTTGAGGCACTGAAGAGGAGGCGGTCATCTTTATTGCAGGGGAGTTCAGAGCCTACCTATAGTTTGGACTCATCAGTCCAGTACTATCAAAGCCACCGAAGACGAAGAGCTCTACCAAATTTCTCCAGGTCTGGGATTCCTAGCCCGCCTAAGTCTTTTGGCCTAGGTACTGTTGGCCAATTGACTAGGCAATGCCCGCCACTTGCATTTTCCTCTCCCTTCCAGAGAAAAGATCTTCTGATTTTGTCGATTTTCTTCTTAGCCCATGTAGCCAGCGGGAATACTGTGAGATGATAGGTCGGCATGGATGAAAGTACGGAGAAGACCAGCGTCAGTCGACCTTCTCTGTTGAACTATTTTTCTTTCCACCCAGATAGTCGTTTGCCAATACGCTCAATGAGCGGTTGCACATGAATCTTCTAGAGCCTCCTAATGTGGAGCGCCTAGGTAACAACAGGGGAAGGCGCTTCGGACCCTAGGGAAGGAGGAAAGCACTTGCTGTAGGTCCATCTCATCGCATCTAATCGGGTGCACGGAGCTTTTTTTAGGTTTATGTGTAATCCTGTAAGAAAGTAGGTTTTTTAGCGTTAGGCCTAGCAAAAGAGAAATCACCATATACTAGGTCATCATGCACATATAGTAAGCTAAGCATGTTTAACATGCACTAATGTAATGACAGAGTCATGGTGCACAGTTCAAGCAGGAGAACGGAAGAATCCTCTTGAGAAAAGATTCCGAAGAGTCCATCATCAACATGGAGCTGAAAAAGAATTGCAGTACAGCCAGGAACAGGACTGTCCTTCGTAACACAGTCGAGCTGCTTGCTTCTGAATAATAACTCCAGGTGTCAACCGATGATTTTTTTTTCTATTCTTTTTTGCTGCTTCATTTTTTTATATTCATTTCATCCTTGGCTTCATATTTTGCTATTCATTTTATCCTTGGCTATTATTTTGCTTTATATTTTTTCTTTTCTTTTTTATTGCTTCGTTTTTTTTCTGTTCATTTCACCCTTGGCTATTTTTTGCTTTTTAGTTTTCATTTTATTCTTTTCTCACATCCTTTCTATTGCTTGGTATTTTTATTTTTTATTTTTTTGCTCCTTCCTTTTTTCTCTCTATTCTTTCTGTTGCTTGTCTGTTTTTTTTCTACTGCTCTTCATTGATTTCACCGGTCCCCTCCCCCCGGGCAACGTATCATATGCAACTCAGCTTCGTGTGCAACCTATGTAACCACTAATTAAGGCCACAGAATCTAGATCCAACGTCTGAGGTTTTTTTCACTTAAACTCCTCCACCTGTGGGTTTAAATCTAACCCGTATGTATCCAGATGAGAGAGTTTAAGTGAAAAAAACATCGAACGTTGGATCTAGATTCTATAGCCTTAATTGGTGGTTGCATAGGTTGCACACGAAGCTAGGTTGCACATGATACTCCCCCCCTTTGGCTACTTTTCGAAGAATCTTATAGGTCAAACTTGAGGTTTGCGCATGGAAACTATATGTTGTTCATGTCATAGATTGGTTTAATTGGTAAGGTTGTGGAACATTTGAGAACTCAACACTTTGCCGAGCTATTCCAATAATTCAGATTTAAGAGGCATCCAAAAATTCAGATTTAAGAGACATCACTTGCGCCATGCGCTGATGATGCCTACATCATCCATGATTGGAATGTCAAATCTCTATAGGGGTAATCTGACGATGTGTTACTCATGGAGAAACAAAACGGCATTTTAGTCTCCACGATCAGCTCTTGCAGTCTGTCTCCGTATAAGGGCTCCATCCCCATGACAAATTGTACTTAAGCCATAACAATTTGCAAACATGCCAAAAGTTCAGTCTCGAACATATTAGTCTGGGAACCACTTTTTTGATACTAGTCTGGGAGCCACTTGGTGATGCGTGGTGACGAGCCACGGCTCCATGGCAATCCTATAGACGAGGAGAATGAATTGCAGCAGTTTCATAGAGCAGCAGTTCTATAGAGCCACTTCTTACACGCATTGTTTCATAGAGCAGCAGTTCTATAGACGAGGAGAATGAATTGCAGCAGTTTGGCGCTTCATTTACACTGCACTGATTTACTAGAAAAAGTTCTAAAAACGAATAGAATGAACTACCGAATTCTGTTGCCTGCTTCAACCATTGTCTCAATATGCAGCTACAACCACAATGATGTCCCTATGTCCCTTTTTAATTGTGGCTGTTGGTGTGCGTGCCACAAGTTTGACTCGATTTGTAGAAAATACGTGCAACATTTGTATCTCTAAATAAATTTATTAAAAAACTAGATTCAAAGATCTTTCTAATGATACTAATTATATATTATAAATATTAATATTTTTTAATATATAATTTACAGCAGTTGTTTTTCAGGAAACGCAAGCGATAATTAAAAAGGGATAGAGGGAGTAAGGACTGAGGAGAACAGAAACAGCAGAACAGAACCAAGACCAACTTTGATGCTACTAATTACACTAGCAGGCTCAGGGAGAAAGAAAAATGTTCAAGGCTATCTGAGGAGCATCATAGGCCTTGTTTAGTTCACCCTAAAATTCAAAAACTTTTCAAAATTCTCCGTCACATCGAATCTTATATTACATGCATGAAGTATTAAATATAATCAAAAATAAAAACTAATTACACAGTTCGCATGAAAATCGCGAGATTAATCTTTTAAGCCTAATAAATCTATAATTGGATTTGTTACAAGCAAACGAAAGTGCTACAGTAGCCAATTTTTTTGCAACTAAACAAGGCCATAATAAATGCTAGTAAAGGCTTAAAGCTTCTTCCTGTTACTTTGATGCTACTCATTATCTTTGATTCGTTTTGGGCTTAAACAATTCCTTAGGACCGGCCGGCCTTTCTGAACCACCATTGATACAAGTACAGCAGATCGTAATCAGAGCTTATAGATTAGAATTGCAATTTTATCAAGTTTAACTTTGAATTGGTTGGGGTGCGCCAGGCCCTGCCAGCAGTGCAACGGCTGGGCGACACATGAGGGCCCCAGTAGCAAGCCACTGTGGCGGACCCTCCCCCACAAAAAATAAATTTAATATCAAAATAGACACATGGCCCACATATCAGATATTAAACTGATAAGAACAGATACTACACTTGATCTTAGCCAAAAGGCCGAGAAAGGTATGATTTGGTCAGCTGCCCTGGGTCTCCTTATGTAGCGAGTGCGCGCCTCCGTGCTGCTTCGCTTGGCGAGGTGGGACTAAACGGGGTGAACTAGCTGCAGCTCCTGCTATGTCGTTCGAGCGCTCTGGCAATATATTGTAATGGGCTGCGGCCCAACGTACCTGACATCTTCTCCTTGGTTTAAGCCCACCTGTGGGACAACGCGCTGGAGCCCAGTACAATGGATACTTATTCCTTCCCCTAAAAAAAACTCAAAAATAAATAAATTACCTTTTCCTCTGCCAGGTATTTTAGACCCGTGATTATTATTCGATTATATATTCTCTTTAATATTGTCTGAGACTTTCAAAAGTACCATGTTAAGTGATACGACATGAATACTGAAAATTTTTTCCATATACATAGAAAAAAGGAGAAAATATGTACCGAGCTTTGAGCTTTCCAAGTACTGGTGGCCCAAGTCTGAGACAATGCACCGTGAAAAGAGCAGAAAATACTTGTAGGAGCTGTGCAGTTAGAACTTAGAACGTTCGGCTAGGATATGCCCCCATCATCATCAGTTTTGGTTCAAACAAAGACTCTTGCTGTTCAAGGCAAATGGCAAGTGACCAACAATAATACATGTTTATGGTAAATTTATGCCGTAGCCTGTAAAATCAGAAGCATCACCATCTGCAAAGTTACTTGAGATCATAGAGCCAAGCCAATTCCCAAAGCGTCTCCCCTCTTTGTCAGCTTTGTGTGCAGTTGAAAACCAAGGAAATCAATATTTGGAGGACGATTCCTGCAAGGAAGGAATGTAAGGTGGTGTTTGAGACTGCTCTACTCAATGTTTTTCAGCTCCGCTCCATGTTTTTTAGCTAAACGGTTTCAGCTCCACGCACTCAATTCGACGAAAAAGAGTAGAGTTGTGAGAGCACTTAAAGAGATACTCCACAAACTCTAGTTTTTTGTGCAGCTGCTCCATGGTGAAGTTTGTGGAGCAGTCTCAAACACTCTCTAAATGTCCCTAGTTCAAACTAAGACTTCATTTGTATATGTCGCATGCTACCATTCCACCTAGTGTAAATTTTTATGTTATTGGTAAAATTGTTGTCTTGTCGGATTGGAATTGTGCAATCTGATACTAACATCAACAACAAAGGTGTGTTGGACAATAACCACGCACCCCCACACACGGGATTCTTCCGGTCCAAACGGCCGGAGAGAAATCATGCGCCGAATGGCTTCCCGCGCAATATTCCTACGCGTTGCGCAGCGAGGAAGGCCCACGCGTGGTCCACATGCATGCATGCACGAGCGAGCATGGGCTGCCCGCTAGGAACGCGGGAGCGTCACGTAGGTACAAACGTATGTTTTCTTCTTTTCTTTCCTTTCTTTTTTTCCTTTTATTTTATTTTTTCTTTTTATTTTTTATTTTCATGCTATATTTTTTATGTATGTTTACCTTTTGTTTTATAATTTTTTATTATTCTTTTCATTTTTATGTTTCTTTTATTTATGTTTTCTTTTCTTTGCTTTTATGTTCTTATTCATTTTTTTTATTTTATTTCTTCAATTATTTTTCTATTTCTGTTTCTTTTTAGTTTCATGTGATTTTTTTAAAAAAAAACTATTTTTCTATTTTACCTTACTTAATTATTTTAGGTTTATTTTTTATTTTCTATATTCTATATGAGATGCTATGATTATACAGAACTGATGTGATGTTGACATGGTATATGATGTCATGCCCTTCGATGTTTTTTTTTATGTTCATGTAATATATATGTGATGTTTTATGATTTTTTTATGATGCTCACGTGTTATATATATATGATATTCTATAATGTTTTTTATATCTTCACATGCTAGAAGACTATTCTACACCGAACTGTTGTACTGAACAAAATGCATTATGTTTTGACTTGCGATAAAATTTTTTTCTGCTCACGATAATATTTTTTCTGCTCAGTTTTGACTTACGATGTAAAATAATATTCTACATTATGTTTTGTGATGTTTTTTCTTATATTTGCGTGGTATATATGTAATGTTTTATGATATATGTTGCTATGTTCGCATAATATATATATATGATGTTCTCGTAGTATACATGTGATGTTCTCTGACATATCATGTGATGTTCTATGACATATGTTTCTAGTGATGTTCTACGGTGTATTTAGTGATGTTCATGTACTACACATATGGTGTTCGATGATGTATTTAATGAAGTTCACGTAATATACATGTGATATTCTATAAATTAATTAAGTGATGTTCTATTGTGTATTTAGTGATATTCAGTTAGTATTCATATGATATTGTATAGTTTATTTTAGAATGTTTTTGAAAAGTATACATGTGATGGTTTTTTAAATTTCTCCGTTACGTATTTATTTTTTTTCTTATGATTTGCTCTTGTTTTATTATTATTATTATTATTATTTATGTTATGTTTTTATTTATTTTTATGTATATTATAAATCAATTTTATGAACCTACACTAGAAATTGTTCTTCTAAAACAAGATTTTTTTTCTTCGAAATATTGTTATGAAACCTAGAACATTGTATTTACTCAATAAAATAAAATGTTCTATCTTTATAAGATAAATGTTCGTTAATAAAATATATTGATGTGGGGTCTTGTTTTAAAGGATTTGTTACAAGAAATTCGATGGTGCAATTGGATTTTAATTTGGATCTTTGATTCTGCAGTTATTATTTTTTTAGTTCGTTAAAAGTTATTTACATATAGGTCATCTAAAAGCTGATGTGGGCTGAGGTGACCGTGGGCCAGCATGCAACATCAGCCACGCGGCTTCCGCGAAAAATTTTAGCGCGCTGGGCGGGAAACTGCCGGACCAATGTTTCGGTCCGACCATCGGACCCTAGCAGCCCCCCCACCACACCCCTTTGGTAAACGTTAGCTAAGGTGTACATGTACGTGTGCTAGCTATTAGTTGATTCACAAGTCTATGCAACCATGATCTTTTTTACCAACAAAACATAGCCAGACACACACGCAAGAAGTATGGCAAAGCACGAAGGAGTATGTGATAGATCCACACAGCATACTAAATAGACTTGGCACATCTAAACTACAGCGAAGCAATGTTTGGTCAGAAAGCATGTTCTTTGTTCTTCTCTTCCAATGAGTCAAACAAGGCAACATCTGAAAATAAAACAAAACAAAGGCAACACCATCTGAACTCTGAATCTGGACAAAAAAATGAAGAAAATGCTGCAAACAAAAGACCTCCCCACCCGTGGCCACGACCGATTTTGACACACCTAATTCCTCTTCCAACCCCTCCATGTTGTTTGTCTCCTCATCTCCACGACTAGGAATGGCATCCTAGGGCTCGCTAGTCGACCTAGGCACGCTGATGATGTCAATATCACCCCTGGTGGGGTCTCTCCGGAGTCTTGAGCGAGAGCTTCAACAACCTTTACTCATCAGTTACCCTTTATTGGTTTGCTTGAAAACCTAGCCATCTCCCAACATATAAGATTAGTACTTACCTTGGTCGGGCGACAAATTTCGGTGAAGTCCGACGAAACCGGTCTATACCTGTTTTCACTAGGTGACGGTGATTCAGTTCGTTTGGGATCCACACGCTCTAGTGCTTCCGTGTGCTGACGTGATCTTGCGTCAACATAATGCTACGTCTTCAATTCGTTGCTTTGACTAGCGACGCTTATTAGTTCCTCAACTCTGAGATAGCCTATAGGTGCTATGGAATTTTATATTATCAAAATAATCAGAAAAAAAAAATTAGTGTGATGCCAAAATTATGTAGCCGATATTTTGACCATTTTTAAGTACAAGTATATAGCCAATAGTTCAATACGTTGCCAAATGCATTGACTAGTTGAACAAAAAATCATGGTGTCTCAACTCTATGCACGTGACAAGCACGCACTCTCCTTGAGTTCACCCTTTTCCGCGTAGGCACTCCTCCACGTTCAGTGTCACTCACGACTCACGAGTCACGATCCAACGCAAGCACCACCCGCGACGCCCGCCACCAGTTCGACGGAGCGCCGCCCATGGCGAGCGGTGCGGACCGCATCAGCGACCTCCCGGAGGGCGTCCTCCAGCACATCCTCTCCCTCCTGCCGGCGCAGGACGCGGTGCGCACGTGCGTGCTCGCCCAGAGCTGGCGCCACCACTGGCGGTCCGCTCGCACCGTGCGCTTCGTTGGCTGCACCGGCTGGGCTGGCGGCGTCTACACGTTCGGCCCCTTCGTCGACGGCCTGCTGAACGCCCGTCGAGCGGGCGCTCCCCTGGACTCGGGCGATTTTGACCTCGATGTCGATTTAGATCTGGGCCCGTATGACGTCCCCAGAATGGAGCGGCGCGTCAACAGCTGGATCCGCCGCGCGCTGCGGCGCCAGGTCCGGGAGCTCCGGTTTCAAGCGTCCATCAAGCCTCGGCTTCCCTTCGTGCTGGAGGATCGGCCCCTCGCCTCCGACCACCTCACGAGGCTGGAGCTTGTGAGTGTCCAGGGGAGGCGTTCTTGATTTCTCGTGCTGCCCGGCGCTGGAGGATCTCAAGATGGAGGATTGCGATATTCGGTCGGTAGAAATGCATTCCCCATCATTGAAACATCTGAGGATCATATACTGCCTCTTTTATACCAACTACCGCACTGGGATGTCTTTCCCGAGCCTCGTTTCATTTGATTTCATTACCAATGCCGGAAGGGTTCCGATGCTTGAAAGTATGCCATCTTTAGAAATTGCAAAAGTTCGATTCGATCACTTCTATGATGATCGATGTGACAATGGTCGCTTGGATGATTGTGGAGATGCTGCCTGTGATGGTTGTTGTTACTATTACGGTCCTGATGATTACAACTGTGTGTTTCTCGAAGGCTTGACAGAAGCTACAGACTTGAAATTGTCAGCTTATCCTGATCTGGTATGCTCACAGCTGTCTTCCTGGTATTCAGTTTTGGAATTGTGTTGACATACATAGCTCAATAGCTGTATTTCAGCTGTTCCTTTCAGATCATCATATTTCAACGGACATCCCCTGTAGTTTGTTGACCACTGTCAATCTGTCATGCTATATCAGTACTGGAACTGTTTTGTTCTTCTGCAATTTAACAAAAAATGAGATGCCTTGTAATTGATATGTCACGTTAGTTTCAGAATGGCTTATCCAGCAAACATAGCGCTGTTTTATAGATTAGATTAGCACCTCTATAAAAGATATGAAGTCTAGACCTTTTTCATCTGCATATTAACCAGGATATGATTCAGGCTTGTATTTAATTTTCCTATTGCAGCATTTTCATTATTTGACTTTATGCCCTTGCACTTTTCCTAGTATGTTTTCAACAGGGATTTGGAGTGGTGCCCTGCATTTAGCAAGTTAAAGACTTTGGTTCTTGGCAAATGGTTTGTGTCTGCTGACTTCAGTGGACTAATTTGGTTCCTCCATCACGCACCTCTTCTGGAGAAACTTACTCTGAAGCCTTCAAAGGTACTTTTATTGTTCTTTACACGTGTCCAGTCTTTATTTTGGTTTTGTTCATTTGTTGAGTAAAGTATTCATTCGCTCCAGGTACGTAACAGTTTAATGGAGACGGAGGGAAGTTACAAGCCATTGGAACAACCAATTGCAGCTACCCATCTTCAGGTTGTTGAAATCATATGTAAGGATGTTGATGAGATAGTACTTCAAACTTTGAAGGTCTTGAATGCCAATGGCATACCACTAGAGAAAATCAGAATCCAATGTTCAGACGGTAAGTTATCTATGAACTGCCATGATATTTTCTGCAGTTGTCAATTTATAAAACCAAGTATTACCAATAACCAAACTGGGGCTCCTGCGAATTCTCCTGCTTCTACTTATGCAAGCATTCATGTTGGCAAACTTCGTCCCAAAAGCTGCCCATTTTGATTGAGTATTGAAGTCGTTGCCATCAGACCCTGCTCACACAAATAAATATGTGAATATCTGATTATTTAGTGAAGCCATGCTTCTCCTTGTGAATCTTGAATATGCTTCTCTTTGTGTCTCTTGAATGTGCTTTTCTATCCTGCCCTTTTACTTGCACCTTGCTTGTGTGCCTATATGTAGTTTTAGTTCTTATACAGAACCCATTTTTTTTTCTCGAAAACGCAGGAGAGCTGCGCTTCATTATATATAGAAGAAGGAAAAAGGGGATAGACCCCAAGTACAACCCACACAACACAACACCACTGCACAAATTACAGCACCACACCACACA
>Ga0182004_10004507_pt1 | contig 11245 bp, 13 predicted proteins | sample Sormic07211540_1_FD_120479 | JGI IMG/M metagenome (GOLD analysis project Ga0182004, IMG submission 120479) | Endophyte microbial communities from Sorghum bicolor roots, Mead, Nebraska, USA - 072115-40_1 MetaG | ecosystem: Host-associated > Plants > Roots > Unclassified | place: USA: Nebraska...
CGAAGGAAACCTTGCGGCCCTAACATGTTAGACGAACTTTTGAAAGGCTTCATAGTGATCCCTGCCGACCTTCCTTGGTAGTGGGTTAAGAGGCTGATCACCTCGGGCGAAAGGGTAAATCATAACTCATGGGTAAAGATGTACAACCTCTGCAGAGTGTTAAAAACTGGTATACTAGCCGTGCTCACGGTCAAGAGCGGCCTTGGGGATTCTTGCATCGACGATGATGATTCCTGTGTGTTAAATATGCTCGTTATTTATTATTTAATGCTTTACATTAATTATGTCACATTGATCATGAGATTGTGGGATCTATACAATCTTATTGCTATACTTGTGGAGTTCGACATGGACTCACTCTTGCTATTTCCCCCACACTTCAGGAGGAGTTTAGACTTGTGATCAACCAGTTAGTTGGATCCTGTAGAGTGGAGTTAATACCCGAAGTTGGAGTTGTCTATCCGCTGTTTGCTGTTAAAGGTTAACTCTTTTATACTAAGTACGTTATATAATTTATGCATTGTCTTTTGATATTACTCTTTATTTGTAGCTATATGTGAGATTTGACTTCTAAGACTCACATATGGTACATATCTGGTTTCGTTCTTAAAATCGGATATTACACTAAACAACCTGATTTATACAACTTTAATCAAAGCACCTGCTACACTACTACTGTGCACTTTAAAAGTGGGATGTGCACTGTGTGCTTTAAAAGTAAGTGTGTGCAGCAGGGTGCAGCTGCTACTATTGGATGTGCATTGTACACTTTAATAGTAAGTGTGTGCAGAAGGATGTAGCTGCTACTACTAGATGCGCACTGTATAATTTAAAAGTAAGGGGAGAGTGTAGCAGATTATATGACAGCACTAGCAATAGACTTTCTTCCTCGTATCCAAGGGCATCTATCAGGAGCCATCAATGCTTGTAAGATTAGTTGGTCAATGATGAGGTTCATATAACTCTCTTCAATTTGATTTTGTTGCAACATGTTTTTCAAGCTTGGACTCCCTAGCAAACCTATGCAAATTATCCTTGCCTACACCAAGAACCTTAAGCATATGAGCAAACTTCTTTTGCTTAATGTTCAAATTTGACTACATCATTTCTTTTTTAGCACTCAAAATCGTACTTTATTTGTACCTTCTCCTTTGTAGAGGCCTCTGTGTCAACAACCATTGTCGAATTCATCTTGCCACTCTCCAACCCATTTCCTTGTCACTGCATTAATTAATGGGATCAGTCAAAGGTGTCCTAAGGTTAATTCTCTGCAAGCTTCCTTCAAGTATATTTTTCATGTGATCATCCACCACTGCTCATGGTACCTATTTTCCTTCACGTGGTGGGTGTTTTCCCTCAATCTTCCAATCAGAAACCCTCCTCTACAAGGTTTCTTCAAGTCTATTTTTTCATTTAATCATTCATCACTGCTTGCGCTATCTGTTTCCCTCCATGTGGTAAGTGTTTCCCTTCACCTTCCCATTGGAGACACTCGGTGCAGCTTTTGCAACAACATTTTTCTGGTCACCATCTTGATTGGTGCCTAAAGAATCATCTCGAACTACTTGGACCCAGTGTTGAGCTTTGTTTTGTCCTTCATCCATCATTCTCTTGCATTCCAGTTTCTTATTAGAAGCCTCTAGTTCAAATATCAGCAAATCAACACCTCTTAAAACCAGACTTGCAGCCAAAGTATTTGCCATTGTTGATAGTTGTGGTTTCTATCAGTGACCATCATCTCTCCTGCCTATGGTGTTAACAGCAGACATGCCATAGCCACGAGCAAATGTACCTATAGGTGTGACCTCCAAAACTCCATTGTCCGTGGTGGTAACAGCAGTGCCCTCCCACAGAATGGAGGAAATGTGCATACAGATGAAACCACCAAAACTCCACAGACTTTGGTTGTAACAGAAGTCGACCCACAGCTAGGTGGTGCAGTGGATGTTCACATACAGGTGAGACTGCAAACTTCTTAGGTGGAAGATTCATAGTGTAATTTAACAACCGCTTCCTTCTGCTTCTTGCAATCCCATTTACCATTCTCTTTAACTCACTGCCACCTGCTTTGTTTCCCATCTCCATGCCATCCCTATAAGAGCATGGTTAATAAGCCAGCCAGCAGCTGGTGGTATGCTGTGCCATGTCATCTTAAAGTAGCAAATGCAACACATGCATATAATAAGCTGGCGTTTAGGTTGACTGTTACTTTGCATTTACCGAATACTTTATTTATATGCACCTCATCTCTTGTGGCTATATCTTTGTTGCTCCTTGCAATTCCAGACAAGAAAACATGCTAGCTGGGAGCATAGGATCCAGAGGGCGGACAGGAGGGCCACCGAAACAGCAGCTCTATCGCTTGTATAGGCTGGGAGTGGACGATTGTGTCTTGGGAAGTGCCCTTCAGCCGGGCGGCAAGGCTACCGCCCGCTTCCTTCTCTCTCATATGTTCTTGCTCTTCCAGCTCAGATTTTGTTGACGTGGAACTCCTCCCAGCCTGCTGACCGGACCTTACTATACTTACTCTAAGCATACCCCACCACACCACTTCCACCATGTCTTTACTCCTCGGCCACCAACAAGCATGCTTCCATGTCACTGTTGCGCACAGAACTAGCACCAACAATGCCATAACTCTTCATAACTGCTATTGCTAGTGACACCATCTCCACCACCTAGATTCCGTCTTGACCATCCAACAACAGCTCCCCTGCATCACTGAGCAATTGTTCCTCTCCATTATCCCCCATTTTTCCATCGTGTCTTGCCCTATCAGGACCCGACTGACAAAGGGCACATCGGTGGGTGTTGCTATGCATTGCACGAGAAATAGTTGCTGGAGCTATGAGATAATCTGCTACTCTCCATTTTTTGCAGCAGCTACACACTCCACCTTTTGCAGCAGCTGCACTCTCCAAGAAAAATGGCGTGCTACAACCTACTTCTCAAGTGCAAAGTCCACTCTGCTGCAGACCCTACTTTTAAAGTGCACAATCCATCCTATTGCACACCATACTTTTAAAGTGCACAGTCCACCCTGCAGCACACCCTACTATAGCAATAATGACCAACAAATAGTGGTTGTAGTAGAGCAGGTGCATTGATTAGAGTTGTGTATATATCAGGTTGTTTAGTAAATGAAAAAAGAATTTCAGTTTTGTTGCACTTGCAGACTTGTGTTCGTGTGAGTGTGTGCTCTCTGTTCTCACCTGTTCTTCCACCTCTAGGCAAGTGTTGTGTGAGTGTGTAGGTGAGCTGGTTGCTCACCTATGCAGGCGATCAAGGGCCAACAAGAGCTTAGTTATTCCATCTTATTTTCCTCTGCTGAGGCATGGCGTCGTTCTAAGCTATAGGTGAAACCATGACAAGGCAGAGGCAATAAACCATTCTGATTAGATGGGGGTGCCCACTGCATCCACCTTGTCTGACCCTTGCTGATAAGGCAGAGGCAATGCACCATTCTGAACAATAGGTGAAATAGTGGTGGGGATTATTGCCTCCACCTTTTGCGAACCCTACTGATGAGAAACGGAACTGTTCTGGGAAGGAGGCGAAATAGCTGTAGGGCTACACGCCTCATCCGATCTGTCGCCTAGGACACCAGTGCCACAATCCGTGACCTTCTCTCCATTTCCTCCCACAATAGCAGGGGGCTGCTCGAGGGACTGGCCGTACCCAAGTGGCTAGTACTGCATGGAAGAGGCCCTCATAGGCCTCAACATGTGTGGCAGACCCGTTGCATCCGTAAGCGTCGCTGACGGCTGTAGCCCTCCCCATAGCATCCCAAAACCAACAAATACCCAATCAAATCAGGGGACCAATATCAATTAGATCGACCATGACCATACCCTAGGCCCCCAAACCACCAACAATGCCACCAAATGTGCGGAGGACCCCCAACAAAGATGACTAAACTAGGAGTGCACAAGGGGCTCACCTAGTTTTTTTCCTAATGCACGTGGAGAAGACACTGACGTATGCCGCCACGGTGAGTTTGGGTGTAGGAGCTGTATCACGCAGCAGACCACTCTAGAGAGGGAGGTTGGAGTGGAACACGAACTCCACAAGGGATGTGTGTGCCACGAGAAGACGCTTCAGTTTCATGGGGACATCACGCCATTGCTATATAGGGTTGAGGCAGATCCCTTTGAGGTCCTCAAGCAGGCTGGGAATCTGAGAAAAAAATGACAGATAAATGAGGTAAGTAATTCATTCATTTGAAGGGTGCAAATGCATATTCGGACGGGTGGAACATATTTTGGTAATGACTCCTTTCAGACCAGCCGTGCCATTGTGTCCCTTTCTTTTTTTTTCATCTATAATAACTTTAGCTAATCCTTACGGTATGTGTTTTGGACTTCTCAGAAGGCAAATTCCTTTTTATTTGGATTTTAAGGATTAGTAATAAGTACTCTCTTTGTTTACAGCAAATTAACTTACATTTCCTGAATGTTACACAAGCAGACACACACGCGCGCGCACGTATACAGATCCTACCAGCAATGCAAATCGTAACCCACAAGTTCGAAATGGGAAGAAAAAGAGATGGAAAAGATAAAGACAGAAGGGGAGAACCATACTGATTCAAGAAGATATAATTATAAGATCAAGGCACAATGCACTCACACCCAAGGGCAAAGCCCCCTCGAAGCACCACCACGCTTGCTAGCTTTCACAAAGTTGTAAACCAAACACACACATCATCTAGGCCATTCACACGCACCTGCAAACCTAAGAAATCAGGAACACGGAGTTCACATGTTGATTTCAGGTCATCCAAGTATCAATAGATCAGCTAGTTGAGTTCCTTATGGTGGAACCTACCCACCCGAGTTCAAGTATCAATAGGCTATTTTTCTAGATTTATTCTAGGATTTTAACGGTGCTATGTTTTCAGTAGTAGGTGACGTGTCCATCGATAGTGAGGCGCCTGTGGTGACTTTGTCAATCTCGAGATTTGCCGATTCAACTCGGTTCTTCGGAGGTGCTCATAAGGGTAGGGTGTGCGTGCGTGCGTTCTTAGGGGTTAGTGTGCGCTCGTGTTATGAGCGTCTACGTCTGTAACTAGATCCCACAAAAAAGCATCAAATATGACATCATGGCTGATTACCTGTATTTTTAGATTGTGGGAGTTGAGACCGTGAGATGCAGTTGCAGATTAACATTTGTGCACATCAACTTAAATTTGTGTGGTTTTGCCAAACAAAAACCAAGATACGATGCCTCATCATGGTTCATTTTGCTTTGCATGAAGCAGGTTTCCAAATTGATGTATTCTACCATGTGATATATGCCATCATCTAGAAATTAGCCTTAAGAATATCCAATATTATTGTAAGTTTGTAACTGCCAAGTATAAGAGACTAGTATTCAGAATACATTATCTTAGGAAAAAGATCTTAACAAGCAAGCAAGTCTGACAAACAGTTCTTAACTTCTGAGAAATTGGGTATTCAGTATCAAAACTGGCGAAAGTAAAGTCTTTTATCTATTGATCAGTACATTGCTCTTATTGCAAGAACTGATCGCAGGGGAATGCTAGTATCTCAAAGTTTGGCAATTTTGTAACGTAAATCAGTTTCTATTAGATCTAGAAAAAAGAATAAAAAACAGAAGAACTCAGAAACTCAATGGAGTAGCACATGCGAACTGAATCAAATTACACAAGCATTACAATGGCACTGAGTTTAGTACCCAGATAGTGGACTCACAAATTTTATGCAAATGCGTAGCATGATATAGTACTTGATGCCTAGGAAACAACATATGCCATCATTCTGATGCCATTTAAACTCCTTGCAGTTTTGATTTAATTTCACTGAACAGGGACCATATTGGCTGTCAATGCAATCAGAAAAAATATTTGGTGGCTGCCAATTTAAGTACTCCCCCCATTCCAAATTATAAGTCGTTCTAGTATTTTCTGAGAGTCGATCTCAAGTTTAACCAAATTTATATAATAAAATAATAATATTTATAATACAAATAATTATAATTATATTCTTCGTTGATTATATTTTCATAGTATTGCCTATTTGATGTCATAAATTTTTGTAACTCTCTCTATAATTTAGGTCAAACTTAAGATGCTTTGACTCTCAACAAAGTTGGAATAACTTATAAATTGGGATTGGGATGGATGGAGTAGCTGTTAAAGAAATATCAGGAAACAATCCTCATGGAAGTAAGCATCTTTAATGGAAAATATAGTTTTCACTCTCTCCTTTTAAAAACCTTTCATCCTCAAAAGATGCCTGAAAGTTAGAACTTAGAACCACTATCAGTGGTAACTGAAATTGTGCTAAAATTAAAGATAATAATTTCAAAAGATAATTGGATAAATGAAACTTACTTCTCTTCAAAATGTTCAAGTCTAATCTTCTCAAAATAGTTTCAACAGGAGAGAGAGGCTATATGTGGGTTGACAAATTAATGGCTCTCACACCAGCATTTACAGAAAAATTAATGGATCTACAGTTGTCTATGGCTAACACTTCTACAATTGTTCGCAAATATGGCTATGGGCAAACAAAGCTTTTGATACGAGCGCTGTTTGCCAAAAAAATTATAAAATCTCACTCAGGCACACAACTTTTTTGGGCAGAAAATTTTGTATTTTTCTCATTCCACTTCAAATTGAAAACTATGGCCACTATTCCAACAAGCACCAACATGCTACTTCTCCAATTCCAACTATAACCCTTCTTGAGTTACTTGCACACTCCAACGTTCTTAGAAATTCACAATTCAGACCATGAACAAGCACAATGCACAACAATAGGCCAAGAACAGCATAGCAAGCATAGCACTGACCTTTATCCCTGTAATTGTAATAAACATCAGTCAGCAGCATGTAATTAGTCGTCGCGAACCCACAGAGAACTTTAGCTATTTCGGCATCTCTTACAAACAAGAGAATACCAAGAACAACTTCTATCGTTGACAGCGAAAGATATTATGCCATGGAGGCGGCATTAACCATGAGGAGGACCTTCCCCTTGTAGGTCTCCAGGCTCACATCATCTTCATTGACATTGCAAATCCTGCTCAGAAAACAATGCCATCGTCGAGGCTCAATTCATCGGTGAGCTAGAATTTCCTACTGGCTGATATAAAAAGAGGACGCTTCAAAAATAAGGCTAGCCATGTGTTAGGTCAGTCGCATGGACGACCGTTACGCACAGCCGTGCATGCACTTCTTCTCTCTTTTCTCTTCTTTTCTTTCGGACACACTGTTCTTTTTCTTTTCTTCTTACTGTTGTCCCACCGCTCAACCGCCGATGTCCAACTGCCCCGCCACCCACAGCGCCACCTTCTTCCCCTCCCCCTCCCATTGTCGCCATGGCCATGCTCGTAGCCCAGCACTGCCGCGACGCCCCTGCCCCAACCTGTCCTAGCCGCCTCCACTGCATCCAGGGCCCCTAACCGTCCTCCATCCATCCCATCGCTTGGCCACCTTTCTCCCCCCTCCCCCCGAATCTTCCCTTTCTAAGCCTGCCAGAGTTGATGAAGAAGAGAGGGAGAGCTCGCTGAAACCCTAACTCATAGATCTAGGAGGAGGAAGAGAAGGAGGAGCAGGAGGAAGCCACCTACCTTGTGCGTCCGCCAGAGGGGAGAGAGGGAGGAGCCACATGTCATCAGGCGCATGGGGAGGAGCCACTGCCGCCATTCGAGGGAGAGAGAGAGGAGCCGCGTGGGGAGTCGGGCAGGGGTGTGGAGTCGGGTGCATGTGTGGGGCTATGGGGAGGGAGATGGGCAAGACGGTCATTCGCTTGCGCATAAAAAATAGACGGCTGTCAATATGTCATTACCATACAAAAATATAGGTTGATTAGAGCTAGAAGTGTAAAATTTACTAATATTTAATCATATGTATTAGTTGAGCCAGGTCGGAGACCATGCAACAAATAAAACACTGACTGTGTGGAAGATGCTGCATTGTATAGAAGCTTGGTTAAGACAGCAAGCGCACACTAACAGCCTGGTCCAAACACATACAGGGCACTAATCACGCACTAGAAGTTGCGTGAGCGTGACCAGTATGGAAAATTGGCAAAGACCTCACAAAATACGGTTCTTCTAATTATGGTGTTCCCCTCATTGCTATGGCAAATCATAATTTTTCACGAAGAGATCATCCAATCATTTAATTTCTTCTGTAAAAACTAGCATAATACAGATCGGAACATGCAAAACAGCATGATTTGGAAAGGTCGGAGCACCCTGCAGACTGCCTGACAGTGAATTCATATATTGCATAACAAACTTGCCCATCCTAATTTATCCCATCTCAACCTCTTCATTTACTATCTTCATTGCAACCGTCCACATGTCTAACCACGTACCACTCCATGCCATCTCGAGCTGATCTATGATTTTGTCGCATTGCTCATTTGTTTCTCTATTTCCAGATTATTGTTTTCGAGTCTCTTCCAAGCAAAAGAGCCTTTCTGATGTGGCGTGGCACCTGGGTGTATGCAGATCGAGGAGAGGACAATAGTAGCTAGGACTGGGAAGAGAAGCAGAGAGATTAGCAAGAATTGGCCGGTCGTGGGATTGGCGGTGATGGCGTTGGCTCCTTCCGGCATCACCGTTGAAGGAGAACCCCTCGCCCGTGTGGAAGTTTATTTCCTTCTTCGATGATTACAATTCATTCTAAGGTGCCCTTTATATTCCAATCTGCTGTAATGTTTTCTAAAACACTTTTTATAACACCCTAAAATTTGACTTAGTTTAAAAAGTCACTAAAAATTTGAAAATTTTAAAACTTTGCATAGAAACCCACATATGTGGCTAGTTAACCTAGAAGTAATATAAACAAAACAACATTGGAAATGAAATATTAGGAACCCTCTGTTCTTGATTGTTTGATTGCTTGTTGAACATTTGGTGGTACCTCCACTTTCAAAATTGCATTTTGAACCATTCCTAAAAGCATAATAGGAGTTAAGGAAATAGAAAGAGAGAAAGGGAAATAGAAAATGGGCCATTGGGCCTCCTCTCCCTCCCCCTCTCCTTTTGGCTTGCAGCACAGCCTGTTCCCCTCTCCCGTCTCCCCTCCCGCACGGACCAGCCTGTGGCCCAGCACCGCAGCAACAGCAGCTCGCGTCCCATTCTCTCTCTCCCTCCTGCCGATAGGAGGGGCCGGGCCGTCAGCTTCTTCCTCCCACAGAGACCACGCCTGCGCCAACATACAGGTCTTGCCATGGCCCATCCTAACACTAGGGAAGACACAGGTGCACAGTCGCCTGGTTCATGATGCCCAGAGCTACCCCATCTCTCCTTTTTCCTCTTTCCTTCTCTCTAAACACCCATAGCACATCAATGTCGACAAGGCAGCCGACAAGAGAAACCCCACCAACGTGACCATGCATGGCACCGAGCTCACCAGAGTATGAACGGACGCGAAGGCATCCAATTCACTATAACCAAGCTTGAGCACGTGCACGAGGTGGAAAATATCGACCAGTGGGCGAGGAAATATCTACCGCCACCACTAACTTTGCCCACTTATAAAAGGGCCTGGCCGATGAGTCTTCGCCTCAACCACCACCACCACTCTGAACTCCGCCATGAATCGAAACACACCATCTTCCCCTCCATTTCTCCTTCCTCCCTCCCGGTAGAGCGCTTGGTCTGTTTGTCCAAAGTTGGATTCCACCAATGCCATTAGAGCTCCCTCCCCCTTCTCCCCTTCTTGTCGTGTCCTCTGTCAATTGGAGCAACAAGTGAATTTTCTAGAGCCTCCACAACCTACTAGTGTAGCTAGTTTCCCTCCTCCACCTCTGCGTTGCTCTGTCCGCATGTGACGTGCGCCACTGAGCCGCCATGGCCACCGGCTAACCATTAGGAATGCTCAACTGACCCTTATGTCTCCTCCACTACACTTCTCGCACCCCTGTGCACATGAAAATGTAGTCGGTTATGTAGTATGAGTTAGATAGGAACCCATTGACCACTCGCCGCCATCGCACCGACTCCCGTGAGCCACCACCAGCCACGACGACCCTTCCTGAGCGCCATCCACCACCCAGACAACTATCCGTACGCACGACGCCGCTAGCGTAGCCTTTCCCGGTGAGCCCAATGCCCTCTTCCTGTTTTTGTCGATGTCGATGGTCTCCGTCTGGCCAACATTTCGCTCTTTTCCTTCTTACTCTGCTGGGTGGGACCAAGGCAAAATGTCTTCACCGTTACCACCCATTCCTGTCCATCACCTCCCCCTCCCCTTCTTCTTCTGCCACTTTTCCTGGCACAAACACTTTCCTTTTTCTGTGGAGTTCATGTTAATGGATTCAAGTAGAACTTTAGGTTTCCTAGAAGTTTTACTTAAATCAGGGGCAGGCACAGTAGCAGCAAGCTAAGCTATTTGTTTTTCTACCATTTTATTAAAGTTTAGCTAATTTTGGAATGAAGATGATAGATTTTCAAATTTTGAGTTGATATTTTCTAATATTTTTTTCATTATTCAACAACTTTTTAGTGAGGCTTTCGTTTATTTTAGCTTGGCCTAAAACCAAATCCTTAAGTGAAGGTTGATTAGAATTGTAATTTGAGTTGAATTTCGAATTACCTTGGAACGGTGAAGAGGATTGGTTGTTCTAGCCAATGTTATTTCCTCCTTGTTGGCAGTACCCATTGTTGATGAAGGATGCTTCTTCATGGGTCCTGGGGCAATCATTCCCTGAGTAGCAAATTTTCCCACAGACCTTGCACGTCATTTGCAAGTCTATGGATTTGACGGTGCCAGTGTTGATGTTGGTGCCATGCTTGTCAAACATTTTTAGGAGTAAATCTATCTTTGTAGCAAGCAAAGCCATCTCCTTCACGGTATGCATGCCTTTTTGTGTTTTGGCTAGGGTTCTGTCCTCACCCTAGCCCTGGTTCTCTACCATCTTGTTGAGTAGGGCCGTAGCCCTTTTGATGGTGAGTGATAGAAATGCACCACCAGCAGCGGCGTGAAGGTGCCCCTTCGACATGGGTGCTAACCCATTGTTGATGTTCTGGAGCACTAGTGTGGGGGTATAAACCCCTATACCCTTACGGCTAGACTTCGGCCAGGAGGCTTGGCCCATTACGAGACGAGTCCAAGGCTTGATCCGACAACCTGGAGTTTCGTGCAAGGAAACAAGATGTGGAGATCAAGCAGGATTCTAGTCGGTTAGAATAGAAATTGATATCGAATTATCCATGACAATTGTAACCGACTAGGATTAGTTTCCGGATCTGTAACCCTGCCCTC
>Ga0182004_10004508_pt1 | contig 11245 bp, 8 predicted proteins | sample Sormic07211540_1_FD_120479 | JGI IMG/M metagenome (GOLD analysis project Ga0182004, IMG submission 120479) | Endophyte microbial communities from Sorghum bicolor roots, Mead, Nebraska, USA - 072115-40_1 MetaG | ecosystem: Host-associated > Plants > Roots > Unclassified | place: USA: Nebraska...
AACTATAGTAAGTATTGTGAATATCATTTTTCCAACCAACTAATTCTATGATTGGATGCACCTGTAGTTCAATATTGTATTTTCGGAAGAAATACGTTTAAGCGAAATAAATTAAATATATATATGAAATATATTGAGAATTGTGCCAAATTTTATCTTAGGCTTCAAAATAAAGTGTAAAGTTAGTAGAAAAAAATTGGAGATAAAAAACCAAAAAAAAAAACTTTGCCGAGTGCCAAAATCCTGGCACTCGGCAAAGACCATCTGTGTCGAGTGTCCGACTTCTGGCGCTCGGCAAAGACTAACGGTGTGCACCACCGTCAGCCTTTGCCGAGTGTCATGCTTTGCCGAGTGTCCGACACTCGGCAAAGACCATCTGTGCCGAGTGCCGTGCTGTGCCGAGTGTTTGGCACTCGGCAAAGAGCTCTTTGCCGAGAGCCGTGCTTTGCCGAGTGCGGCACTCGGCAAAGAAGCTCTTTGCCGAGTGCCCGACTTTTGGCACTCGGCAAAGCATTTAACACTCGGCAAAGCTCGGCTCTCCTGTAGTGGCACTTTCTCATGAAGGTTTGTTTTTTGTGAAAGAAAAAAAAACTCTACGTGCTTGTTCTAGCTTTCCCTCAGCCCATATGGCTGCCTCCCTCTCTTTCATCTTTTTCTGTTTCCACTCCCTCCTGTGGTCGCCACGTATCCAATGGCGAAGATACGATCAAAGAAGCCATGCATTTGCAAGAGCCCTTCATATCCCTTCCATTGCTGATCCTATTCGATATTAATTTGGGCATGCACGTACGTACTATATCGCTCCCAGTCGTTCGACTTGGATTGTGCTTTATTTCCCTTGTCAATCATGAGTGGGCATGGCCAAATTGGGAACACCCGGCGATCTGCCAGTGAAGGCAACGCCCCGCGCCTCGCATGGAGAGGCACAAGGTGTACTCTGATCCGAGCAAACGGGTTGCGAATTCATGATCTCTTGAAGGCCTCCACTGACGATTCGACAGCTGCAAGGATTGTGATGGTACATGGTGCCTAGCTCCACACCTCGTGTCCATTAAACAGCAATACAAGTGTACACAACTAAACTAGACTCCAAGTCAATACCGTGAAATGTTCATGAGCCGGTGTCTCCCGAATCAGCAGAAATTATTGGTTATACATGCTAGTATAAATATGTTCACCTGGTATCACAAATGCAACGCTAGGATTGAATGTCTTGGTACTCAAAGCATGCGCCTGAGTTACCCTCCAGGACGACCATGAATTATGTTACCATGACTCGCAGCCGAAGATTAGCCAAGGAGGCCATGGAAGAAGACACAACATGATTACCAAAAGTGATTGCATATTCCCCACGCCTTGCATTCTCATCAGGGAATATTTTGGCATGTTCAACAATACCACAGATGGTAGACATCAGAATTCATGTCATCTTTATTGTTGTGTGGAGGAGGGAGAGAATCACACTTTCAGTAGAGTTTTCTTATTATGCGAACCATCCTTGAAAATGTGCATTGTAGTGTCACACCCAATCAAAAAACGACTTTCAGGCATGCTCTGAAAATAGATGCCAAACAAATAAATCCATAAACTTTTCAAATGTAAAGCCGGGCAAGAAGACAAATATTATATCAAAATCATAGATATTGACAAGATTTAAAACTTTTTTGTTGACCATTTAAATTCTGATCATTTAGGACCCAAATATACATTTTAAGTTCTTAGAATTGAAATTCAAATTTTCAAATAAGCTCTCAGATGAAAATACGCCATGTAGAAAAGTTCTAGTACTTGATGAGATCTAAAAATTTATAGCTATTTTTTATTTGAGATTATCTTAGGTGCCAAAATATTGGATGTAAGATTTGCAAAAGTAAACAAAAATATAGCATCTTATACATGTTCATCAGAAGCCACTGTGTGGCTCTACAGTCTACACTGCATGCCCTAGCCCCTAGTCTGTACACTACGAGATCGTTTCAGTTGCACACAGTATCTACTTGATGTAGATGCCCTCAGTGGCAAATTTTTCTTTCTCGTAGATGCCCGGCTTCTGGACTACCTTCTCCAGAGATGCCATACTTGATGACAGGCACTGAAACCCCTGCACTCTTCTCACCAGCCAATAGATGACAGGCACCGAATGAGGAGTTTAAGATGTTCATTGCTTGCTTTGATGGATTGATTGGGCAGCATGTCTATACACAAGATCATCCCAAACTGGCTGGATGCCAAGTTCCAGGTACCAGCGTTCAAGGTGATTGGGGAGGAGTACATGTTCGAGTCCCCATGGTTTGAGACTGCCATGCAATGCGCACAGGGGTATCACCTTCGTCCTTCGGCATCTTCAGGCTGGACCTGATGATCACCTACACCCCGGAGGAGGGCCACTTCGTGCAGGATCGGCTCATGGAGCTGCTTGATGACGGCAAATAATGTCTCTGCACTAAAGATGTCGGCTATGATTTTTGGACACATCCCTGAATGGCTCTATGCTACATGACACATGATTACAACGGGTACAAAGTACCAAAAAACATAGTGGACAACAGGCATATTAGCCTTTCAAGATGTCTCCTATTCCCTAATGTCGTCGACTATGTTTTTTGGACACATGAATGGAAAGAACTATCGATGAACAAGTCTGTTGCTCATGCCGATATATATAAGTTTGGTAGGACATTCAATTATGAATTCATTATTCATTACACCTTGTCATAATCACTCGCATATGGATGCAATACGAGTTGCTATGTGAATGAATGGATTTCATTCCATTATTACATATCCTACTATCCTAGTCATGGGTAGGTTTAAGTTCTTGTGAGAACCTAGCTACCAACATTGACGTTAAGGACAGGCCGTAAGTAGTTCGCAGTGCACTTGAAGACTTGATGCGTTAATTGTAAGTTTTTTATTTTTAGCCCCTTGGTATTCTGTTAAACTCTTCACTATTCAATAAAATTGGTACTTGCACATGCCGGTTTGTGTTTTTCTAAAAGAAACCTCTCTGTGATTGTTCTAGCTTTCCCTCAGGACCCTGTGCCCCATGTGTAGCACACGGTTAGTGAATTCCTGAACTCGCTAAGTCATCGACTAACTGGACAGACGACAGCCACGAGGATCTTGATGGCCCGAAGTGCCTACCTCCATGCATCATGCCCACTAAACAGCACAGGTCAACTGAGCTAGGTGCTAACTTTTGTTTGAATCTGGCTTCAGGAACACGAGCCAGAAACAGTTAATGGAACAGCCATTTTTAGATGAACCAGTATTTATCAATACAGATCTGGCGTCATCTGCAATGAACCAATGGAACTAAAGTCTTTAAAAATTGGTGTAATAGTTATCTGTCCGAAATATATGTCATCTTAGTATTTGATCAACAAATAAAGTAAACCTGGAAATTGCCAATTTAAATGTTGAGTAATTATCCACAACAAGTTCTTAGTAACACCTGTTAAACCTCCGCCGCCAGCGCTACGGCGCTTTTGTAAAAAAAAACTTTGCTCTACTTAATACAAAGATACGCAAACCTTTTACGTATTCGAGAAAAAAAAATTATCCACAACAATCATTAGACAAAAATAATATAAAATGCACGTGTGTTTCAACTTCCAATTATATGTTACGCACCTATATATATGCCATTGTTAAAGACATAACAAAGATGTATCGTTGTTGCACTTTATACATTTATTTAGGAGTTCAAGGTTGACTTCAAAAAGTTTCTAAATGATCTTTTCATATATCATCTATAATATCAAAATTAGAAACAAGTTCCCAAAGGTGGCTAGAAATATGTACATATCAAAAAGGTAGCAGTAATTAAGATCCGGTATACAAGATACTGATCAATCTATTCATATCATGGAAAAATTACAAATGTCTTGCTTTAGAAAAAAAATGAACAAAACTCATTCTCTCTTTCTCCAGGATGATATATGGGCTATCAATTTCACTAGCTAGTGATGCTGCTAGCTCAATAACAACTCTGATCCTTTTGGTTGAATGTATCATGAGATGTAACTTCTATGGATTATGAACAGCCCAAATTGTTGACAAACAATCCATTTTTACTCATTTTCTACAACAGCCCATTAAAAAATTAACAAAAAAAAGTACCCAATTGGAGCATCGTCATGTGGATCTGAAGAACTTGTTAGTACTGATCCATCAGGTGCTTGGCCACAAGTACCCAATTTGCATAATAGAATGTCGAATGTGTCTCCATGACTTTACCTTTTCCTACATTGAAACAAAGTGTTCTTAGGATTTAATTTTGACAAGATTAATAACAGGTTTCACATAACGAAAAAACAGAAGATAATTTGTTTCTAAGCCTCTTGGAAAACATAGATTTTCTTACTGTTTCAGTATGTTTTGTTACTTTGTTCTACATATTTTTAGAGGTGATCGGCTTAGGTGACCCACATCTGAAAATCGTTTCTGTGGAATTCCTTTGCAAACCACCCCATCTCCAGACAAATTCATATATATAGGTGGTAGAAAATACATCTGAAAATTATTTTCTCCCACCTCTACAAATCAATTTTGTAACTAGTGTTTCCTGCTTTTAAATTACCGCTCATCTGAGTTTATTATAACACAACCTACTTTAATAAGGCATTTTGTAGAGGTCCTTTTGAGCAGCTAGTTGCTCTTGATCTCAAGAGTATGCTGCAATGTCTACTGATCCAATCCTTTTTGGCACTTTCCACGAGCATTATCTCAGTCACATGCTTGTCTTTAGATATATCACTTCCCTTGACTTAAAACACATTTCATTAGTGTTTACTGATTCATCCAATCTTTTTTATCAGCCATTTATATATATGCTGGGAAGGCAGTGAGCTGATATATTGGTTGAGATGACAGAACTGTTTTGACTGGCGTCTCCCTAGCTACCCGCCTTTGTGAAACATTTCCCTTTCCAACCAGGTAGTCTTGCACCGAATTTATCTATGAGCGGTTGGAATCGATTATCCTCTCGCTTCCATGTATGCAATGGCAGCCCCACATACTTTCCTGGGAATGAAGAAATCTTACTAAGGAAACGAGTTATATATGATGTCTTCAAGCTCTGATTGCCAAGATCTTGATTTGGACATGTTGACCATGAGTCCTGAGCATGAAAAATTCAAGTATTCTTGCCAAAGCCTGCAATTCAGGTGCCTCTAGCCTAGCAAAAACGCCTGCATCATCAGCGTATAAAGAACAATATGCAAAAGTGCCGCTTTCGGGAGCACCGGTTTTAGAATACCGCTTGAAGATGCCAATTCTATGATTTTTTTTTTGCACCGCGGATCAATTGCCAATATGAACCCCATTTACTATTACCCATGAGGATGAAGTTGCTAGAATTGCACAGATCCATTCTCTCCATCTCTGCCCAAAAACTAAGTGCATGCAGGCAAGTCTTTGATATCAAGGCATGCACCACGCAGGAAATCATTCAACAGATTGCAAATGGTGTACATATGCTGCAGATGGAGCAAGAAGAGTATTGATAGCTAGTCACTATATTATGCAGTTTTATTTTTACTTTTTTCTCAACCATTTGTCAATATACAAACTTTGCCTTCCTACTGAATGAAAAGGCAGTGCACCTGCCAATTATGTTCAAAAAAACAAACTAAGTGCATGCAACACCTCTAGCAGGTAAGACCAATGTAAGGTATCAAAGGCTTTTGATATATCAAGTTTTTTAAAGAGTGCCTGACTTTCTCTGCAATGTAGGGACCTTATCACATTTTGCACATAAAGAAAATTGTCATGTAGGCGCCACTTTTTGACAAAGGCATTTTGGGAAGTCAAAACTAGTTCATTTAGTCTCGGCGCTAATCTGCTCGCCAGGATCTTTGTAATGATCTTCATAATGCTATTAATAAGGCCGATTGGACGATATTCTCCCAGTGTACGTGCATCAGTTTTCTTGGAAGCAGTGCAATATATATTTGCATTGTTGATCAAATGTAGTTTTGCGGTCCTTAGGCTGTAACAACCTATTGCTTCCAATAGATCGTTTTTTTAGGGAATGAGTGAGTAGCTCGTTTGGTCAGCATCGCGAGCCGCAAGCTCGGCCACCCAGGTTCAGACCCGGTGCCCATCGTATCTGCTCAAAAAGAGTGGGAATGGGGAAGCTCCCTGGTTCAACAAAAAAGATCATTTTTTTATTATATCCCAACATGTTTTGTAGAACGCCCCAATTATATCCGTCCGGGCTGGGTGCCCTTTGTGAGGGAAGACCTTTGGCGATATTAAATACTTCCATTTCTGTGAAAGGAAATTCCAAATTCTCCAAATTTGTGCCCTCATATCCTAGAGCTTCTTCCCAATTCAAAGCACCCTCTCTCGTAGCTGTTTTGCCCAAAATTTCTTTGAAGTGTTCTTTTTTCCAAACGAGGCCATAAACCATTTTCCATTACTGATTAATGGAAATTCTTTGAAGTATTCATGGACTATTTTTTTAATTTTTCTTCCTGGTTGGCAGCTATGCCATTTCCGTGTTGGATAGTTCCAATGAATTGTTTCCTTTCTTCTTCCACTGTGGCATGCATGTGGAAGAAACGAGACCCAAGTTTTTAGTGTAGAATCGATTTTCCATGACAGGCGACTTAGGTGGTACGCTCTGGAAATCATTGGCAGAGGCAGTTGGTTGCCTGGAAACCAACCCATCATTTCTAGAGATATTGATGCAGAGTGGCTGAAAAGATGTTCCTTTTTCACAAACTCTAAAATTCAATGTTGTACTAGTTTTCCCTGCTTTCGCATGACTTCCATATATGTCAACCTACTTTAAGGCATTTTATTATAGAGGTGTGAACACGAGTTACAGTTCAGTTATTATTTAATGTGTAAGAGTCAGTATGGCCTTAAAAGATGTTGGTTCTTATCCTCCACAGTCCACAGGATGATATGATATATAAACTAGAGTTTGCTTTTCAAATATCATGTTGTGTTTGAAAATTTAGGAGAAAAGTTCTTATACTACTCCGTGTATATAGGTTTAGGTTTGGGAGACAATAGGGAGAGATTGAGTTGAGCCATGTTTCATGAAAGGCTACCCTTTTGAGCAGCTAGTTGCTGTTGAGGGAGTTGGGTCTTGGTCTCTAGGAGAGGTGAGAGGAAGATGAAAGAATAGGGAAAGCAGTTGGCACTATACTTGCAAACGGCGATGGGCACGCCACCAGCCCGCCGGGCTGCCTGCACCGCAGGCCATGCCGCAAGCCCACATACCCGAAGCGGGTTTATGCGGCTAATACGCATTGTCCAGCGGCATCGCAAACCCGCCGGCCGGCTGCACCACAGCATCAATCATGCCGCCAGCTGCCGCGCACCATGACTACGCTCATGATAGCATCGATCTGTGCACTACTGGAATCACACGCTTTGCCTAATGCCGAGGGCACTCGGCGAACAACAAAAAACACTCGGCAAACCGTTTGCCGAGTGCAACACTCGGCAAAGCGGAGATGGCAAAAAAAAATAACGGTAAAGCAGGCTTTGCCGAGTGTTGTTTTCGGGCACTCGGCAAAGCCTTTGCCGAGTGCCTATTTGACACTCGGCAAACAAAAGTAGCTGTCACGGCCAACCTAACGGAGGATCACGGTTTGCCGAGTGTCTAAAGCCCAACACTCGGCAAAGTACCAAGTTTGCCTAGTGTCGACACTCGGCAAAGCCATCAGGTTTGTCTAGTGTCCTAGCCTAGACACTCGGCAAACTATTTTTCTCAGGTGTCTAGTGCAGTCCTTTGCCGAGTGTTATGGCCAAAACACTCGGCAAAGAGTGCCTGTGTCGAGTGCAACACTCGGCAAAATGACCAAAAATATTCTTTTTATTTGTTTTTTCCATTCCATCCAAAACAAATAAAAAATATGCATAGCAGGCATCACATACATGATATATATCACAAACATCACATACATACCACAAACATCACATAAGTCATAGTATATCACAATAAGTTCACAAGTAATCCAAGTGCTCCATCATTCACCATAAGAAGTGCAAATAAAAGTACCATTAACAACTACAAGTATCATGACTGAACGTTAGTCACCGTTGGCCACCGTTGTGTGAGACGGAACACTAGGCAAAATTATCACTTTGCCGAGTGTGAGACGAAACACTCGGCAAAGCCTAACTGCACGTTAGCCACCATTGGCTGACCAGTGCCTTTGCACTAGGCAAACTGTCGATTTACCGTGTGCTTCCATTTGCCGAGGGTGACACTCGGCAAAATACTTTGCCGAGTGCCCGATAAATTGCACTAGGCGAAGTGTGCGACACTAGGCAAAGAACGAATCTCCGGTAGTGGTGGCTCTGTGGCTTGCTGATTGACGTATGCCCCGACGAGGCTGTGCAATCAATGGTGACAGTCGTGGTCATCGTCCATGACGGGAATCAGCTTGCGCTCGCCGCCGGAGGTGCCGGAGCTGGTGAGGAGCTCGAGACGGGGTAGCACAGCTGGAGAGATCGCGGGCAGTGCAGCACCTTCCGCATCCGCTGTTCTTGGACGGACCATACCTGCTCGTCTTGCCACGGATGCCACCGAAAGCCGGCGAAGGTGACGATGAGCGCTGGGATAGGAGAGGCACGAGCGCGGTGGTGGCGTGGCGGCGATGGTCAGACGGAGCCGCGGAGGCCACATCCCCATGGTCACGTGACACAGCACACAGATGCGAGAAAAAATGCGGGCACAACGTGTTAAGCGGACAAAACTGCGGGCCGCCGCAGACGCCGCAATCTTAACACGGCGGAAAACAGGCCGCCGCGCATGCCCACGTTGGAGGAAGCGGCGAGTGCGGACGTGGGATGGGCTGTCCGCAGCCGCACCGTTTGCATGTTTAGTTGGCACCAAGGGAAAGAATATCTAGTTGACTTTGGCTTGATGGTTTTTGCTTCTTTCTTCTCCAGAAAGAGACGTGCAGGTGGGATGATGATAATACTGGCACCAATAGGCAATAGCGATCATCACAAGAATGATGTTCTTTGCATGGCTCGTGTTCGCTGAACAGATCGATGAAGCTAGCAAACAGTAGACTGTTAGACCTTGTTTTTGTAATGGCCCAGCGAGGCTCTTCACTTGCTCAGCTCCTCCGCAAAATCGCTGATGCGAACTCGGTAGTGCTACTGATACCACTTTGTGCGTCTTCTGTTGCCAAGAAAGATGATGTGCTGGGTCTGTCCGGCTGCCCCTATATATATAGAGCATTCGGCTGTGAAGACTTTCCATCAGCTACTGCAGACCACCCAACAATTTGAGCACTAATAATAGAAGACACTCTTCTAATTGGCTGGCATAGCGAACAGACTCTAGGCCACCTGGTTTAGCGCTCTCAGTAGGCACCCTCGCGATGTGGGTTCGAGCCCCAGGTGTGGCACACTTGCGCATTTGTTTACGGAGATTTTGGCCAGTTCATCTCAGCTGTGGTGGCATTGTGTATGCAGTGTGACAGAGGTTTGGGGATTTTCTTGATCTGTGTGATAAGATTTTTTTCTTAAGCCGGAATACCTAGGGACTGTCTCAGCCACCGCGGATTGTGTTTTTTAATTGGCAGGCATACCTTGAATACGTGTTTACTTGCCATGGATAAACGTACTCTTTATACTTTGTTGGCTAATAAAGCGGGGGGAAACATGTAGTCTAAAAAACACTTTCTAATAGTACCTACGTACTAGTGTAATAGCTGATCGAATTCGTTCTTAAAGTACTCTTACACATGAAGAGTTATTATGTTGGATCCTTTTCCTACTTTAACATTGCTCAGCTGACTCAATATAATAACTGACCATCTCTTCTCAGACTAGCTCTTTATTTAGTCACAATCTCTGTCTTCTGCACGAGTCAAATATTTTTGTACCTCGCAAGACCACAAGGATGAGGAAACCATAGAGACATGAGGATGAGGATGAGGGGGGGGGGGCAAAGGCCACAAGTGTACCTCACATTGCTTGTGACATTGTCTAGGTTTGGGAGGCAATTGGAGGAAATCATCCAGAAGAAAAAGTCCACGTGGTTCAACCCCTGGGAGGGTCATCAATTTGCTGCTGGTCTCACGAGACAAAGAGTGCTCCCGATGCCGACTTACAAGTAAGCAGCACATTTGCATGTATCTCTAACGTGTCTCCAGTCCATGGCTTGAGTTGGGAAGGCTACAACTGGTCCGTCAAGGCAATCCAGCTCCAGCTATTGGAACAAGTTGATTAATTAGCTAGTACCAAACTAGCCTCGCTGGAAATGATCTTCCAACACAAGCAACTCTCCTTGAATGCATTGCTTGCTGATATTGTGGAAGAAGGGATGATTCCTGTTTCCGCGGGTGCTTTTGGATATCTGCGCTGTTAATTGTAATAAGGCTTTTGATTTTTGGCCCCTGGATCGCTGCATTGAACTCTTCACTCTTTAATAAAATTGTCACTTTATCTCATGCCAGTTTGTGTTTTCTATTAAAAAAAATCCTCTCTGTGCTAATTTCCCTCAGCCCCTACGGGCTACTGTTGCCTCTCTCTCCCCCTCTGCTTCATATGATATATGGTCATCTTAGTTCTGATGTCTGATCCACTCCCTCTTGCCGTTGTCAAGCCAATGGTGGACAGACAATTGAGCAAACTCATGCTTCAGCTGTTTATTATTCTCTTCCATTGTAATACCCGATTTTAAGGACAAAACCAGATATGCACTATATGTGAGTATTAAAAGCCAAATCTCACATATAGCTACAAATAAGGGTAATATCAAAAGACAATGCATAAAATATATAACGTACTTAGAATAAAAGAGATAACCTTTAAGCAAACAGCGGATAGACAACTCCAAACTTCGGGTATTAACTTCACTCTACAAAATCCAACTGACTGGTTGATCACAAGCCTAAACTTCTCCTGAGGTTTGGGAGAAATAGCAAGAGTGAGTCCATATCGAACTCCACAAGTATAGCAACTAGATTGTATGGATCCCACAATCTCATGATCAATATGACATAAATAATGTAGAGCATTAAATAATAAATAATGAACATATTTAACACACAAGAATCATCATCGTCGATGCAAGAATCCCCAAGGCCGCTCTTGACCGTGAGCACGGCTAGTATACCAGTTTTACACTCTGCAGAGGTTTTACATCTTTACCCATGAGTCATGATTTACCCTTTCGCCCGAGGTGATCAGCCTCTTAACCCACTTCCAAGGAAGGTCGGCAGGGATCACTATGAAGCCTTTCAAAAGTTCGTCTAACATGTTA
>Ga0182004_10004509_pt1 | contig 11244 bp, 10 predicted proteins | sample Sormic07211540_1_FD_120479 | JGI IMG/M metagenome (GOLD analysis project Ga0182004, IMG submission 120479) | Endophyte microbial communities from Sorghum bicolor roots, Mead, Nebraska, USA - 072115-40_1 MetaG | ecosystem: Host-associated > Plants > Roots > Unclassified | place: USA: Nebraska...
ATGACACAGTCCCAGGCTCATACGCCTGAGTCCCACCGCGCCACCCCGTACACCGTACGTGTCCCGTTTCACCGCGGTTCACGTCGCATGCGCAATGTCCGGGATGACGCAAACTCGACCAACACAGGATAGATCGTGCCCTAGCATGCCACCGGTCACGTCCTCCCCATATCTAGCTATTACAAGACTCCAGTGTTTAACCAAACAAAGATTACATAATGACGCATCAATTTAGCTAACAAGTAGGAGTGTATGACTAGGGTGTCAACTCTGGTTGCCGAGATCAGTAATAAACAACGTAAAGAGGTTTGAAACTTCTTAAGATTCTTCCTAAGATTAGGAATCGAAGGGGTATCTAGGTAACCTGGTCAATCCCGCTAAATAGGGCAAAAAGAAAAATTAGGTTAGGAAGAATAGAGATAGATTGATTTGGTTCATTGGACTATCTCAATCAACCATGTCTCAGGCATTGTTTAGTTCCAAAATTTTTCAAGATTCTCCATCGCATCGAATCTTGTGGTTGTGGCACATGCATGGTGTATTAAATATACATGAAAACAAAAGCTAATTGCACAGTTCATCTGTAAATCGCGAGACGAATCTTTTAAGCCTAGTTACTCTATGATTGGATTTTGTCAAATAAAAATGAAAATGCTACACGAACTGAACAAGGCCTCATATTTATAAGATAGGGAGGTCTTGGCCCATGGAGAGTCCAAATACATAAAGAAACACACTTAAACTGACCCGAAACCAATTTGTTTGATAAAAATTAATCAAATCCTCAAATTCTTTAGACTCCAAATCGGCTGATTCACATGTGCATTTCTACTGTCTCGATAAGAGCTACACAATGGTGAAACCCGTTTATAATTAGGGCTCACCTTAAAACCAGATGATCTAGTTTTGGGAAACTACATGGTCTGGTTTTCCCATATTGCTCCATACCGCCAATTTTGGTCATCAACATAGTGGTACAATAAATTTACTTAACTCTTCCATAGAGAAAAATGACATCAAAGTTGCACATTAAAGATTCTATAGATCTCCACAACATCGTACATTTTAGGCAGAGGGAGCACCCTATGCACTTAGAGATTTTGTTTCTAACTCTGAGTTAGATGGTGATGTTCTAAAGGATAAAGTTTTCCTGGAAAAAAGCAGTAAGACTAAAATTCCATAAATGAAAAAAATTGCAAGACCATTTTCCAAGGTTCTCAAAAAGATATACCTATCTGTGTTTAGTGTCTCCAAAGTTGTCATTTGGCCTATAACAGGTAAATGTTATGTAGGTCTGTATTTGCTGTGCGGAGATGATGTCGCTCCTAGTAGGCTCATCCTTTGGGACTCTAGCCTTCCAAGATCTTTATAAAGAATCTCATGGCCTTATGCTAGACAACATAATCATGTTTGTTGCCTCTAATCGTAACTAATGCTGGTACCAGCTTGGCTATTATCAAACTCTTACCGAAATAGCATGGACTAAATCAACTTTAAGATCTTTGTTTGGAAGAAATTCAAGTGACATTTCTCTATAAGAATTGGCCATTCCATATGTTTTGACTTCGTAGTACTTATGCTAGCTATATGCAACAGGTCCTTTTTTAAGGAGTAATTCCGGACAATATGTTGAATTATACAACTAGTGATAATGTTTGACCTGATCATATTTCTCCAAATTTATTTTCTTTTTCTTTCTTGCATTGAATTGTTGCAGACCTATTTACAATCAGCCTCCGGCCATATAGAGGAAATGAGAGTGATAAGACGTGACACGGAGCAATGGATGTCATACAGATTGCTTCCAGAGCATATCAAGCAACGAATATTGCGTCATGATCAATATAGATGGCAAGAAACACAAGGTGTGGATGAAGAGGGTCTTCTTATAAACCTTCCTAAGGATCTCAGGAGGGATATAAAGCGTCATCTTTGTCTATCACTTCTCTTGAGGGTACTACTTCCCTATACCTTTAAGCTTTATATATTGATAGTAATAAGGAATTGCTTTGCTCTTTGTCCCATTCGATACGTGATTCCGACAATGGCTACATGATTTACACACCGTTTAAACATTACATAGTGGTATATCAATTTCAATTTAATCGTCCACATTTCCCATTTAACATTTAGCGTTTAGAATAACACTAGACAATATGTATCATTGATCCAAAGAAATTAATTTAGTTAATTGACATTAATTCCAATTGGTGTGTTGCAGGTTCCAATGTTTGAAAACATGGACGATCAGCTCTTAGACGCCATGTGTGATCACGTAAAACCCATGCTGTACACAGAAGGAAGCTGCATCATCCGCGAAGGCGACCCAGTGAACGAGATGTTCTTCATCATGGGAGGGAGACTTGAGAGCATGACAACAGATGGCGGGCGAACGGGCTTCTTCAACTCCAATGTCCTCCAAGGCGGCGATTTCTGCGGCGAAGAGCTCCTCACATGGGCTCTGGATCCTGCTTCGGGCTCAAGCCTCCCCAGCTCAACCAGGACGGTGAAGGCGCTGTCGGAGCTCGAAGGTTTCGCCTTGAGGGCTCATCACCTGAAGTTTGTGGCCAACCAGTACAGGAGGCTCCACAGCAAGCAGCTCCGGCACACCTTCAGATTCTACTCCCAGCAATGGCGTACGTGGGCTGCTTGCTTCATACAGGAAGCTTGGCACAGGTATTGCAGAAGGAAGCTGGAGGACAGCCTGAGCCTGTACGAGAAGGAGAGGATGTTCCAAGCAGCAATTGTGACTGACGTCGACTCTAGTTCTCGCAGCCTTGGCGCGGCGCTCTACGCTGCCCGTTTCGCTTCCAACATGCTACGGATCTTACGGAGAAACGCTGCCCGAAAGACGCGTTTGCTGGAAAGAGTGTCTTCAGGGCTGTTGTTACAGAAGCCAGCAGAACCCAACTTCTTCGCTGATGAAGGGTGACCTTTTTTTTTGGTACGCTGGTACCAATGCGAACAATGTTCATCGGCTGGCAACCTGTAATTCTTTTAGAAGCATAAAGGGATAGATCTTGTTAATATATCGTCTGAATCTATGATTGGATGCTGTAATAGACACCAAATGGTCTGAAGTTGTCAGTTTTTTTAATAGCGTAAATCAGATTTATATAGGGTATGCTTGTTAAAATGTACTTATAAATCCATAACTAAGTTATACATAATCCAATGAGTATAAAATTTTTGCTACCGTTCAAGCATATAATAATTAGCTCACTATAAAAAATACGCCACAATTGGACAATAGAAATTGCAGCTATGAATTAATTACAAAAAATATAGATCTAAAGCTACAACAAAAAATGTACTAAAGAAATTAAATTTTTTATTTTGTGATTTTTTCCATGATGTACTATGATTTTTCAAAGATTTAGCCAAAATAAATAAAAAGAAAAGATAAACTGCTTATAACTAGTAGGTAAACGAATTAATGCTCTTAAAAAGCTCAGGGAGGTGGTTTACCTGCAGGTTTTAGAATTAAGAGAGGAAAAATGAATTTTTGCAAAAGTTGAGAGAATATGGACGTTTTCTCATAATTAATAACCAGGTCGTGTGGCCAACTTATTAATTAGGTCCATGGTGTATCAGACCGGGCGACATGTTTGGCCCTATAGTTGAATCTTTTTTGTGCAACACTTGATCCACGTGATGTCACAATGTTGAGAGAATCGTCTCTTTTATTATCTTTTCCTGCAATAGCCTCCATCATTTATAAATGATGAAATAAAAAGGGCACTGTGGGGATTTCCCCCACAGTTTTTGTGTCAAAAAAAAAGCCTTTCCATGGGAGCCTCTCCTTTTGTGGGGAATAATCTCCCTTTTCACATTTTTTTGGTGAATTAATCCCTTTTTCATATGCGATCCTGTTGATTGCACTTTCATTGCCGCCTTTTCGAAAGGTGATTGGAGCCAACTGGAAGCACAATTTTCTTTCAAACTCCTTTGGTTTTATCCAAACTAGGACTAGTTGACCTGTTTGAGAGAGGTTCAGCAACCAAGGAAGGATGGACGAATTTTACAGAAATTTCAAGGAAACATTACAACACTTCAGTTCCACGACGAGGACCGAGTAAACTGCCAAGTTTGAATGGAGAAGTTTCACAGAGTTTTTTCTTTGTGAAACAGGTGCGTGCTTTCTGGTGGAGCGCTGAAAATGGACGTTGAAAAATACAGTAGGGTCTTATTTAGTTCTAAAAAATTTTGCAAAAAAATTCAGATTTTCCGTCACATTGAATCTTGTGATGTATGTATGGAACATTAAATATAGATAAAAATAATAAATAATTGCACAATTTATCTGTAATTTATGAGACGAATCTTTCGAAACTAGTTAGTCAATGATGGACAATATTTGTTAAATATAAATAAAAGTGCTACGGTGTCCATTTTGTAAAAAAATTTGGAACTAAACAAGGCCTAGATTCCTTGGGAGAAGCTGGTAATGCCGAAGGGCTTTGGTGGAATGGGTTTCGAGGATTTGAGATTGATGAATCAGGCTTGGAGACTCATTGCCTTCCCTAATATCCTATATATGTGCAAGAGTGTTGAGGGCTAAGGTATTTTCCTGATGGAAAACTGTTGGATAGAGCACTGGTGGGTGACGCTTCACAGACATGGTGTGCGGTTGATTATGTTTTGCATTTGTTGAAACAAAGCGTCATTAGCAGAATTGGTGATGGGGAAGCACACAGATTTGGCATGATAATTGGCTTCCAAGGTGTTATAGACTGAAATCAGTTGCCCCCCAGTGCTCTGCAGATTAAGGGGGTGTTTGGTGGGGGGTGTTAAAGTTTAACTGATATTGTAATATTTTTGTCTTATTTGACAATTAGTGTCCAATCATGGACTAATAATGGTTTGTCAACTATTGAATATCCCACAATAGGGAGAAGTTGAGGATCAGAAGGGGAAAAGCGCAGTCTGGAGATTTCAGGCGGCACTGGCACTAGGAAGTAGGAACTAGGAAGCCTTGTCCGTTGAGGGTAAAATGTTGGAAGCCACTTTTCTAGGGTTATTTCAAGATTAATGTTGATGCCGCTTTCAGTCAGTTGATCGGGGAAGCTACGGTGGGTGTGGTGATTCCTGATTGGGAGTGTTGCAACTAAGTGCTTGCGCATCATTTTCCATTCTAGGGACGCAGAAGAAGCTGAAGCTAAAGCATGTTTCGGAGGGTGTCCACATGGTGTTTAGATGGCCAGGAATACTGATGATCCTTGAGTCTGATTGCCAATCGGTGGTGTCCAAGCTTCAGGCCACTGGGCGCGATCGCTCGCAGCTGTGGCAAATTAGGATAAGTTGGCAGTCAATTGAACCGTTTGCAAGTGATCAAGATCAGTAGGGACCAGAATATTTTGGCGCATGAGTTGGCGCATTTTACCTTTAAGTCTAGGATGTTTCAGTGTTTTTTTTTCTTTGCTTGTTTTCCAGAGTGGGTCGTCTCACTCTCTTGTAAGGATATTTCTTAAGGTTTTTAATTAGTTTTTGTTCACAAAGAATAAAATAAACGGAGGAATCCATGGATCGAAGAACTTTCACAGAATCTCTTCTTTGAATAAAATTAAATAAAGTGAGGAATCAATCTTTATGTGGATAGACATAATTAGTAGATAATAAAAGTAAACAGGAGATGATCTGTTCTTGGCAGAAAGACATATATTCCCTAGACTAGAATAAAGAGACCCTTGCAAACAAAGGAGCACCGTGTGGCTATATATAAGTTGTCGGCATATATTCCCTCTTGCGTTGCGTCTTGGAGATTTCTTCTCTCATCAGAGTAACGCCTTGATTTGTTGGAAAAAACTTTGGGTGGACTCTGGGCTCATTGCCTCCCGGATGCGCCCACTGACCAGATGCACGACGCGTGGGTGTGCCTTGCATCAGACGGCCGCGGGAATAGGGAACTTCCAAGAACAGATGCCGTCGGCTTAGCTTCACGATTCCTTCATCTCGAAGTCAGCCGGCACCAAACGAACGACGGCTCGGCTCCACTTCCATCGTCTAATATTTTAGACACTTGAAGTCTAAGTTTCGTCTCGTACGAGTCAGCCGCCGCTGCCGCCCGTAGCCCTAGGCCCGGTTGCACACCCCCACTGCCGCATCCATGGATATGGCGCAAACCTGTGGAGCTCCTCCACGGACGGCAACCTGTGGAGCTCCTCCCCGGAATGCCCCACAGACCGTGCCGCGCAGCCGGCGAAGGGCGCAGGCGAGGGTGCTCTTGGCGGTGGGGAGGCAGAGGCGAGGCAGAGCAGTTCCCGACGGCGAGGGCTCCTGCCGGGACGACGTCGGCGATGGGGGAGGCATTGGTAGCCGGGACCGGGCCGAGGTGGGGGACAGGACTGTGGTGGCGCCGGAAGAGCGTCTCCGACGAGCGCGGCGGCAGCTGGAGGGGCGCTCGTAGCAAGCAGAAAGTGCGGCGGCTGTGGACTGATTCGATTTGGAGCCGAGCCGGCTGCCGATAGGAATTAGATGGCCGCGTCGTTTGCTGCTGTCGTAGGATGAAGAGCGTGTCTACGCGGCAAGCATCGAGGTGGGGGGCGCACGCAAGGCACGGAGAGCCCATCGCCCACCCAAGTTTTTTCCGATTTGTTATTGCTTTCGGACTTTTTTGGATCAATGGAAGATGTGCTCTTGGAATTTGAGAAAAACCAGCTTTGTGAACGTTTGCCACTTGGAACTCGAGGAACAAAACTCAACTAGTCTTGATTTGATGGAGACAGATCAGATTGTACTTAGTTTGTACTTGGACAGCGCCTTGAGCGGGGTACCGATCCTTGCCATTTTTTTATTTTTGAATGCATATCCAAAAAATACATAAGGAACGGAGAATGGAAATAAAATACACACACGAATCTAGCTAATCTATGTCTGATTGCCCCTCTGAAATTACAGGACACATTACCTTAGACTAAATCCAAAGCGGAATTATCTATTTAACTAATTGGCTTATTCAAAAAGTCTAAGAGCATCCAAAGGCTTTGGCAAATTGACTTGGCATTTGTTGTTGTTTGCAAACTTCCGTAACAAAATGCAAAGGATAAAAATAGGCCATCTCCAAGTGTCGACGAAAGCTAGTCGGCAGTCTACCTTGGGGTATACCCACAGTAGTAGTTTATCGGTAGACGGTGCGCAAGCTACGAACTCGATCGTGACGCAAGACACAGACAAGGTTTTTATCCAGGTTCGGCCGCCGTGTGGGCGTAATACCTACGTCCTGCGTCTGATTAAATTGAATTGTGTTGAGAGGGCAGGGTTACAAATCTGGAAACTAATCCTAGTCGGTTACAATTGTCATAGATAGTATGATATCAATTCCTATTCTAACCGACTAGAATCCTGCTTGATCTCCACGTCCTATTACCTTGCGCGAAACTCCGAACAGTTGTATCAAGCTTCGAACTGTCTTCGGGATGGGCCAAGCCTCCTGGCCCATGTCTAGCCGTAAGGTATAGGGGTTTATACCCCCACAGCTAGTCCCCGAGCACCATGTATTGTGATGTAACACGCCGTCTTGAGCTTCTTCAACCAGTGAGGCTTGACATCTTCAATAAGCAGGAAAGTCGCCCAAACAGTTGCAATGGTATTTTAACCAATTCAAAAGACAGTTGATCAACTTTGACATCGAAGAAGCAGGTTGTTTGAAGAATGTATGGTGCTCTTAATAAAAAAGATTTCTTTCCTGGTGAAGTGTGCCCACTTTATTTTTATAAAAAGTACAGACTTTCAAAAAGCAAGCATGTTCACTGCAAGGTGAAGTGTGCCCACTTAGTCCCCGAGCCTGGTAGTAGGTGACATAGCCACGTGGTGCCAAGGTCAAAAAAGTTTTCATAGAAATTCTAAAACTGAGATGCATCGCCAGATGCATCGTACCGATGTAGTCCCCGAGCTTGCTGGAAGGCGAAGTATGAGCCTTGTAGCAAGGTCTAAAAAATTAAAATTAACAAGCTAGAAGTTATGCGATTGAATTTACCAGTCCCCGAGCATATCACGCTCGTCTGCGACGGAGCAGACTGGTCGATACAGTCCCCAGACGCTCAAATGGGCGGGCTGGTCGACCAGTGCCCGAGCATATAATGCTCGGTGGTCGGTACAGTCCCAGACTTTCAAATGAGCGGGCTGGTCGACCAGTCCCCGAGCATATAATGCTCGGTGGTCGGTACAGTCCTCAGACTTTCAAATGGGTGAGCTGGTCGACCAGTCCCCGAGCATATAATGCTTGGTGGTCGGTACAGTCCCAGACTTTTAAATGGGTGGGCTGGTCGACCAGTCCCCGAGCATATAATGCTCGGTGGTCGGTACAGTCCCATACTTTTAAATAGGTGGGCTGGTCGACCAGTCCCCAAGCATATAATGCTCGGTGGTCGGTACAGTCCCAGAATTTCAAGTGGGAGGGCTGGTCGACCAGTCCCCGAGTATGTCGTGCACGGTCCTCCACCAGATCCACTTGTCTTTTGGAAAAAGCATCTCGCCACATTAATGCGTGATGTGACAAGGCATCCCGGGGCATTGTCAGACTGTTGCGTAAAAAGGTGCGTCTGGTAACTGTGCAGCCGCTCTTTGCGGGGTTCAAAAAAAGGAAAATACCAATTATGCAGAAAAGCCACCATATTAACTGACGGTAATTATTGAAAACCGAAACGCCGCAGCCGCCGCAGGATTCGCCCACTTCCCAAAAATGCGGGAAGTGGAAGAGGCGAAGCTGTTGTTATAAAAGCTCAAGGTCGTATCCTTTCTTTTTACCCAGCAGTTGCATACTATTGCCAGAGCCTCCATCTTCCTCAACACCTTCAAACCTCAAAACCGAGCTCGAGACTTTTCGAGAGTTGAGATGGCGAAGAGTGATGCTAAGAAGAGGGCCGAGATGATGGCCAAAGAATGGAAGAAATCCCAGAGCAACACACGGTCCCTCAATGACCTCGTCGAAAAGGGGCTCCTTCACAATCAAGAACTCGGAGGATGGAGGACGCCAGAGGGGGAAAGCTACCCCGACCCCCGCGCTGGTGAGATTGTCGTTTTTGAAGATTTCTTCAGGAGGGGTTTTGGGATTCCAGTTCATCCTTTTCTTCAAGGCCTCCTTCTTTACTATGAGATCGGGATCTGCAACCTGCACCCGAACTTAATTCTTCTTGTTTCCACCTTTATTCATTTGTGCGAGGCCTATGTTGGAATAGAGCCGCACTTTGATCTTTTCCGCTATCTTTTCTGTCCGAGGAAGAAAGGGGCAGTTGGAGGCTCCAAGATTGCAGGTGGAGTATACCTCAATCTGCGCGATGGGATGAAGAACTGGTACCTCAGCTGCCCCTGGAACACTTCTCTCACCGAATGGTACAAGAAGTGGTTCTACATCAGGGAAGAACCGGGCAGCGCCACGTTCTGTGACATGGGCTACATCCCCGAGAAGAGGGTCAGCTGGACGGACCGTCCGGAATTCACTGGGCAAGTGGCAGATCTCATGAGTCTGATCGACTGGTCCCGCTTAGACGGACCAGGAGTGGTCGGGAACTTCCTTGTGCACCGGGTGATGCCTTGCTAGAGGAGGATACACTCGGTGTACGAGTACGCGGGGAGCCAAGACCCGGCCAGAATGTGCCCAGACGGTCTGGAGAAGGCGGAGGTCCAGCAGCTGATGAACGAGCTGTTCAATTTATCGGATGACAATTTCGTTCGAAGCAGTGATCGGATGCACGCCTTCAAGCTGGGACGGCCAGCTCCTAAGGTAAATAAATACTGTTATTGATTAGTATTGCCATGTGAATGTTGTTTCCTCCTGGTTGATGACTTGTCGTTGGTTCTATTGCAGATTGGAGACATTGACCGGTGTGCAGTGTATGTGTCACTGGCACCTAGTATGGAGAACCCTGCGGGGATGGACCCGCCGGAGGGCGATGCTGCTCGGTGTCCTCAATACACCAGCAGTGAGGAGGAACAGAACCGCCCTGCCCCGACCACCGAGGACAGGGTGGCGGGGAAAAGGCCAATGGCGGTGGATCCATCCCCTGCGGAGGCACTGCCGGCGGAGACCAGCCAAGCTCCGAAGCGTCGTCGGCTCGTGAGGATCACCGATGACGCGGACGAGGACGAGGAGGCTGCACCCTCTTTGGTCCGAAGGCCACGTAGTCGTCCAGACGTCGTGCCGATCACCACCGGTCAGGTGACCAGTGATCCTCCTGCCCCACACGCCGAGCCGACGCGACTGGGGGCGGAAGCAGCAGCGGCGACTGGTAGAACCAGGAGGAGGTTCTTCACAGCGACGCACAGACGCTTCGATCTATAAGTGTTACAATCTCACTTCTACACTTCCTCCTATTTGTTTTGTTTTTTTTTCGCTGTGACTTTTGACATTGGCAAAATGTCGTCTTTTTGTTAGTGCGGCGTCTGATGTTGATCCGGACAACGTCGCTGGCCAGAAAACGGTCGAGCCGGCGGTTGTTGTTGAAAACGCCGCCGAGCAGGCCACTCAAGGGCAGGTCGAAGAGCAGCCCACAGTTGCGACCGTGGCAGAAACTGTCGAGGAGGTCCCGGCCCAGACGATGGCCGGGAGGAGTACCCGAACAAGGGGCGACGATGCTGCGAGGGCACCTCCCCCGAGCAGTGTCGCGGAAGAGGGAGACAAAGCCCCCACTCCCCCTCCTGCTGAAGAAAGGAGGACTCCGACTCTGCCCCGAGCAGGAGCGTCTCCGTCGAAGGGCTCCCCTGGTCGGGTTAGGGAGCCTTTAATACCTGTTACCCCGGCCGGGGGTAGCGCAGAAGGCGAGGAAGCCCCAGCAGCCTCCGATGATGAAGTGGAGGAAATCCAAGAGCATCCTCATGATGGTCGTCAGCACGTTTACGTGTGGCGCCAACATGGGGACCATTTTATCGGTCATGAAGAACTCGCCGAGACTGAGGAGGCGGCGAGGGTGGAGCGTGCTGCCAAACGGCTCGTCGATGAAGTAAAGGTGAGTGGTCAAGTGTTCAACTAAAATGTGTATATACCGTTTGCATGTTCATTGGACGATATATAAATTTCTTGCAGAGCGCAATGCAAACAGCGAAGTACCGTAAAAGGTGCTCGACCAAATTGAAGGGATCGTGGCCGAGAATAAGGCCCTGACCGCGGAATTGACATTTGGACTTCACTATGCCAGAAAAGCTAATTAGTGACGCGTCCAGAGGGTCATTAGTGACGCGGAAAAGACGCGTCACTTTTATTGCGTCTGTGATGTGGACAAATTAGTGACGTGTAAAAACGCGTCACTG
>Ga0182004_10004510_pt1 | contig 11242 bp, 8 predicted proteins | sample Sormic07211540_1_FD_120479 | JGI IMG/M metagenome (GOLD analysis project Ga0182004, IMG submission 120479) | Endophyte microbial communities from Sorghum bicolor roots, Mead, Nebraska, USA - 072115-40_1 MetaG | ecosystem: Host-associated > Plants > Roots > Unclassified | place: USA: Nebraska...
ATACTAGTAGTTCATATAAATGGCCAAGAGAACACCTAGATAGTCCACATGAATAAAAGAACCAGCAGATCGATCTATGTTGAGGAGAAAGAAACCAATAATCACAGTGGATAGGATCATATTCCAGAATTTCACTTCGATGGCTACACTCCATGCATGTCCAAGTGCATGCATATGGTTATTAGCAGGGTACAGAAGCTGGCTAGCACTGCTGCTACCTAACCTAAAATGTGGTCTCTCTCTTTGGTAGCTTCTATATATCTATAACCTGAAAACCATGTGAGTGAAATCTGTCCCCAGCTTTTATGATGCTTCTTCCAGCCACCTTCTTCAGAGCCTGGCTCTAGCTTCCATTTGCTTGGCTGGTTTCTTGAGATGGACACTACATTGAGGGGTCTGGCCCAGGTCCAATTAAGACCTGGCCCAGCCAATCACCAGACGCTGGACGGCAGCAACAGTGTTGTGAGAGCGTAGTAGTAGTGGGGTCATTGCTGGGCCTCCTCTTTGATGGTTGAGCCTAACAGTTTCGGTCAATTCCAGCCTCGCCCTCGCGTTGCTCAAGCTATTGCCTTCAATTCCTTCCCCTTTTCGCTGGTGGGGCTGCTGAAAGATTGTACTCGTATCTGCTTTCTGAAAGAGCAATTCAGTCAGAAAAGTTGTACTTTTCCTATTCCTTTTTAAAGAAAACGGAGGCAGAGAAGATAATGTAATGTAATGCCACAACATGAAGACAATGCAGCTTGAAGAAAATCTTCCCATGCTACGAGTAATCAACCGATGGCCCTTCCTTTGTGCCTGACAGCAACTATTCCTGCCGTCAGAATGCAATTCTCGCTTCCGAGAAATCGAATAGTTTTAATTTCAAATTTAACTAAATTTACACAATAAAGTAGGGACATTGATCATTATGTCAAGTAAATATCGTTTGACTAGTCACAGAATATATATTTTTATAATAAACTTATTTAGAGACATAAATATTGATATTACAGCTAGCTGATTTTTCGTCTGCTGCTGATTTGTTATGAGAGAAAAAAACATTGTTTTATTCTCAGATCAGGTTGCAATTGCAACAGCTGTAATTGCTTCCTAATCAAAGTGATCAGCAAAGAAAAAAAAAGGAGTCCAGATCACACGGTGCACTTCTTATCCACGGTCTACCCGTCGGCCTGCAGCCGTGAAAGGACATGTGTGCCCGATGCGTCTCCCTGCACGAGATCTTTCGTGGCCTGCCGACTTGTCATCTACTAGGACCGGACCGGACCCCGTCGCTGCTGTTACCGGTAGACAGCTCCTCCTGCAACGCCTGTTTGCTTGCATGATTGCACCCCGCGCACCTGCTCTGATGTCCGCTACGAGCAGATCACACACAGCCAGCCCCAGGGGCACTGCACGGCTGCTGACGGTTGTCTCTGATGCTCTGCATCTAACAGCTCGAGTCGGTGGACGGCTACTGCTCGTGCGCGTCCATCGCAACGTCTGGGGGCCTGTGGTGTGTTGCAGCATGCTGCCGCATGCCATGCCAATCCGTAGGCCACCAAAGGGTCACGTCTTATCTTCTGCAGTTCTACCTGACGAGCAGTCGGCAGAGCGATGCACTCTGCCAGGAAATCCTCTCGTTGTCTGTAGATTCCAGCAACCAGAGGCTACCAAGAACTGAAGCACCTTGCTGAATTCTACTGTAGTGGTGCTAAGTTCACATTTGGCCATACGTATATGCAGTTGCAGATCAGCAGCAAGTTACTAGCATTATTATTGGCAGTGCTCATGTCTTTGTTCAATTATTGACAATGCTGTTCGTGGTATACGATCAATATGACCGTGTGGTATTCGCTACTACGTGTTCCTCTCGACAGATGCTTAATTGCACAACCTATTCTACGGCGGCCGAGCTCTTCCTCCAGTTCAGTTAGATGGCGACGTGGATCGGCGTCGAATCTTCAGGTACCCAAACTTGCAGGCGCCTGGAGACGAGCCCTCGAAAACAATCGGAAGATACCCGGTAGCTGCTTTGTATCTCTTCTGGATCTGAAAAGACCCAACAAGTTCATTAAGTTAGCACACCATGGATACACACACAACCACTTTGATTTTGGTGATAAGATTGAAGTCTTTGGATGTGTACAATTGGTAAGTCAATTATGGTAGCATGTCGAAGCGCACCTCAAGTATCTCTTCACTGCTTTTCAGGCAGTTCTTCCCAATCACACAAACTGAGCCACCGGACCCTCCACCGGTGATCTTTGCGCCGAATAGACTGGGGCCTCCAGTTCGCAAGGTCTTCCTGTGCCGGATTTCTTGTACTAGATTCACTAGCCTGTCTGTACCGTCAGAACCAAGCCCGCAAGCGTTGTAGCTGTAGTGGCACTGCCGTCAAATAAACAACCAAAATGTCAGCAATATGATACAACAAAATATTTCTTGTTTCTATTCTCGTGAGAGGCAAAGCTTTTGCTGTCCTTTAGAAAGAAAGATATTTTTTCCATTTACTTCATATGGATATATCATAAGCCAGTCTGTACTCTGTATGGATATAAATGAACTTTTTTTGTACCGCCAACCACAAATTTACCTGGAACATAAGCTCTCCAAGGGCTGAAAGTTGCTCGTCTGTTTTGGATGCTGTCAACAATGCTTTGAAGGCCTACACACAAGAAGCATAAAACATGTCAGAGATATAATTATCAGACGGGCTCATTTTAATTTTTTAAGGAAAAAATGAGCTTAGTGAAAGCAAGTTCACAGGATCATGTTATGACCATCAAGGCTTATCTAAGTGAGAGGAACAGGCATAATGGTTTCAAGATGTCAAACCTCAACTCTGGAATTCTCGTATATGGGATGTCTGGTAGGAGCCCTGACACAGTAAGATCGTTTTCGGTCAACTTCTGTTACCGCATCATTATGATCTCCATACTTCTCCAGGAAAACATCACCAGTTATCGTCTCTGGAATATCTTTTGCATAAACAGCTTCATATCTGAAGTAGAAATATAGCCATAAGAAACTGCAGAACATGAAACATGCTAGTGTTCTGTCAATTTTAATAAGGTGAGTGAGACCTATGTGGTGGTAAGTTGCATAAATACTCCATCGATGCTTCAGATTTCAGAAGGTCTACACCATGCTCTTCATATTCATCAGGATTTGAGTCGCCTGATTGCATAGACGTACATGAGGGTAACAATTCTGAAAGTAGGTCAGATGCAGCACACTTGATCATCTTGCGACCCATGTAAGTGCCTACTCTTACAGACCCATAATCAGTCCCACCGACACTGCATAACTCAAAGGACAGTAAAATTAGCTCCAACAAACCCATTCAAGATTCAGGAATATATTAAAAAGATTATCCCAACCACAAAGCTCAATAAAGATTTATCCACCTATGACGTATCCCAGAGTCAAGACCCCAAAATCGTATATGAGTTGGAATGCTAACCAGCTCCTTCACTTCTGCAGGCTGCAGTGAGATTTTGACCGATTAAAATCGTATATGTGGAGAATGATTGGATCTAGCAGCTAGTTGAGAAAATAAAATACTTACTAACCTGGCAAACCATTGCTAGGAGTTTGTTAGCTTCTCCACAAGCAGATGTCATTTGGTCCATTACTCCACAAGGAGCTCCAACAACACGATTCTCAACCTGCATAATTGTTCACCAACAGACAACAAACACTCAATTAAGAATAGATGAAGTGATGAACCCAACATAGTTTGACAGTGTACTGTACCTTTTGACAGAGTAAAGCAAGATCCCTTGGAGCAATGTTTAAACCTAGAAGCAAGAATAACACGTGAACTGATGCCATTTTGCATGTATAAATGCAAGGTAAAATATCAGGAGGTGAATAATTCCTGAAGAGATTCAAATGTCAACATATATTAACAAAATTAGCTGCTATAGCTATTTTCTTTAAGGGTCATTTGCAATCTGCTCTCGCTTTGACCTCTAACAGCATGTTTGCCCCTGATTTTATCAGTGCCACCAAAGTAGGCAAAACCAGGGTCAACAGTGGGCTGAATGGGTCAAAGCAGAGGCAATGGGGCAAAGTTGGAAAAGGTAGGGAAACGTGAAGTTAGAGGTCAAGGTGAGCCCACTTATGCAATTGTCCCTTCCTTTAATGTAATAAACATGGCTGTATGTCTCCTCTCGATATACTAACCATAGGCAGCAGCGATGGCAGACATAGAAGCTACCTCCACTGATGCAGAAGAGGAGACACCTTTGCCTTCAGGGACAGATGAAGAAACCTGAGGATTCAAACAAAAGTACCATAGATAACTGATACAGATGTTCCAGTTACATGTGTGTCTGACATGTGAAAACATCACTGATTAATATGGGCATTATATGAAAAACAATGTGACTGGCATGATGTTTGATGACTAATCAACATAAATTTCTAATACAGACTAACTCTTACAGGCATATGTGATATATCCCAATATGAAAAAGAATGTGAATGCCAATGTGTTTGATGATTAATGGACATTTCTTTGCAGACTAATTCTTGCTAGCATATGTGATGTCGTTAAATGTGAATGGCAAGATGTTTGATGACTAATCAACAAACATTCCTGGACAGACTTGCTTATACAAGCATTAGTGATATATCCCAATATGAAAAAGGTGATAAATGGATGCAATTTTGCATACTATGAATTACGATTACTCATACCAAAATGCTCATGCTGTCCGTAAAGCGCACTCCTAGCTCAGACATCAATACAAAAATAGTTCCAGCAACATAGGCAGCCCATCTGAGATGGAAAAGTTTATTAAACATCAATACACATGAAAGTTGTTGATAATAGACAACCATAAAAACATCTTACTTTTGTGATGGGTCCCGAGAAAAGTATTCTTTAGCTTTATCATAAGATATTGGTTTGTCACCATCCATAAAATCAGAAAGGTCCATGTCAAACGTAGGTGCACGATTGCTTAATTCAGAACCAAAGGACACCTGCGCAAACATATTTAGTAAGAGCACCCAGTTGCACAAACAAGTGTATTAGATACTCTAGTAAGCATGTGGGGGTCTTATCTCCACAGAATTATGGGAAGTCAAAAGTGAAAATATTTTAGTACAAGACTCTTTTAAAAAGATAAGGGGACAGAAAGATTGAGGATTGTTAACGTACAATTTGTAACACTGGTACTGCTCCTCCATTTGCTAGTTGTCTAGCCTGTGTATGCTTCCATTGCTTCTGTTTGGTAGGGTCGCTTCTCTGAACAGCAACATGGCACGCCTCTCGGATGGGCATCTATATGTTAATAATCACACATGTCAAAAAAGAACAACCATATCACATCGGAAGGCTACTAGATCAATTCCACAAAGGTGCTAATTTACTAGGGAAGGTAGTCCTAGCTCCTAGGTAACTATGATTTATGAGGTAATCGGTCCCTATAGCAATGATCAATCCATTTTTATAGAGAAGAAAAGTTTGAGATCTAACTAATCCTTCAAAAAGGGCAGGAAGATGGGGAGTTGTCTCAGCCTTCAGGGATGTAAAAGTCATAGTAAATTATTCATCTATCTATTATCTGTAAATAAATAAGTGACAATACAACATTGATGGCATACAAATCTAGCCTGTTAAAATGGGCCTGTGACAAACCTTGTGGAGAGAAAAATTACAGAAGGGACCCTGATGGCATAAAGTGGATGCACAAAAGGTTAGGGCGATGCAAAAGGAAAGTTTAATAAATATGAAAAAAGGCAATGTTTTTGCCACGTTTGTAATTAAAACGGATGGTCAGAGGTTTAAGGATACACAGGTGGCATCCCCAAAGAGTCTAGTTGATAAGAAGTAATAAAAATGGTTCTCTTGTGGATTTGGGCCCATGGAGCTCAAAAGAAAAGAGTATGTTTTGAAAATGTTACAAAAAAGTAAGGCATATAAAACATGTTTTACATATGTGTCTAATATTTATTACTAATAATGATAATCTATGAAACAAATGGCACTTGTTTTGCAGTCAAACTTACCTGCAGTACAAGACTTCCAGAGTAATCTGCAATACCACCCATAACATCTAATCGCCCAGGAGCTCTTGCAACATATATTTCCTCCTATAACAGAATAAAATAAGTTTTGCATATGAATCTTGTTCTTAATTTAATATTGCATAGGAATTTTGCTCAAAATATTTGTCAGTAACATATTAACAGAATTTATCAAACAAAATGAAGTGTTCCATCAGATTCGGTGCATTCTTCCAGTCTAACATAGAGAAGAACAAGAACTTAGCACACTCTATCGGAATTCGAACTCCAGGATTATAAAGAGAACTGAGTACCTCCCAGTCAAAGAGCACAGAAGCAGCGGCCCTCTCTCGAGTTTGCTTCTCAGGGCTTCTTAAGTCATTTCCAACAAGCCCTGATAAACTCTTCAAAAAGGACATGGTATCAGTTAAGCCTTGCATGTCACCATGGAGTATCTCGAAGTCCTCGAACGATCTGGAAAAAAATGAAAAAGGTGAACAAATTTGTATCAGAATGCAGCAGACTACTACTGGAGAGAACGTAGATAGCATAAAGGGAAACAAAAGTGGTATAGAAACTTACGACTCTGCACTTCCATTCATATCATGAGATGTGGGCGTTGGGCGGACACTGATTTCTTTCTCAGAGAGAGAATACCAGTCAGGAATTCCTACATCTCTCCCAGGAGCCCTTTGTAGTTGATAGCCAAGCACAATGGCATCACGCAACCGTCTTGCTCCGCTCAACTACAGTTGTTAAATAAAGCAAGATGATTGAACATAAAACAGAGACATTCATTGAACATTATATGGGTTTTTTTTACAAAAAAAAAAAACCCTAATCACATGGAAAACATGGCCAGTGGGATTGTGAGACAACAGGGAGTATTAGCAAACAAAAGAATGATTATGTAACATAAAATAAAACTGTAGTCATGTACTATTGACAACAGAATTCAGAAGGCATGCTTCGTTGGAAATTTGGAGGTCCAACATAAAGGGTAATTGACTACTTTAAATATAGTTTGTACAGTAACTCACCTTTCCAGAAATATACTTCTTTCCAACAGCAGTATCTTGGAGGATATGTGCAGCCACCTGATGACAGAAGCATTAGCTTGTCTACAATATTCTATTGTATTGCAACTAATGAATCACATACACGTTCTATCTATTTGGTTCAAGGAAAATAGGAGGTTGATATTAAGTTGTTTTCTTTGCAAGAACTAATTTGCATGCAATTGAATGCTTCTAAATATTTGGCCCTTAACAATAAGGGACAACTTCAATTTATTCTGTGGGACAGAAGCAAAACATGATTGATGAGTTGCTGAATAATATTAAAAGATTATGCCTGAGAATAAATAGGAATTACCTCGCCACCATTTATGGGACCATCATAGCAAGGTTGAAGTGTGATAGCACGTTGCAGATAAGGTTTCCAATGCCCAGTAAGTAAATCCCTCCGTATCATCTCAATGCCGCATTGATAATGCTTTTTTTGTGATGCAACAGAAGAGAACACAGAACAGAATCTCAGGCAAGGTACTTAATGACAGCACACAATTTTGAATCAGTTTTAAGGTCAAAATGTTTCAACCTCAAGCATATTCCTCAAAAATGGTTCTTCATTGAAATAATCTCTTCGAACAAATACAAATGGCAACTTGTAAGCCAAAGCCTCACTCACTGTGCCATATCCAATTTTTCCTACATTGGAACAGGAATTTTTTTTGTAAGTGACAAGCAAGAAAAAAAAAGACATTAAATAAATACCAAATAATTTAAAGTTATCATTACCAAGCATGCAGTCAGATGCTGCCATCAAATCAGGTGTGTAGGCATCCTTTGCAAGCTTAATGAAATTTGGAGGAAGCTTTTGAGTATCAGATGCACCACATACCTTTCAGAAAATATAAAATGTTAGTCAGGTGGGTTGGTCAGGCATTAATCAGTCAGGGAAAACGTTGCTATCAGATAAACATACCAAACATAGCCAACCATCAGGCAACCACTCTTTCTTCAGTTCCCATCCCGCAGGCTGCACAAGAAAATAGCAAAAGATGATGTTATTAATGTGTACAACTGTCCTAGTTAGAACAATTACATACCGATAGAAAAAAAATAACTTAAACAAAATGAGGGCCGGTTTTTTTCATGGAAAATCTACTCTTCTGACAAAACATATAAGATAACTCCTAGTCCTCAAATGTTGGGGGGTGTATTATATGTTGAGAACCCCCACTATTATGTTCAGAGCACAATTACATAGCTCAGGGCTCGCAAAATAATATTTGGAGGATATTTATAGTCTTTAGTGGCATTTTTGTACATACAAACCCAGCAATGATCCATTTGTAGTCTTTAGTGGCATTTTTTGTGAATAAAAACCCTACCAGGGGCCCATTTGTAGCCCTTAGTAGCGTTTTTGTAAATACAAAGTGGGAGAGAGATTTTTTTGGCCAATGACTCTTTTGACTCGGTCCCATTCCCATGTTCCTCCTTTTCTTTCTCATTTTGTTGGCCTAAACCAACACCAAATTTAATATTGATAGAACGTTCAAATATTGTGCCATGTATAATATAAACTGATGTATCAACAACACATGTAAAATATGACCATAGAGCAGCGATATACCATAACAACATTGTCTGTGATCAGATCAACCTATACTAGTCCGGAAATTGGCAAATCAATTGAACATAGATATGTTGTGGGCAAACATCAATCAGATATTAGAATAAAGCAAGCCACATACTTATAAGGATGGACAATTTTCTCTCACCTGTCCTCCAAAGTTGAAAATGACCAACTTAACATCATCTGCAATTCCTAGTTCCTTTCTCACCTAAAACACGAAAATTATGTAACTTAAAAAGCAAAAAGTGGGTTACATTTGTAAGATATCACTCTAAAACAGAATATACAAACCTCAGATCTAGATCTGTGTAATCTTCTAACCACCAGAGGAACATCAATGACATCACGAAAAGCAGGCACTGCATCAAATAGGATTGCCAACTTGTTAATGAGAATTGCACGCTTAGACCAACTAAAAACAATTATTCGAGCTTAAGTTACATACTAGGGCAGTATCCAGGGAGTCGGAGCAAGAATTCACAATGGGAGTAATCCTCTGCTATCTACAATTGTTGTTAAGATACAGACATGGCTAATTAACAGACGACATAATATTAGATTACAAAATAAACATAAAAAAACATGGTATGATTGAACAAACTCTAAACGATAACTATTTGCAATTCTTTCCACCAGCCCACCCATCTTAAGTAGGCGTCAATAACTTGCCTAAGAAAAATTGAAAACTTAGACATGTGAGTGAGGTACCTGCCACACAATTGAGCGATGATGATGTCCAGCTGCTACAACATACTCTGCATAAATAAAGTCCCAGCTGCAGACAATTAAGATATGTTAGAAGCTTCATCAAATCACAAGTTGCCTGTAGGCTATAGTTTTTTTTGAACTAAAGCCTGTAGGCTATAGTAACCACTGGCAGATCCCCCAGATACTTACCTTACGAAATTAATTTGAAAAAAAAGGAGATTACAACTTATTTTAATGTTTATCAGTATTCCTTCCTGCTCTTTGCGACACATGGAACCAAAGAAGCAATAGAACCACTACTAACCTGAAATTTGTGACGCACACGGATCGAATGCCAGCATCTGCAGCTGCCCTACACGCCACGGGTACAACATCTGAAACCTGCCAGCATTTACTCGAGTGAGTTCAGTTGAGTCCTAGTCCGGTTACCCGCAAATATTTAGGGAGATAGATAAGTATCAGAAGCATGTAACAATCAGTGATCATGCTAGTATGGCATTGATACCACTAGGTCGGCCTTGATGGAGTTGAGCCACTCCGCCTCGGTCCTGAGGATGGACTCCCGGGGCACCACAGCCGTCTGGTGATACTGCACTCCGCGCACCCTTTTTTCAGAACTTCGGAGAAGCAAGGCAGGCGGTGGAATAACGGAAATGGAATTGAAAGGATCGAGTTGTGCGTGCAAACTGCAAAGCAGAGCCAGAAACCTTCTCGAGTGAGGCGAGGCGGTCGACGGTGAGTGCATCGGCCTGGACGGCGCCGCAGTCGAGCAGGACCTTGCGGATGTGGAGGCTCGGGGAAGTGATCTCGGTGGTGAAGACGAACTCGGGCGCGGCGGTGACCACGTGCACGTCGTGCCCCGCGGCGACCAGGTGCCTCACCACCTGCAGGAGGAAAGGACAGAGGAGGGACGCAGGCAGGGTCAGGAAACGGGACGGGGGGATCACGCGGGCACCAGGCAGGTAGGCCGGCCGTAAACGGGCGGAGGAGTCGGAACTCGGAAGGGAGGGAGGGGCGGCGGACCTCGAGGGCGCGGGTGGCGTGCCCGAAGCCGTGGCCGGTGATGTAATAGGCGAACACGAGGTGCTGCGGCGGCGCGGTCACCTCGCCGCCGCCGTCCCCGTCACGAACCCTCATCCTCCGGGTTCCGGCCTCCGCGTCTCGGCGACCGAGTGCGAGCGATCACTCCGCTGACGCTACGACTCTTTGCTCGACTTGGGAGTGGACTCTCTCTCTCTCTCTCTGCTCCCTCTTCCTATCTGTTGTACTAGTATTTATCATCACGTCGCCGTCGGGGCGTCGGGTAAGCAGGCGCAGGGGGGTTTGGTTGGTCATATCCGAACCCGGCGCCGGCTTCAATGCGCCGTGCGTTGCGCCCATTCGCCGCATTATCCTCCTGCCCAACTCTCTGTTTCAATTTGCGTGCCGTGAACTGAGGTGAGCTCCTGGAGTTTGGGAGTCTCAAGCAACAACCCCTTGCTTCGGATGGGGTTTTGATAAACCTGACTTTTTTTCCCCCCCGCTTTGAGCCTGATCCGAGCCTGATCCTTCAGTTGTGCGTGATTGACAGATTTCTTTAAACACGTCCGGTTCACGATCGTGGTCGGTCTAATGAGAGTGAGATTGTCAGCTAGGGCCGGCCTATGACTCTATGTGAGTTTGGCGTCATCTTATTCTTATCCAGAAGGTAGGAATATACTTAGATATGCATGTTTTCAGATGAGTGAATTGCACTCACCATACAACAACTATCTAAGTGGGTGCATATTCACTTAACATCTTGTAATTTGTTCAATTTAATACAACAACTATCTAAGTGGTGCATGTTGATCCAACATCTTGTAGTCTATTTAATTTGATGCGAAAACTTGGCTCATTGGTGCATATACGATCCAAA
>Ga0182004_10004511_pt1 | contig 11242 bp, 10 predicted proteins | sample Sormic07211540_1_FD_120479 | JGI IMG/M metagenome (GOLD analysis project Ga0182004, IMG submission 120479) | Endophyte microbial communities from Sorghum bicolor roots, Mead, Nebraska, USA - 072115-40_1 MetaG | ecosystem: Host-associated > Plants > Roots > Unclassified | place: USA: Nebraska...
GCAATTTTTTACTAGATCTAATACAATAAAATACATGCAAGTCAAATTCATATGTATACATACATAATAGACTGAATATCATATAGTAATGCTATGTATATAATAATTTATCTTTAAGAAATTCCCACAGCAACGCGCGGAGAATTTACCTAGTTTCTAGGATGATTATGCCAAATTAAAAGATTATCACACAAACTTAGAGATGATAGACCGAATAGGAGACTCATTTCTAAATATTACATCATTCTTGGCATCCCAGAACCGCCAGAGTATGGTTTGTAGAACAAAGGGCCACAACTTCGTATCCATATGAGAAGGGAGTGTGGTTATTCGTTCATGTATTCAGAAGGTTGAGCACCCAAGCTAGCCAACAACTTGATATAGGGAGACATTTTCAGCTGCAAAAAATAGAGTTGTACAAGCACATAAGCCTCACTTTAACGAAGATTACAACATTTTAAGCATTCTATTACTCAAAAATATATATGTTTTACAGTAAAGGAAAATAAGGAAACCTACAATCATAGGGGGTGTTTGCCCCCCTTCTCTTTCAAGCTCTGTATGTACCCTATCACACAGAGAGATAGCGAGATTGATAATAATAAAATATACTTTCATATTGTAAATTTATTTAGAGATATAAATATTAATAATATTTTCTATTTATTCGATCACACTTGAAAGACACTGACTCATTGGAAAGAAAAGTTGTGCACTCATTTTTTCTATATTTTTCACTCTCGAACTTCCACAATAGTCGTCTGATTTTCAACCTTAAACTACAAAATGGGGCAACATACACCCTCTACTTATCAAACCAAACAAATTTAGTCCTCGTGCTAGTTTTAAAGGTGGTTTTCTATCTATTTTAAAAATAAAAAAATCCGATTCAGTATCTAAAAATTCATAAGTGATTTATTTAAATCAGTAAAATATGAAACTAGTATCATTTTTTATAAAAATGTTTTCTACTAGTTTGTGATCTTTATAGGTTTGTAGAATCGGTTTATTTTTGTTGCTTTATTGCTTATAGTTGCACCCATTATTTATTTGAAACAAGTAAGATCCAAATAACTCTAAATATAGCACCAATAAATAGATGACATTTTTAGAATAAAACTAGACCTAGTTTCATAATTTTATGATTTAAAATAAATCAATTATGAATTTCAAGAGATGAAAATATATATTATTATTACTATTAAAAAAATAGAAAACACTTCTAAAGCCAGCCAACGGTCCAAATTTGTTCAAATTTTTACATTTAGTGGGTGTGTGACCTGGTTTCATAGTTCAAGATTGAAAAACGAACTAAGCTTCAAGTTAAAGGTTAAAAATGTACTTTACCCGTTTCAAAGTGAATGCATATTTACGATGTATTTCTTACTATAACTCACGATGATATTTACCATAAAGTTGCAGTAAATCACTTAAAAGAAGTTATAATAGTAGTGTAAATTAGTACAGTCGGTAACTTAAAAGTGGCCATGCATAGTATATCGAGCTATAGTACACTACCTCTCACTCTCTCTGTCTCTATGTATACATGAATAACCAATAGTGCACCTATCATCGGCTAGCTCGACTGTACAGCATCAGTACGTACGTACTAATCCATCGTGGAAGTTATATAAGCTAGATAAACACACATATACTATAGCTTGTGGTAGCATAATGTAATTGTAAACAAATTTTGGTACGCACTAGTGGGCACGCAGTGCATCCAGTGGGAATCCCGAGGCCCCGGCCGAAGTTTTTCGCGGCTCCCGAGAAGAACAATTCCTCGCTGTCGCAGTCATTTCCCTCTCACACTCCCTTTTTTCCTCTCCTGTGCGCGCATGTCGTCCTTTGCCCATCCCTGCCCTGCTAATATATATTTTACTCGTAGGCTTTGTTTACATGTGATTTTTTTTAGATTTTGTTACTGTAGCACTTTCGTTTGTTTGTGACAAATATTGTTTAATCATAGACTAACTAAGGTCAAAAGATTCGTCTCACAATTTAGTATAATTAGTTTTTATTTTTGTCTATATTTAGTACTTAATGTATGTGCTGTAAAATTTGATATGACGGAGAATTTTGAAAACCTTTTAGATTTGAGTGGGGATAAACAAGGCCGTAGTAGATGGAGCCCTGCCTAGTCGTTGTTAGTTTATCGCATGGTTTTTGCCGCGAGCTGCTGCTAGCTAGGTCCCGGCCGGCCGGCCGGCCGGCCGGGCCGGTGCCAACAATGCAAGCTAGCTAGCTAGCTAGGGAGACGATGACCGGCGGGGCCGGCATGCATGCATGCATGGGGATGATGCGAGTTCCCCTGGAGCGAAAACGACAAGAGGCGGCGTCGGCGTCCACGTCGTCGGCGCCGGATCGACACCTACGTACGTATACCGGCCGTATACGTGGCGGCGGGACCGGCGTCCCTGGCTGGTGCTGGGAGCAACCGATCGAGCCATGGAGGCACACTGTAGCGTGGTCAATCATATCTGGGCAACCACGGTACACCAGGTGGTGCAGAGATCATCGACGCGCGAGCGAACGAACGGGTCGTCGCGCGCGCGCCTCGGTGCGGAACGCGGGTTGCTTGCATTGGTTATTTGGTTGGTTCCAGCGCGCGCGGGCGGGTGAGATCGAGAGCGAGGGACCGGCACCGGCACCGGCCGGCCGTTAGGCCTACGCGCGCCCAACTACGCGGTGGTGGCCGGTGGTGGTGGTGGTGCACACACAGCAGGCGTGCGTGCTGCTGCTGCTGCGTGTGGGTCGGCCTGGTGCGCGCACACGCACCGCACAGACAGCGCATGTGGACAGCCTAGCCTGCTGCTTGCTCGATCGCGCGCGCGCACTAGTCACTCGATCTCTCCGATCGATATATCCACGTACGTCTCGTCACTCTCGCTCGATCCCTTCGACGCCACGCGCGCCACGGCATGCATGCGCAGATCAATGGATGCACTGTGGCGCGCGGCCGGCCGGCTGGGCGCTCTACTAGCTCCATGTTCCCTAGTGAGCCTGAGCAATGCACGCAGCAGGCAGCCTGTCTGCAGCTCCAGCTACACCTCGCTGCTGCATGCTGCGTGCATGGCTAGCTCATGCCGGCCGGCCAGCGGCCACCGTAGCGTGCGATCCATCGATCGAGAGGTTTGCTGCTCTGCTAGCTAGCTAGCTAGCTCGATATATATCAGATGATGAGTGAGTGGAACTGTGGGATTGACAGAGAGAGAGAGATGGGTTATTGTGATAAGCAGGAGCTAGCTGGAAGAGCAATGCAAGGTGGCATGGCAGCAGGGACACTGCTACTCGCTCGTTACTGGAGGCACAGCGAGTTTGGTATCTACCAGTTTTGTCGCTGACACGCTGCATGCAAGCACGGAACAAGGGCCGCCGGGACCAACGACGACGTCTCTCGCTCCCTACCTTACCTATGACCCCATCTCTCTCTCTCTCTCTCTCCTGTTGTCCTCCTGTTTATGCACCAGGTGCGTGGAAGTCTTGCTGAGAGGGGAGAGAGGAGAGAGAGACGATCGAGAGATAGAGAGGACGACGGATGCTGCTGTGTACTGCGGCCGTCACTGTGCGTGGCCGATGGGAGTACCCGGTGCACTATGCGCCTGCAGTGCGCGGTGGTTGGTGCCCTCGATCGGGTACGACCCCGGCGTACGCGTGCAATACCAGTACCAGGGCTAATTCGTCGCTGACATAATAGTAAGGCCTTGTTTACTTCCACCCAAAATCCAAAAACTTTTCAAGATTCTCCGTCACATCGAATCTTTAGATACATGCATGGAGTATTAAATATAAACAAAAATAAAAAGTAATTGCACAGTTTGGTCGAAATTTACGAGACGAATCTTTTAAACCTAGTTAGTCCATGATTGGATAATAATTACCACAAACAAACGAAAGTGCTACCGTGCCGCGAAAAAATTTCAACCAGGAACTAAACAAGGCCTAAGATTCGATCGCCAGCGCCTCGCGTCTCTCTCAACTCTCTCTCGGCCTCTTGGCGACCGCGCGAGAGACCCCACGGCGCCCCGCCGGCGCTGGCCTAGACAGCTACCCACCCACACCCCCTCCGCCGGACGCTAGCTCTTGCGCGCCGCCCGATTCGTCGTTCTCCTGCTCTGCGCGCATGGACAATCCTTCGATTCAGAGCCCCCGCCACCGTGTCTCATTCCAATCGGTAACCCGTAAAAATTTTGACTTTTAGCATTTACTAGCAAATATGCGTTGCAACGGGAGAAAAATGACCATAAAAAGTGATGACATAATGTTGTATATCTATTTATATTTATTATTTTTATAAAATTTAAAGTCTATAATTTATTTTATTGATAACCATGACATCTATGGTATTAAATAGTTAATATTTCCAATAATATATAGCTTGCAGACGTATTTATTTAATAATAAAAATAGAAATTAGTCAAATCTTATCTTACTCTAATATTACCTCTTAATATACCTTAGTATTATACTAAAACATGATAAAATTATTGCTAGTTTTTTTATTTAGATTAGGGTTCTTATAAAATATGATATATCAGTTAAATGTATGTAGATTATGAACATATAGACTTATAAAGTGTTCTTATAACATAACAACACATCGTGCAAAGGTAGTGGAAGCATCCTTTAGCATAAATTTAGGTAATTAGTAAATCAGTGAGATATGCAGGAATGGTGCTAAAACGTTTATCACAAATCAAGCATCACATTAAGTAGGCTATCATAAAATTTTCATAATAATTGGAGCAAGAAAACTATAATTTCAGTTTTACACTAAAAAGCATAGCAAGCATCTCCAGCAAAAAATATATTAAAGTTTCTGATATTTTTTGTTTACTGCATGAATGTACATATGTAGAGCTGAACAAAATTTGTTTTGTAATTGTTTTGATTTTTTTTATAAATTACTACACATTTATCAATTTTCAGCCGATTTAAAGAATAAAAAAAGTAAACTAATAGAACAAAAACTTTGTATATAGATTATTCCTATACTTTTTTTATTTTTGACGTATAAGAGATTTTACATTGAAAACTCTAGAAAAACGTATATTCTTTTTTTTTACTCTTCTATTAGCTTGCCCTGGGCGATTCTGGATGGAGGCCGAGCGGCCAGCCTGCCCACGGGCGAGCGGAGGGGACAACTTTACACTTAGGTCCCTGTATTTTTCTTATTTTTAACATGCTTTTATGTGTATAGAAAGTTTTGTATTGGGAACTCTAGAAAAGTTTTTATTTCTTTTTCTTCGTCCACTACCTATCAAGGTAGATTCCGGACTGACGGGCAGAATAAAAGTTTGGCAGACTGAAATTTTGACTCTTTATAAATATGTATAGATATATACCCTACTACCTGCCGCCTCTCTCCTTCTCCGTTCCTTTCTTTCGGTATATATATAGTACTACTCCCTTATATAATTTATGTATTATCTACCAATGCTAATGCTAATAATAAAGCGAAGAAGTTATTTTAGGGCCATCTTTGCAAACCTGAGTTCGTTTTTGGTGGTGCAAATAACTTTAAACAAGATTTTCTTCCACCAAACTATCAATATCAGAGAAATTTTGCCATCTAGCTAGTTTCGAAGGTGGTTTTGTATTTTCTAAAAATGATTCATTTTCTACAAATTCATAATTAATTTCTTTAAGATAAGAAAATTGTAAAATAGGTATCAACTTTTTTATATAAAACTACGGTGTCTAATGTGTATTATTTTGGTGTTAGATTTGGATTTGTTCACATCTTAATATTGTTACCTGTTACTAGTGTTTTATGGCTCTTACTCTTGCTTATTTTGCATTTAAATCGTGATTTTGTGCTATTTCAATCCTAGAGGTCAATTGCATACTCCAAACAAAGTAGCAAATGTGTTGGAGTCGACTCAACCTAAGTCTGCTTTGGTTCAGCTTCTGGAAAGTGCTTCTATTGCCACAAAGTAGAAAGCCAATTGTTGATGCAACACAGAATATTGATACAACACTTCGCTCGGACCAACTCTAACCAAGACTAAAGGTAAAAACCGAAGGTCTGTTCTCTACTAGTCTATATAAATGATGAAAAACGTACCTAAAAGTCCACCTCCTCCTCAGTAACTCTCACGTTCTCCTTCCAAACCACAAATTTGCTTCGCCTCACCCATTTCCCCACATGGCCGCTCCGATGTTCGGTAGGCTGCTACCTAGTGACAGAGCCAAGGGGGCTGGTTGGGGCCGATGCACCCGACCCCTAACATATCACACCAAAGAATTATTGTCATATGTACCCATTAAGAATTTCTATATAATAAAATCATACAAAGCACTACTATATAAAATCACTAATATGAACAAAGTCACAATATAATAAAATTCTCCCTATAAGCACATCCGAAACACTAAACAACAATATGTCAAGATTATGAAATCATCATAGAGCCTTGGTGTTAACGAGCATGTCGTCAAACAATAGAGCCTTAAAGCCTAGATCTAGAATACATATATAAGAAAATATGAGGACCCGTATCAAGTTGACGAATTGACCTAGCAGACGGTCACCATGAGAAAACATAATCAGATGAGTTACGCTCGACTTTTACAAATTGGATCTTTTGAGCTGCCCCCCTAACGTATAATTTTTGGCTACACCACGCTGCTACCCCACTGGCCTCAGCCTCTAGTCGGCAGTCTCACCCCTCCATGCTCCCGAAGCCATCGGTCGCCACACCACATGCCGCCTATTCCTCTCCCTCGCTTGCGGTGACAGCCCAACCACGCAGTAGCGGCGTGACATTCGAGCGTGTGGTCGTCGCGGCGACATAGACATGCACAAAGGCATGGTAGGGGCAACAGTGTAGGGGCACGTGCAGTGCGTGGGGATGCTGACGGGCGTAGGGATGCACGGTAAGACTGCCCACAACGTAGGAATTTACCGATGCTGAATCAAGAAAGAGAAGATCCAAGCATCGCATTGTCAGATGGAGAGTGTGATGCTGAGTTGCAAAATCCAAGTATCGGTGAACGAACATGTCTCGAATGCCAACTAAATAAATGGGACAATGCGATGCTTGCAGGATTGGTGTCCCATTGTAGGATTGGTGTTTGATATGATCCATAATTGGGAGACGTGTGGAGTAATAAAACGTATCCAAATCTGACCGTATCTCAGTCCAATCCTAATCCCAGTATGAACACACGTACACATATGCACAACCCTGTAACTGACACGAAGGTATCTTTGTCGTACGTACGGCCAGCGGCCGTTCTTTTTGGCCACCCCATATCCGTCCAGTCCCGTTCCTGCTCCGCCGCGTCCTCTTTGCTAGCTAGTTTGACCGCTGCTGCCTCATGCTCATGCATGCAAGTCTCTGAGAGCAGCATGACTATTTATTGACTAAATGCATGCAAGTCTTGTGTCTCTCATGGACAAAATAGAAAAAGAACACGGCGAGTCTGTTGCTTAGCTATGGCGTCGTCGATCGTACAGCGAGAGAGAAATTGAGGCCTTGTTTAGCTGAGTAAAAATCTTCATTTTAGTTACTGTAGCACTTTGTTTATATTTAGTAATTATTATCTAGTTATAGACTAATTAAGTTTAAAAAATTCGTGTCATAAATGATATAATTAGTTATTTTTTATTTATATTTAATATTATATATATATATGCGTCTCCCGAGTCCTCGAAGGAAATGCATGGATGGATGACGGATCCTGGATGCATAGCGCGCCTGTGCTGCGTTGCGTTGTGTAGCATCTCGAGACGATCGATTACCACCAACCGGCAATCATTTGTTCCACTAGGAGAGGAGAGGGGGAGGGAGGGCCACAGCCCAGAGGTGGTACGATACGGTGCTACTAGTGCTTGCAGTGCCCGGAGGGGCAGCCGACAAGGCAATCAGGCGCGCCCGGTTCCTCGTCCGTCCTCCCTCCCTAGTACGTAGGCAAGCTAGCTAGTACTAGGCAGCAAGGCGCCGGGCCGGCCGGAATAAAGCCACGGGGGCTCGCGGACAAGCCGGAAACCAACACGCGACGAGAGAATCCGCGCTGCAACTGCAAGCGCGCGGCCGCATGCACACGCACCCCGTCGTCGACAGCAGCTGGACGGGCCGGGCGGACACGATCGAACGCTTTGCGTTGCGCGTCGGCGAATGGCGAGAGCACGACTCTGCGCGCGGACAGAGCGGCAGGGCAGGCAGGCAGGCAGGCAGCACGCACGTACGCGTAGGTACGCACGCAGAAGACGCAGGACGCGATGCGAGGTGAAAGTGGTCGAGGTCACAATGCAATGATGGGATTGGCGGCCAGGTTTTGCCAGCGGCCGCGCCGCCCGGCCTGCCCCGTCCGGCCAACCTGGGACGTGTCGGCCGGGGACGTACTCTCTCGATCAGTGCAAGCTAGCTAGTGCCTAGGGCCCTCTCGACGCAGATGCTAGTCTCCACTACCACGACGTACGAATACAGACGCGCCGACCGGCCGTTTTGCACGCTCTGAGAGTTGCGTAGTACTGTAGCGTGGAGACGACGAAGGGACACGATCGATAGCTAGAGATGGATGGATCGATCGAGCGCGTCGTTGATGAGGCACGTACACCAGCGTACCGCACCAGTAAAATCAAAGCATCTGTATGTATGGCTGATGGTGGTGCCATGCATGCATGAGTGATGCATGCTTAGTGCGTGTACTCCACCACCAGTCGTTCATCCTCTGTACGTGGTGATGCTGAACGGGCACATACAAACAAACAATCGATGGACGAGATGGTCGATCGGTCCCGATCGATGATGGCGACAGGAGCGCACTACCTTGTGCTAGCTAGCTAGTCGCGTTGCGCGCGTAGTTTCAGCACATCTTCGATCGGCCGTCGTTGACACGCACGCCTTATCATATATCGTCGTGTCGTCGCCCGGCCGCGCTCAGGAGCCGTCCGTTTCGTGCAACGACCAGCAAGCAGTCCAGCAGCAGACAGACGCCAGCTGACCCCTTGACTTGCGCGTTTGCGCGCGCGGGGCACACGCTCATCACGTCCGTACTCGATTCCCACGCGAGACCACCGTAGACTGACGGCCGGCAACGCGCGCACATATGTGCATGTACATATATGCCCAGACACACGGATGACACGGATCGGTGCGCGAGGTGTATGTATATGTGGGCACATGCATGCATGAAAATGAGATGGATCGGGAGCGATCGCGTGGGCGGCGACTGACCGATCGATGGATCACACATCAAGGCCTTGTTTAGTTCCCTAAAAATGTTACAAAATTTTTCAGATTCTCCGTCACATCGAATCTTTAGACGTATGTATGGAGTATTAAATATAGATAAAAATAAAAACTAATTGCACAGTTTAGTCGGAATTGACGAGACGAATCTTTTAAGCCTAGTTAGTCTATGATTGAACAATATTTGTCAAATACAAACGAAATTGCTACAGTGCTCATTTTGCCAAAAATTTTGGAACTAAACAAGGCCCAACATTATCGCGCCGTGGAGGATTCGAATTTGGGAATTGGGGGGGTCAGCAGGACGCCATGGGTCGATCGGCGCCGGTCCAGTCAAAACCGCGTGTGTGAGTGTGTGTGGAGGGGGGGACGATGGGGATGGCCGGCCGGGGTTGCTCCGGCGTCGCTACCTGTGCTGTGTGCTAGTGGCGTCCACGGCGCCACCCACCTCCACTCACGCGCGCGCGCGCGCCTCCACCTCCATCCATGGACCGGCCGTGTACGTGCGTTAGTACACGTACGAGAACTACTCGCGTCGATCGATGTCCATGTCCATGCTACTGCTAGCTAGCTAGACGCCACTGGGCGTACGTGAGTGTGAGTGGGTGGTAGGAATATGAGCGAAAGGACGGCCGGATTATTAGAGATACATATACATGGACTGATGGACATAGATGGCAGCTGCTATACTATCTAATTAGCTAGTAGCCTATTATTACTAGGGCTACAGTAAGAGCTGCTAGTAGGGACCAACAGGGCAGAGACCTAGCTAGCGCGAGAGAGATTCTCTTTGTTTGCTAACCCGGCCCCGTGCTCGTGAAGGAAAGGATCGTCAGGAGAGGTGTACATCAGTCGTAGTATTTTCAGTTTCTCCCTGTTGACAAGTAAGTAAACAAATACAATCCACTAGTAGAGACTAGAGAGGGGGCCGAGAGAGAGAATCAAATTAAGGGCCGCCGGAGTGCGTGCGTGACTGGGTTTATTGGAATATTTGGACGACCGACCGGGTGTCCGGACCACACGGAAACAAACACGCAATGTTCCAAGCCGGACAGTGCCACGACAACGATCCCAGTCTCCAACTCGACGCCGCCGCAGTATTGTATTGTACTGCTGCTGTCCGCAAGCATTTTTAAATTTTTTCGCCACCCATCAAACTCCTTCCATCCCTTTCCATTCCATGCATATTCCACTGCCGCACTACCCCGGTCGGCGGGCCCATATGTCTTTTATTTTATATTAGTATATAGAATAGAAACAATACAATTCCCCTCTATCATCTCTCGAGATGGGCAGCCCCAGCCACACAGCAAACCGAGACAAGTATGCCGCACATCTATCTAGCTCAGCTCTGCATGACGACTCCTCCATTCCGATCCATCCGGTTTTTAATTAGTTCCATCCTCTGATCATTTATTAATCAACTTGCAATTCTTTAAGTTACATATCAAGCTGGTGGTACAGTCACATGACACACAAAGCTAAATAAGCATATACTATATATATGCACTTCTGAGGCCAGTCTCAATAGAGTTTCACTAGAGTTTAGAGTTTCATACATATTAAATATGTTGATGTAACACTATATTAATAAAGAAAAATATAATAAAAATATTATTAGAGTAAAAAGAGTTTTATCTTCATAAAACTTTTCTATATTGTTTTTTAAAATATAGATGTATTTAAAACTGAGTCATTAAACTTCTATCGAGGATGATGAGTCCCAAGGAGAGAGAGAGAGAGACGTGCGGACTGTCACGGCCGGGTGTGCGTGCATGGTGGCACATATACGTCCGGCGGACGCATTTCCGCCGCGACGACGCCACGGGCCTGTCGCCACGGACATGCATGGCCTGCGCTGCCGCGCACGCCGTGTCGTGTCGTGTCGTAACGTCGTCGTGCAGGCTCGCTAGCTACCTTTGTATACCTCCGTCCTGGCATATACATGTCGTATGGCCCTGGCTCGCCTGGGGCGGAGTATATATATATATATATATATATATATATATATATATATATATATATATATTTTTTTTTTTATA
>Ga0182004_10004512_pt1 | contig 11239 bp, 8 predicted proteins | sample Sormic07211540_1_FD_120479 | JGI IMG/M metagenome (GOLD analysis project Ga0182004, IMG submission 120479) | Endophyte microbial communities from Sorghum bicolor roots, Mead, Nebraska, USA - 072115-40_1 MetaG | ecosystem: Host-associated > Plants > Roots > Unclassified | place: USA: Nebraska...
ATAAATGAATAAATATTACAACTCACAAGTTGGACTTTTTGTGCAAAGTTATCATTTGCCTTGATTCATCCCTGGTGTGAACTTATCTCTTGACTTTCCCAGATTTAATTCAAACTTTTCCTGTAGGGGTTAGTCTGACAAAATATCCAGTATCCACTACAACATACTATCGGCTCAAAAATCAACCTAGACACCACGTCTAATTTGACTTAGGAAGGCATTTTAATCTGAGCTCAATTTAAAAGCCTTTTAAAAGTAAAACCACCACTCAAAACTAAGCACCATGCTTCCTTTAAGAGATTTATGAAAGTACTTCAAAGCCTAAACATATACCACAGCAAATAAAGGTAACATGAAAATATAGTAGAGATTTATTCAGATAGAGATAAAAGAGCATGATCATGGTGAGTTTTTTTTATAATGCATGTGAGATGAATATATGAAATGGAACAAGTTATGGGTGAGGAAATTTAAACTAAATAGTGTGAATATATGGATTAATGTAAACATGCAGTGGAATGTAAAAGATAACTAATCATAATTGTTGAAGTCCATGAGCAACACATTCTCACCTTTATTTTATCATACTTACCATGAATCACATTCTAGAATTTGTGAGTGATGCAACATCTTTGTTCCCATAACTTGAGATATGAATTCAAGTATTGTGACGTCGACCTCTTTCTCCAATATTGGATTTGTTATGTTTCTTCTTATTTTGTTGGGGCATGCCGGAAGGTTGTAAACAGGTCGTTTATTACCCTGCATGATATATAAAAATAGACAAACAAGGGTAATCCTGCTTGAGCAGGGGTTAATGGTTATCTCGATCACATAACTGAGTATAAGTCTGTCAATGTTCCTTAATTGCCTAGCTACCTTCCCCGGCAACGGTGCCAAAAATGCATGTTGGTATAAATTAACTACACTCCTTTTTAAATAAGATTTAAGTAAGATTATCCGCAAGTGCACATATAACGTACCAATGTCACATTTTACCAGGAGGTTTTAATATTGTATCCACAGGGACGGTATATATGTAGGACTTATAACTATAACTTATACTATTGATGTGAACGATAAACCATAACTAGAATCCTACTCATAACAGGGATAAGTCACTTGATAAAAGATATAAGATAGATAATGATTAGTCATCATAAATAGATAAATATCAGAGCTCTTCTAGTCATAGTAATAGCTAGCCAATGGATAAACTCAAGAATAAATACTAATGTAATTCAATAACTACATCAATGAATAACTCTAATTAGTGCAATTATATCTAGAAATCATTGTTAAGTTAACCCTATATCATAATCACATGTAAAGAGGCATCAACTAATGAGGGTATTAAGACAAAAGGGTCACCTCCTTCGCGACCATGCACATGCTAGTCCTACGTACAAAGGGTGGACTACAGAGGAACCAACACAGTTGTCACTTGCGTGCACTACCACACGTCTCGGCACGTGAGGGTGCACTTAGAGATAAACATGATATCTAGACAGCACATCTACATATTGTCTACCATCTACCCAACGATCAATTAGGTAAACGCTATACGAGCAATTACATGAATTCAATGAGATCAAACCAACTATCCTAGACATATACTCAAAGTAGACAATGACTATTGCAATTAAGAATATATAAGAGATTAAGAACAATGTTGCCTGAGTCATAATATTGAATACAATAAGAGAAAAGTACTAGAAATATACTGAACTCCGCGCTCCAAACAGACGCCAGGGGCTCTGGATCCCGCTGAAGAACTAGAACTCTACTACTTCTAATCTAACTAGGCTAAAGCTATGAACTAGAGAGGCTCTGATGAACTAGAGAAGGCTCTTGATGGATTGATCTCCAAATGACTTGATGCCGCCAAGGAGGGGGGTCTGCCCCTTTATTTATAGCCTGGTGGGATCGACGTGTGCCGCAGGATCAAACCGACTTAACCAAGGGCCAAGTCGACTCTTCATAGGCGGTGGAGGAAGCTTCCAGAAGGGGGCCTGAAAACCCTAGAGTTGGGGCGCTGGCCGGCGCCATGGTGGGGCCGGCCGGCCCACCTAGCGGCCTCTAGCCCCCCGGCTCTTTTGGTGTCTTCCAGAGTTTTCCCACGTCCCAATCGTGATCTTTTCATGGCGGATAAGTTTTGTGTTTATTTCGCACTTGAATCCCTCTTTTCAGCTTGTCTAGAAATAGACCCTGGAAAATACAGAATATGCAAAACTAATGGAAATTGTCAGTTTAAACACTAGACTAATGTGTTTTCATGTTTTCTTTCGGGTCTAAAGTTCTAATAACAGTTAACGTTATCGACCGTCAAGAGGGGGCAACTCTGGAAATATGAGACCGTTAGTTTCTTGCTGATTTGGTTGTCTTGCCTAGTGTGGGTGTAGATGTGATTCTAGGAATGAAGTGGGTGAGTGGTAATGGGGTTCTTATTGACACCACTACTTGCGTGGTGATGTTGAGGGATCGTAGTACTAAGGAGGCATTCATAGTACAACTTCCTCACGATATTAACATCCACAGCACGATGAATGCAGTAACATCTATTGCCATCGAGGACATTCTAGTGGTGTGTGAGTTTCCGGACATGTTTCTTGATGACTTGCCCAGGCTTCCTCTAAACTAGGATGCGGAGTTTAAAATTGAATTGCTTCCAGGCACTGCTCCTATCTCTAGAAGACCGTATAGAATGCAGCCAAATGAGCTAGCTAAGCTTAAGACCTAGTTGAATGAGTTGTTGAAGAAGGTTCTTATCCATCCTAGTTCTTCTCTTTGGGGTTGTCCGGCTATCTTTGTGAAGAAGAAGGATCAATCCTTGCGCATGTGTGTGGATTATCGTCCACTCAATGTGGTAACTATCAAGAACAAGTACCCTCTTCCTCGGATTGATATCCTATTTGATCAGTTGTCTAAACCCAAGGTGTTCTCCAAGATTGATTTGCGATCTGGGTACCATCAGATCAAGATCCATCCTAAAGATGTACTCAAGACGGCTTTCTCAACGAGGTATGGGTTGTATGAGTACCTCGTTATGTCCTTCGGTCTGACCAATGCACCAACGCATTTCATGTATCTCATGAATTCGGTCTTTATGCCCGAATTGGACAAGTTTGTGGTGGTCTTCACTGATGATATCCTAGTATATTCTCGTAATGAGAGGAGCATGCAGAGCATCTACGTATAGTGTTGACTCGGTTGCGTGAGCATCAGCTTTATGCTAAGTTTAGCAAGTGTGTGTTCTGGCTAAAGGAAGTACCTTTCTTGGGCCATGTCTTGTCTGAAGAGGGAATCTCGGTTGATTCGGCCAAGGTGTAAGAAGTGTTGGATTGTAAGGTTCTGACCTTAGTGCACGAGGTGTGGAGTTTTCTAGGTTTGGCTGGGTATTACCGTCATTTCATTCTGGAATTTTCCAAAATATCCAAGCCTATGACTCATTTGCTTCAGAAAGATGAAAAGTTCCTGTGGACACCAGAGTGTGAAGAGGCATTCCACAAGTTAAGAACCTTGCTAACATCATCTCCTGTCTTAGCTCAACCCGATGTCGAGAAGCCGTTTAATGTCTTTTGTGATGCATCCGGTATCGGTCTAGGCTGTGTGCTTATGCAAGAAGGTTGAGTTATCGCCTATGTGTCACGCCAACTTTGAAAGCATGAGGTCAAATACCCTACTCATGATCTAGAATTGGCCACAGTAGTTCATGCTTTGAAGATCTAGAGGCATTATCTATTAGGTAATTTGTGTAATATCTACACCGATCATAAGAGCCTCAAGTATAACTTTACTCAACCTAGGTTGAACATGCAACAGCGAAGGTGGCTTGAGTTGATCAAAGATTATAATCTTCAAGTGCACTACCATCCAAGCAAGGCAAATGTGGTGGCGGATGCCTTGAGTCAAAAGTCGCATTGCAATTTGGTTAGGATTGATGATCCCCCTTTGTCATGTCTTATGCATCCCATGGTACTTCACCATATTGCACTGGAAAGTTCTCTTCGTAATCAGGTGATTGAGTTGCAGTAGACTGATGTAGGCATCCACCACATAAAATGAAAGATGAAAGAGGAAGAAACCAAGCATTTCTGGGTTGATGAGAACAAAATCCTATGGTTCAATAGGCTTGTTGTACCAAAGAATCATGAGCTCTAAAATCAGATTATGTTTGAAGCTCATTCGTCCAAGCTATCTATTCATCCTGGTAGTAGTAAGATGTATCAAGACCCAAAACCTCTATTTTGGTGGACAAAATGAACAAAGAAATTGCTGCTTTTGTTGCTTGTTGCGACAACTACTAACGTGTGAAGGCGGTTCACATGAAAGCAGGTTTACTTCAACCCTTGCTGATCCCTGGTTGGAAATGGAAGAAAGTGAGTATGGACTTTATCTCTAGACTTCCACCTTCTGTCAAGGGTTACAACTCGATTTGGGTCATTGTTGATCTTTTAACCAAGGTTGCTTGTTTTATCCTAGTTCGAACTGAGTATCGTCTGCATCATTATGCAGAGTTGTATTTCGAGCACATTGTCCGTCAGTATGGTATACCTCACACTATCATATCTGATTGTGGACCGTAGTTCACTACTCGTTTTTGGGAGTGTCTTCATAAGCAGATAGGTACTCATTTGGTCTGAAGTTCAACTTATCATCTGCAAACTGCCAGCCAAACTGAATGTGTTAACCAAATCTTGGAAGATATGTTGAGGGCTTGTGCTTTATCTTCAAAGGGTTCTTGGGAAAATGGTTGCCATTAGCTGAGTTCTCTTATAACAATAGTTACCAAGAGCAATAGAGCATTAAGATGGCTCCTTTTGAAGCCCTATATGGTCGGAAGTGTAGAACTCCGTTGAATTTGGTAGAGCCAGGGGAAAGAAGGTATTATGGCATCGATTTTGTAAATGAAGTGGAGCAGCAAGTCCACACAATCCAGCAACATCTAGAAGCTGCTCAGTCTTGACAAAAGAGTTATGCTGACAAGAGAAGAAAGCTGATTGATTTTGTCGTCGGGGATCATGTTTATCTCAAAGTGTCTCTGAAAAAAGGGGTACAAAGGTTCGGAGTCAAGTGAAAGCTTGCACCTCGCTATGTGGGACCTTATCGGATTCTTGAACAGAAAGGGAAGGTAGCTTACAAGGTTCAACTGCCACTGAGCTGCGAGCTATTTTTCCTGTTTTCCACGTGTCTCAACTAAAGAAATGCCTTCGAGTCCCTGAGGAGAGAGTGGAAATTTGAGATATCAAGTTAGAATCAGACTTGGTTTATGAAGAGAAACATGTAGCGGTCATTGATCGCAAGGAACAGGTAACACATAATCGCGTGGTAAAACTCTACAAGGTTATGTGGAGTAACCATGGGGAGGAAGATGCTACTTAGGAGCAGGAAGACTATCTGAGAGATGTTTATAAAACTTTCTAAAAAACCAGTAAGCTCTTCAAATCTCGGGATGTGTTTTTTGTAAGGGGGGAGGGCTGTAACACCCCAGTGTTATGGTTGCATTCTATCTCTTGCATGACATGAGCATAATCATCATCATCTCATTTCATGAGCATCATGTCATGTGGAGCATATCATTTCATGTGCTATGTATGCTTTTCTATCTAATTTATGCTTGTTGTGCTTAGTAAATAGTTTATTTATGTTTAACATGCCCTAGGGATCAATGTTCATGTTGGTCACATGCTCTAATTAGGCTCCTAAGTCATGGTTGGCCTAGGGTGACCCACTAGACCACTTTTGCTTAGGCTTTTAAAAAGTGCTTCATCAAATGTTTGCATGGCAGAACCCTCTGAAGCAAAGTTGTAGAAAACTTTGTAAGGAACAAAAGGTATTTTAGGGCTATCTCATGAAAATGGTCACAACATGCTCAAAAATGGCTCACAATTCGATATTGGGTGCTGTTTGGACACTTAGAAAAAATTTTAAGTCTTCTCCTCGACACAGTTTGCTTGAAGGATCATTGGAGCTTTCTATCTTTTCATCCTGGCCGATTTATCTCTTGCCCTAGTTGACAATGTTGTAGATCTCGTCTAGTTCTCCAAGATTGTCAACTACACCATCTCCTAATTCACGCTGGATTGGGAGTTAATCATCGTCGAAATAGCTCTGTCAGTCGGTGATCAAAGCCCTGATGGCATTCTTCAGGCGTGCGTGCTGGCCGACCGCGGCAGACTTCGGCCGCAATCTGGCGACCGTATGCCATTGCTAGCCCCACTGGTTAGGTCCTCCATGCCTTCATGGTCGCCACGCCAACCGGCACTCGCCCCGCACCACTCCCACTCGCTCTGCCTCTCTCTCGTGCTCTCCAACGGCAGCGACGTCATCGCCATTGACGTCGAGCGTCTCACGAGCTCCGCGCACCACCTTCTTTGCTCCGTGCCTCCTCTCCGAGCATCACTAAGTCTACCTCGAGCTCCTCCTTCTTCTCCACCTCTCAGTTGCTCGAGATCGAACCGAGGTGAGCCACATTTCTCGAGTTCAACGTTGTCAAGTTCACGGCTGTCACAACCCCTACTCTGGTGAACCTCGTCCCTGCTCTATCCTTACCCTCTTCCTTCCTTCTAAGTCACGTTAGAGCTTACTTAGGTTTGCTTCTTGCTCTATGTCACATCCTATCGTCAATGGTGGCACCACCGAGCGGAAACACGGCCACCGCGCTCACCGCCGGCGACCACCCCGCACTTGAGCAGGCTCACCAAAGCCAGTAGAGTTAGGCCTTTCCACCTAGGAAGCTCTGCACTATCTCGTTGATGCTCTGGCAGCCTCGTTCCGACACTCTACAGGCCGGAGATGGCCGGTGTAAGCCGAGATAGCCCCGTCGTTCCGCCATGGCCGACGACCACCTTGCTCTGTTGCTCAAACCCTCGCACCACCTACCTCTATCGACGCGGAAGGACTTAGGGGACACCCTGGTGCCCTTGGATGCGCCGGAGAAGCTCACCATAGGCGAGCGTTTGCCGGCGAGTGTGTCCTTTCCACTTTGTGTCACTGACACGCGGGCCCCGCTATTAGTGACCCTATTTCCATCCTCTCCATTTATTCAAATTTCTAGATTTTGCTCAATCTTGCAAAATTCAGAACTCCTGTTCCTGAGCTCCAGAATTTGTGAAACCAATTTTGAGATCTTCTCTGGGATGGCTAGTTTTTATTAAAAATATAAAATATTCCATGTTTGTTGTGAAGAATAATTGTTATGAATTAATCTTTATTAATCAAAGTAAATTCATATCTTTCTGTGTAAGGCTCCAAATGTGCTGAAAATTTTATGGCATGCTTTATATGGTAGTGGTATGCTCTGGTAAATATTTAATGTTTTTTGGATGCAGTATGACTTGTATGTAATTTATACTTTTTTTATTGCTTTAATCCTTGTATAAATCATTATAAATAATGCATGCTTGTGATGGTGCTCTCCTTTGGCTTGATTTTTGTTGATTGTAATAGAATCTTAAGAATAATCTGAAATCTGTTGTTTGACACTGTTTAACCTAAGTTTCTTAATTTATGGTAATAAGCACCTTGTCACATGTTAATTAGATATCTAAAGTATGGCCTGAGCAATTTCCCTGAAAATGTTATGGTGACATTTAGGTGCCATGCATATGCTTCTTTAATTTTTGTAGATTTTCTTGAGTACTTGTGCTCATGTCTCTTAATTATGCTCTTTTATGGAAATAAATTAATAAATGCTATATAAGTAATGTTTTGGCAGGTAACATATGGTTTTCTAGTAATCTTAAATCATATGTGTTCTGGTGAATCACTTGGTTGACACTAAATATGTCTTTGCCATGTTAGTAAATTATTAATTAAAGGCTAATTAACCTTTCTGGACAGCAAGGGATAAATTTGGTAATTCCTTAATGTTAAGTATGTTCTCTGGAGAACTTGTATATACAAAAGTTGTTGTAAACTTTATGCAATAGCTGTGGTTAAATTTTGGGGGCATTGGGCCAAGTGGTTTAAAAGTTATAGCTGTTCTAAGTCAGAAGAGGATGCTCTTTGTTTGTCTGGAATAGAACCTGGAACTTTGTTTATTTGACCTGTTTAACTTGTGAATCATGTTGAGGTGTCTAACGATGAAATGTAAATAATTTTATAAGCTTTCCAGAATGTCTTAATTCATGTTTGTTGGGTCTGTACATCTCCAGATATGATCTGTTCTTTGTGCTGCCTTGCTGAGTAGGAAGTGCTGTTGGTTGGTGTAGCTAGTGTGTATCTTTGCTAAGTCTTGTGGTGTTCTTGTGTAAACTTGTTGAGAAGTTTACTCCGTAAATAAGTGTCCAGTGAGGGTTTGTGATAGTAATCATGTAATGCATCCATCATTCCCTTGTATGCATACATACTTTACTCACTTCACATACATGCAATAGGTGCATCGGAAGTCAGAGCCCAGTACGAGATCGAGAGGGTGAACCCAGAAGACCAAGAGAACACCTAGGAGCCAGAGGCCCAGCCAGCACGACCCGAGGAGCACGAAGAAGTTGAGTGTCTGAGTCACGAGCCAGCGGTCGTTCGTGAAAGGTAAGCCCCGGAGCATTATGAGTCTCCTATTTATTTTACCAAGCATGAGTAAATATGTTAATTTCTATTGCTGCATTACGTATAGGAGTTGTTATAAAACCCTTGCTGCATTATATCATTTCTTGTCCAGATATCTTACCTTAACCTTGTATAGAGTCAGGATCGAGTACTAGCCAAGCCATGCTTAAACTGGTAGAAGTTGGTTGATGACCTGTCACCTGCGAGCTATAGGGTCTGATGATCAATCCCGGTTGGCTATATTTGCTATCATGGAAGAACCTGGCTAAAATGACTTAAGCCGGGCAAAGTTTTGCAAAGTGGTAGTAACTTCGTCTGTGGCAGCTAAGGACCGATCGTTGTATGTCCTCTTGTCATGTTGAACGCATGCCTGACACTTAGTTGGCCAGATAACTCATTCCGACCGCGAAGCCTAGTACCATGACTCAGGCCGGAACACCGGCAAGTATAAAGTGCGCACTACTGGAGGAAGTGCAGTGTGCGGAGAGCCATGTAAGACCAAGGGCAGGTGATTTAAAAGTCCTGATCGTCCTGGCAGAGTGGCATCCCTGGGAGTGCGGTGCTGATCGAAGCCGCGATTCCTGAGTCATACCAAAGGTGACCCGCTTGCTCTTCGACTGGGGATGCATGAGTGAGTGCTAGAAATAACCCTCCAGCTGGATAGGAATTGATTCAAATCGCCGTCTCTCCCGGATAGTGAGAACTTGACAGAGTAGCGGCAAACGTAGCATTCACTAAATACTTAATGGTTCTATAATGATGATGATGATGATGTTGATGATGATGACGATGATGATGACGATGATGATGATGATGATGGCAAGAATGAATAATTGGTTAAACCTGATATGGTTATTACTATTTGCTGTAATCAAGTGAGTGCTTAGTACATGTGCTAATTTAGTGGCAGGTTAATGATAATAAACTTGAGGCTAATAAGAATGGTTTACGTAGCCAACTTAAGCTCTTTATGCAACAGCTCCACTTTTTAAAGTAAGCCTTGCATGATCCTTGGTGTCCATTGTTTCTGGTTAGAGGAGTAAGTCTAGCTGGGTACAATCTTACACTCAGGGTTTATTTCCACTTGTTGTAGATGATATATTCTATGACGGTTTCTGCAAGACTTGTCTTCACCCTGCTGGGGATGAGGACTAACTGTTGGGCATGGTTCTCTAAGACTTTGTACCTAACTTGCTTTTGGTGGATGTGATGAGACACTGGTTGTACTAATGAACTGGTGATGTGTGTCGCTTCACTGACCTTGTATCAACTGTTGTAATAATCGATGTATTGGGCTGAATTTATTACGATCTTAGTTTGTTGCTAAGTTTGTTTAAAATCCTTCAAGATTTCGTTTGACTACCGGGATTATATGGGCTCAAGTTTGGAAACTTGATTGCTTCGGCGATCGTTTCGACACTTGAACTCTTATAATTTGGTTGGTTCTGTGACACGCACCCCTAGGGTTGGACAATCAGGACCACCTACCCTTGGACTCACGTCAATGACCCCCGTACATCCTTACTACCAACCGGGTGCGCACTCCAACAGAACGGGGTATCTGGCCTGAGTTGAACTACTCGATTTCGTGGTCGGAACAACTTATTCGACCAACTAAGTGTCAGGCATGCGTTTAACATGACAAGAGGATGTACAGCGTATGGGTCCTTAAACGACACAGATGAGAATAGGTCCACACCCAAGACCTCCATGCCTTGTTGCTTTCTTATCATCATCCTGCTCGGTCTCAATTCATTATGAACCTGGTTCTTTTTCATGATAGCAAATATAGCTAATTGTGACCATACATTTTCTACATCTCACAAGTGACAGAATATCACTTGACTTCTACGGACTAAACATGGCTAAGCAGAAACTTCGATCCCAGACCTATCCAAGATTAGTTATAAATGTGGACAAGGAAATACAAGGATGGACAGAGACTGAAGCCAGTTGCCATGGTACACTAACGTCGTCATGGCCCGTGAGACCTTCTACCACACCCCGGTAGGTATTTACCCACCGTTTTTGAAAATCCACAATAACTTTATATAAACCCTGCAGCCAAGCGTTCCATTTCCACTTCACATGGTGAACCAGCTGTACAGTTTATAGCAAAACTAGTTGTTTGAATTACGGTGGATTCTAAAGGTTTATATTGGCCCTTTTAGTACTTTTCAACGGACGAAAAGTGTTTTCCTCCTACAATAAATCAACATAAGAATTAACATAAATTAAATTTCAATGAAACAAACAGTATATGTATGTTAAAAATCCAGTACAATGTAGCATATTTTGTGGGATTCTGTTTTTTATCGAGACTTTGAAACCCGTTAAGAACTAAAATTGTTTAGTTTACGAAAAAAATTGGATATGGCATTGGATGTGTGCGAAAAATATCGGATTTTTAGATATTAATAAAAAATAAATTACATAGCTCGTTTAAAAATACGAGACATATTTATTAAACTTAATTAATATATCATTAGCACATGTAAACATCTTTGCCCTTGGCCACACTACTACAGAATGAGGCATTGGTCGATGCCCAAAATGGCCAAAAACCTCGGCCTTTTTGCGGCCCGGGATTAAAGACCCCTTTAGCACCGGTTTGTAAGAAGAACCGGTGCTAAAGGGTCCTGCCCAACGGCTACTGACAGGTGCTGTCGGGGCAGGGACCCTTTAGCACCGG
>Ga0182004_10004513_pt1 | contig 11238 bp, 10 predicted proteins | sample Sormic07211540_1_FD_120479 | JGI IMG/M metagenome (GOLD analysis project Ga0182004, IMG submission 120479) | Endophyte microbial communities from Sorghum bicolor roots, Mead, Nebraska, USA - 072115-40_1 MetaG | ecosystem: Host-associated > Plants > Roots > Unclassified | place: USA: Nebraska...
AGATTCTAAAAATCGGAAATAACTAGAATGCATTTTTTTTGGTTTCCTGTGTTTTCCTTGTGAAAGTAAATCAATTCCTGTGAAATTTCTACACAATTCATATGAAATTACTGTGTTTCAAAAGGACCCTTAATGTTAAACATCACAGAATATAATTCTACTAGTGTTATAACAATTTTGACATACATAAAGGACTTGTAGAACCGTTGAGGCGCTAGGCATGACCTTGTTCGCTTGAGTTTATCTACCGAATCTGACAACCATTCAACAGTGATTTTCTCTCATAATAAATTCAGCGAATAATATTTCAAGCCATGACTTTTATGCCAAATGAACAGTCTATGTGTAGCTCTAATGTCAGTGTCGTTTATATACCATCTATAGTTAAGCGACCCTACTAACTCCTCGGCTTGACAATACAATGTTCTTTATATTGCATATCACATTACATGTCTTGACCATATACACAATATTTAAAAGTTCTTCATTTTCTTCTTCCAATAACTATTGTACATATAATTGGCTTATATTAAAAAAATCCATATCCACATCTACAAGAATAAAATAGTATAACTTCAAAAGTATTGGACATAGGTTTATGGACTTCTCTTATATGCAGTCACGCATGTGTTAAACAGTTGGCACTTTTGATATTCTGCTCAAATTAGAAAAGTTGAAGCTTCATTAAAAAGTATTCTAGGCTATGGCAAGAATGTTCCTCAATAAAATGAAAATCCATAGCTTCATGAGAAAAAGCTATAGGTTAGATTGAAAAAGGATCGCTCAATAAAAAAATATTTTTACTCAATAAAAAATATACCTTCTAACAAAAATATTACTCACTAAATAAAAAATCTGGAAATATATGAAATTTAGTGTGACTCCCGGAGGAAAACTCACATTCATTTATCCTGTTTCAATGTGTGGACAACACAATTAACATTGTTTATGCTGTAGTCACAACATAATAGTTCATTTATTCAACTCAGCATGTAAGCTATCTTTTAAAAAAATCGTTAGCAAGATTGAAATGTTTTTTTTTTTACCAAGAAGCTGCTTTGGGAAAAGGAAAAGGAAAATCCTTCGTTGCCATCCAAATCTGATTCCTTTATTAGCATTGAAAATTATGAGTTTTCCTTCAATGCCATAGATTCTATTCTTTTTTATCCCTTATGTCAGTATAAAATTGGATGGCAATGTAGGGAATACATAATGACATAATTTTCAGTAACAATGAAGGGATCGGTATATCGATGATATGTACCATCATACTTTTCTTTTTGGACAAAATGTACCATCATATAGATGATGCTAGAAATGATCATCATTAATCGCTTGATGATGATTACCGTCATAAAGAAACAAAGCAGTCCACCCCACCAGCACAAAATTCTTTTTGGAATTGGAAAATAAGATGATAATAAGATAGAAAAAGAGAGCTGCGGGCTTCAGATTCGCTTTCAAAGTCAGTGCTTACATTCCACGCAACCTTGAAACAAGAAAAGAAGGCATTTGTGTGCAGAACCTACGCATGTTGGCATCCACACGATATGAGCACCGGCACAAACATGTGCGTGGTACAGAGTGGTGCTGGTACGTGGAGCTATGGGGGGAACATCCATTGGCAACAAAACTACAAAGGTGTAGGGTAATATCTTCTTCATTCATACATCACTAGAACAAGTCATTGAAAGCTCTAGGTTCCATACGGTGTAGTGCTCAATCTCCAACCAGTATCATCAAGAATTGCAGATATGTGTGGCACAAAATGCCTTGGAAAAAGGCACAAACCCTCTTGCAAACTGGCAATGTTCAGGGGGAATTTTTTCCCTTTACAGTCTAGAAATAAAACTGAGTTCTTCCTATCACTCTACCAGAAGTTCTTATTCATCATATGCTGTTCATGATCAAAATCGGACTACCACAGAAACAGGTGTGGAGTTGCCATGATGGAGTAACGTGTCAGACACTGAACCCTTCGGCTCTCAGGCATTGCAGGTGAGCTTCGATGAACTTTCCACAGGCATCCTCACCATTCTGCACGATGCAGTCGTCTCTCAGCTTTTTTGTATCTGGGCAAGCGCAACAGATCTTCTTTTTCGGCTTCGTCTCAGGTGCAGAAGCTGTTGTGGCAGGTTGCTGCGCTGAATCTGAAGCCTCAGTTTGCACAGATGCAGTGTTCCCCATATCTGGAATGAATTGAAACAGCAATGAATCAGACAGGATGGGCAACGGTTGGATTTTCAACAAACATGAGATTTAGGAAGTGAGCCTTGTTCAACTATTTGGATGGGAGGTGTGGTCATGCACCCAACCATCTAGGTTCAAGTCCTCTCTCGGCTTGAACTTGGGTGCCTATTTTCTCTTCTTATTTTTCTCGAACACACAAGAGGGCTGTGTATCATTTCATTAAGAGAGAAAAAAGAAGAATAGTACAAAGGAGGGAGAAGAGTCCTCCTCCCCAAGGGAAACACTAGACCAGAGCAGCTAGCTTTCCACAGCTAACATGGTGTTTCTCTTCTTAACAACTGCCTAGTTCCTCCAAGGTTGGATCACACCAACAACATGAGATTTTGATGAATAGAAACTTATGCCATACGTGTTTTACAGAATTGAAATTTCTAGAGAAATTTTTATATGACTACTCTCAGTGGATAATGTATTTATACATCACAACTAACCTAGTACAGTAACATGGACCCATTTAGCGATAGAAGACTTTTCAGAGGCATGCAAAAATGGTCACCAAACAGAAATTTGGCTATGTGTCAATAGTATCCAGACGACTCAAGTTGTTGATGTTAGAACTAGACAAGATATGGACTTATGGCCAAAAGTACTTACTACAACTAAAAAGTTACAACAAAGGAAAACAATGACAATACAAGTAACCAGGCAAAAAAGACACAGCAATAAAATAATATTAAGACATTTGTATTGTATCCAATTACACTCCGCTCAGGAAGGTCTTCGCTCTAGCCAGCAATAATATTTAGATTATCAATAATCCACTGTTAACACTTAACAGATGCATGCTATATTAAGAACAAGATACTTTGGCATGTATCTTGCAATGCTTTGCTTGGTCAGTACGCTGTTCTACCACTTGTCCTGCTTGTGCAATTGTGAACCACCTTTGAATTGGAGAGAGACTAGGCCTTGATGTGCAATTGTGCAATTGTGCAATTTTTGCTTCTATGGCTCGCAGAGCTCGTTCTTCACATATTTGTGAAGAGCTCCTATGAATGGTCTGCACGAAAAAAATGAGAAATATCCATAGGTGCTAAGGAATTCCTACAGCTTGGTAATTTGTGCTCGTGATTCAAAGACTGTTTGGTTGGCACGGGTGTCTTTCCTAAACACAATGTAGTCTAGAGCCCTAGACATTTTTTTTCTGCAATTCCCCACATATAGCATTTGAATGCTGCATTTTTGCTTCTATGGGTTCAGTGGCAACCCGTAGCCTTCAGGCTAATCCCCCGGCAGAATCCTGAAGACAAAATCGAAGCGACTATTCTCTCCCGTACGCAAACTAACAACGTGAAAAGCAAACCAAATCATATAAACACCTTAACAAGAACAAGCATTATTTGCCACCACTCTGCTAGTCTAACGACACAGGTGCTTTGGCAGCTTGCTACTAGCAATGAACAGGAGCGAGGAATTAGGGTTATTACCGATTGGAAGTACCTGGAGCCGAAGAAGCCCGGCGCAAACTCGAATCCGTTACCCGGATCCGACTCAAGAACAATCACAGCCTCTCGAAGTCGAAGGAAAAAAAAAAAAGCAAGGAATCGCGCCGCCGCACGCGGAGATGAGAGGGTTCTGGAAGAGAAGACGGTGTTGCGTGGAATAAACGCGCCGTCTCCGCCGTCACGCACGGCCCAGGCCCGTTTTAGGGACCCATCCGATCTGAGCCACTAGCTTCAGATCGAACGGTGCGCAGTCATTCCACCGAACCGTCCATGACTTGCTTGCACACCACACGAGTTGAGACTTGAGAGACCGCTGACTCGTTGAGTACGATTCGCGAACCAGTCCCGTTTCCTTGCGCGGCTGCAGACGAGAGAGGGGGAGGGAGGGATCATGGTGGCGCCGGACGTGAAGGCGGAGACGATGAAGCTGATGGATCAGCGGGGTGGCCTGGAGGCGGAGATGGACGCCATCATCGCCCGCCTCACCGAGCCCGGCGGGCCGGGCATTACCGGCGGTCTCGTCGACGCCGAGGTACCCCTAAGATCCGCAAAACCCTAGCCTAAACCCGAAGTTTCTTCTCAGTTTCGCAGTTTAAGCGCTAATCGTTGTTTGTTTTGGCTCGGTTGGTTTAGGGTTTCCCCAGGTCCGACATCGACATCCCGAACGTGCTCGCCCAGCGCCGGAGGCTCGCTGGTATCCATTGCTGTGCTCGATTTTCGTTGCGACGCAATATCTTACAGTTTAGCGAGCTATATGTTCACTCGTGATAAGAATTATTCAACCAGCTGTTTAGTTTATCAACTTGCATGCATCTTCAATCTATTTGCCATGGGTGGAGTAGAATTTGGTGCTTTTGGGGAGCCAGGAAAAGGGGATCTTAGTGTAATTGATTGAATGAGTTGGTCCAGTAGGCTATTGAGTTGCTGCAAGAGTCCTGTTCTGCTTAACAGGGCACTAGTAAGCCTGTGGCCTGATGATGCAGTCTGGTAGAGTACAAATGCGATGCTTTTGCTGTTGTCCACAGCTGAAAAATTTAATAAATTTCTACAAAATGCTAGGGTTTTCATCCAAAGGTGGGCGAGGTATGACCGTATAAGCCTATTGGGATAGAGGATAGGGACTCGATTGTGCTGGACTCATGAGCTTACAGTGTAGAGTAAAAGAAAATTATCTTTGCTGTTAAAATGTATTTAAAAATGTGGATTGGTTGTCTTATGTGTCTGCTTCAAATACATTTCCTTTGTTCCCCTTCTTGTTGGTGGCTCATGCTGGGTTTTATCTATAGACTAAAAGGCTTTGTTGTGGTTGTATAATGTTATGCTTTCCATTTTACATTGTTTGATGCTTGTTGCAGAATTGCGAAATGATCACAAGGATGTTACGAACAAAATTGATAAAAATCTGGAGATTTTACACTCAGCAAAGCTATCAAGGAATGAGCAATCAACCTCGAGGAGGTCTGGTAAGTATACAAACAGTATCTTGTCAAACGGTAGCATGCTGCAACCTGTTGAATCTTTGTCCAATTGAATTTTCTAAAATACCAAGAATCTAGATGAGATTTGAAATGTAAAATAATTTGAATAGATATGATCTTTTATGATATGATATTCATTTTTATAGTTCTGCAAATGCCAAGGAATGTTATGTGGTGGGCTTTGGACAAACATAAAGTCCCAACCATGTTACCCTCATCAAGGACATGTACAATAATGCCGTGACTAGTGTCCGAACAAATGATGGTAACACAGATTACTTCCCAATTGAAATAGTACTTCATCAAGGGTCAGCCTGGAGCCCGTATCTCTTTGCCTTGGTATTGGATGAAGTGACTAGGGACATTCAAGGGAACATCCCTTGGTGTATGCTTTTTGCAGATGATGTAGTGCTAGTTGATGAAAGCCAAGAGTAAATAGGAAACTGGAGTTGTGGCAGCAAACCAAGTCCAAAGGTTTTAGAGTAAGTCGAACTAAACATAATAAACATAATACATGAGATGCGACTTTGGCAATGCTACACACGAGGAGGGAGAGGTGAGTTTGGAAGGTCAAGTGGTGCTTAAGAAAGATACTTTTTGTTATCTAGGATCAATGCTATAGAAGGATGGAGATATTGATGCAGACGTTTGCCATAGGATCAAAGCAGGGTGGATGAAGTGGTGCCAAGCATCTGGCATTCTCTGTGACAAGAGGGTACCACAAAAGCTTAAAGGCAAGTTTTATAGAACAGCGATTAGACCCGCTATGTTGTATGGAACAGAATGTTGGCCTACAAAAAGACGACATGTCCAACAACGTAGTGTCTCGGAAAAGCGTATGTTACGTTGGATTTGTGGTCACACAAGGATGGATCGAGTTTGGAACGATAATATACGCGGCCGTCTAGGGGTAGCACCAATTGAAGAAAAGCTTGTTCAACATAGGTTGAGGTGGTTTGGCCATGTCCAAAGGAGATCTTCTGAGGCACCAGTGCATTGTGGAGTCCTAAGTCGAGATATCAATGTGAGGAGAGGTAGAGAAAGACCGAAGCTGACATGGGGGGAGGCAATAAAAAGAGATTTAAAGGGTTAGAATATACCTAGAGATCTTTGTTTAGATAGGAGTGCTTAGAAAGCAGCTATCGACGTACCTGAACCATGACTAGGGGCTCATGTTGGGTTTCAACTCTAGCCTACCCAACTTGTTGGTTTTGAAGGAGTAAGGGCAGAAATATAGAATAATCAAGTTAAACAATATTTAGAAAAAAAATCAAGTGATAATAATGATCTTAAATTTTAGTATGCAATAGCCATGTTGTTATTATGATAAATCTCTGTTTATGCAAAAATATATGTTATACCCAAGGCATCCAGTTAACCAAAGATGGCCCAGGGACTTGTTGAACTGAAAGTGATTAAAGTTCTGATCTCTGTGATATTTGATTTCATGCAGATACAACAAGTCCTTCACACATTGGATCATCTCAAAGTGAACCTATGGAAGAGGACCATGTGTCCAAACTTCCTTTTGCCATGATTGATGAAATCACAGATGGTTCTCCTGCTTCTGTGGATGGTTTGCAACTTGGAGATGAGATAGTAAAGTTTGGGAATGTGGAAGCTGGTGATCAATTGCAGGAAAGGCTCGTCTCTGAAGCTCTTTCCAATGAGGATAGTCATGTATCTTTAGTCATCATTCGCCAGGGGTCAGCAATGAATTTAACAATTACACCAAGAAAGTGGCATGGAAGAGGACTGCTGGGGTAAGTTTTACTATATCTGGGTAGTGGGCATCAATCCTTTTATTACCTTTCTAGTCAATACAAAATTTCATAGCTGAACTGCCCTTTTGAAGAACTTTATGGATGTGTGTCTTGCAGTTGTGTTTATTTTGTTGCTTTGGTTGCCATGGTAGGTCGTTCAGTTAGTCATGTCCACTTGTTTAGAAATCCATATGTGGAAGCCGCAAGTCTTCCAATTTAGTGCTACCAAGTTCATTTCATACCAGATAAATGTGACATGTAGAGTCCCAAGTATGAGATCGCTAGCTTTAGTGCACTGCAGAATGGTTGTCAGATATCTATAGTTTCCTTTTGATATACACTTGGAAGATTAGCAACATTGGACAATGAACACCTCTTACAACTTGCAACAAGTTAGATTTTTTTGGGTACTATTTTATCTGCATACTAAAAAATGAGTATTAGTTAGCAATGCAGGATTTGATTGACAAAGATATATGCTTATTATGCTTATCTTCAAAAAGTTCATACCAAGCTATAAACTACTAGACCACTGATTAGTAAGACAGCTGCCTCTTCCATGTCTGCTCTTTGTTTGTTTTGCTGTACTTATTTTCGCCATCTGATGCCAATGTCCCAACACCTGGAATCAAAGCAAATGATTGCTAGGTGGCAAGCTTATTTGTTTACTCGTGAACAAGCTACAAGCTCCTTGTTCCCTTGCTGATAACTTTGTTAATTCCAAGTTGGCTTCTGGTTCTTGCAGGTGCCATTTTCGAATGCTATGAAGTGTCAACGTTCTTCTGCAGGATGCGTTTGTCTATCATGTTTGCACTTGTGGAGAAGGCTCTAGCAATGTCATTTCAGCCGCAAAATGAACTGATTTAACTGAATGTGTGGCATCTTCCAAAATACTGATGGCATATACTTAACCTGTGGAGCGCTTGAAACATACTGTACCGGTGTACAAGGCTGCCTTTGTTGAGATTTTTTACTTGTACATGGTCGGGTTTGATTCTTATCTGCGCGTATCGCACACCTGCTTGAAAGCCTTCTACGTTCTAGTTCCTACGGACAGGACAGGACTCTGCGTCGGTTGCATCATCTAAAGCTAAAAAAAGGCTCTATGGTAGCGATGCACTTTGGAATCCATGAGCAGATTAGAGGAACCCTTGCTATTACCTTTATACGTTCTGCAGGGTTGTTTCTATCACGCTTGTGCAAATATATGAGGTCAAACAAAATTTTGCTCGTCTAACAAGTATACGAGTAAAAAAGTGTCTGAGTCTAAATATAGACTATTTATAAAACTAAAATATAGTCAGAGAAAGAGAATAATTTATGAGATAATTTTTTAAGCCTAATTAGTTCATGATTGGACACTAATTGCTATAATCTATAATTATAAATATGCTATAATATCTGTTAAATTTTAGCCGACCAAACATTTCTTAATATAAAAAAGCAGAATGCCCAACAACGTCCCAACCAGAGAAAGAACAGGCTGCTTACTTTATATCCGTATGGCCTTGTTTAGTTTTCAAAAAAAAATTGAATTTTTTTAAATTTCTCGTCACATCGAATCTTACGGTACATACATAGAACATTAAATATAAATAAAAAAATAACTAATTGCATAATTTATCTATAATTTACGAGACGAATCTTTTGAACTTACTTAGTCTATAGTTAAAGAATATTTATCAAATACAAATGAAAGAGCTACGGTATTTATTTTGTTTTTTTTAAACTCTTGCGAAGTGAGTGAGACGGAACATGTCGGTACCCCTTTACACTTGTATAGTACATTTAGGTATCCAATATAAATTGCCAAATTGGGTATAACTGCTTAAAAAAATGCCTCTCTACTTGTAGTACATTATATATCCAATCTAAATTTGCCCTTCAAAAAAAATGCCCCAACATGTATATACATTCTATTATAAATTTAGGACAATAAGGCCGCCAGCCCACCACCTAGCTAGGGCCCCCAATGCGGATATACAAGTAGCTGCATCACCAACCGTTCGCCTGAAGATTTCATACAAAATCCATGGTATCTGTACGGCTAAGGGTATGACATGATAGTGTGTAGATTCCCCATTATTAAACACATGCACAGGGGTTAAACTAAGCCACCAGCTTAAGACGGATGAACTAACTGATGGGAAAAAGTTAGCCTAATTTGATTCTGCTCCGAGAAGACGAGAAGTAGTTAGTTTCTTTGACTTGTACTGTTCCTAGGAACCCCTGCTTGAAGCAACGTCTACTGCATGCAGTTTTGTCAAACCATACCACACTCGCGCGCCCTCTATTTGGAATGCAGAATTTTCACGGAAAATAGTGTACAGGAATCCTGAGGGTTGCACATCCCAAAATCTTGTACATCATCTGTTCCGAAAGCTTCAACTTCTAGAGTTATCTTAAGTCAAACTTTTTAAACTTTAACCAAATTTCTAGAAAAAAACTAAGATTTATAGTATCAAATTAATACCATTAGATTTATCATAAAATATATTTTTATAAGATATTCATTTTATGTTATAGATATTGATGTTTTTTTCTATAAAGTTGGTCAAACTTAAAAATTTTGACTAGCATGGATTATATGAGTTGAAGCTTTCACGAATAGAGGGAGTATAATTTAGAAAACTGATGAAAGGGAGTATAATTTAGAAAACTGATGAAAGTGAGAATACTGGTATATATGGTGCTCCAAGTGGCCTTTAGTTGTCAGGTGCCCCCCACACATTTTGACTCAAGGTTGAATAAGTCTTTTTTTTGCGATTCAAGGACTTCATTCATTCATCAAGGATTGACAGAGTTACATTCTTCAGTCACCAGATGATCGATGCACGTTGGGGAAGGTTGAATAAGTCGACGGTTCGAGCTATAAAGGCTGGAAAGATGCATTTTAAAAGGTTCTTTGATTTTTTTTGCAACTTTGAAGTTCTTCCATTGTGCTCCTTTCAAATTTTCCATAAAAATAAACTATAATGCTTTAAAAATCCCTTTGCTTCCTCTTCTGGATTGTATGATTTTTTTGCTTTCCTCCACAGTCCACACAGTAGATGTTCCTGACAGATCCAGGTTTCGGGAGATGCCAAGAAATCAAACCAGGGCAGATCGATGGTCTAGACCTCTTTGGTGAAGGGAAAGTCTTATAGAGGCGTTTGGGTGTTTCTGGATTGATCATGCATATGTATAATATACAAAGTAGGATTGTTTGACCATTTCATAGATTGTCTGCTGTCAAGATTTTTTTGGTGCATTGATGTCCAGCGAAGAACTTGCAAACGTGGTTTGAATTTTTGGTGAATTAATGGTCAAGCTCTATCCATCCATCCATCAATCTATCTATCTATATGTATCTTTGTTCAATTTCTATGCACTTTTTAGTGCAATTTGTTCTGATTTCTGAAGCCTAGGAGCATCCACAATCACGTCCACTATGGCTGATATGTTGATGCTCAGGGAACGCACTGTCATGGACTCACGAGGTTGGAGGCGGAGGAAGTAGACAACAACCCCTTGAAATCTGGCAACGACGCCCCATCATTAGGGAATGAAGCATCTTTGGCCTTAGAAGAAGGGGGCAAACTGCGGTTGTAGGCCTGGTGATGGTATAGTATTTTGATGAGCGTCGGAGGCAACGCCGAGTAGAGGAGTTGGCGATGGGGGCGTTAGTCTACCTCTTCCAACTCCAACTGGGATTAAGGGAGGGCATGGGCCAAATAGTGGGGGTGGACAGTTAGGTGGTGGGTGAGGTTGGCAGCGACAGGACATCATGTTGACTCCTCCAATATGGATTATTAGGAGATGTCAATGGGTGTCGCGGGCGGTAGGGGCAAAGGCAGCGAAGGAGGATTCAACAAAGAAGAAAAGTTACACGTCAATACATATATTGACGCTCACATGCCAATCAATAGTCTTGCTTAGGGTGCAGTTGTTGAACCTGATATATATACATGGATAGTTGAAAGGTCATTGTTTGGTTTTGGTAATTGAGTGACAACTTAGGTAGACTAATAGTGTTTATGTGAGATACACAGGAGATTAGTCCACAGGTGATGATGTGATGATAGAGGAGCTCATTGCATATGAGAGACATGACAAGGAGTCATGTGACCAAGGTGGAGAAGATCAAGATGAGGCTTGGCTTGATGGACCGATTGCAAGAGTGAAGGGCAAGTCAGAGGCTTTGAAGTGAGGGACCGCGTGTGACGGTGAAGCTTGAGCAAGACTTGGCGCCGATGGACCGAGGCAATGGTGAAGAGCAAGTGAGGTCAAGATCGATGAACCAATACGGTCACGTGATGATAT
>Ga0182004_10004514_pt1 | contig 11238 bp, 5 predicted proteins | sample Sormic07211540_1_FD_120479 | JGI IMG/M metagenome (GOLD analysis project Ga0182004, IMG submission 120479) | Endophyte microbial communities from Sorghum bicolor roots, Mead, Nebraska, USA - 072115-40_1 MetaG | ecosystem: Host-associated > Plants > Roots > Unclassified | place: USA: Nebraska...
ATATATATCGTCACTTTATTAGAGATCTATCCGTAAACTTTTGGAAAAGACAACGAGAAAAAGGTTGCGCCGCGCGCTGTTGCAAATTGAGTCCTCTATCCGACGGACCGGCCGGCTTTTTTAGCTGTTTAGCACACTACTGCACTGTGGCTGCAGCAGCAGGTCTTGCTGCGTCATGAGTTGCTTGCTTCAAGTGAAAGCCAGTACTATATATAGCAGCTAGTAGCAGTTTCTCGGTGGTGATCAAGGTGCTCTTTCCCACTGATGTTTTTTCCCCTATTTACCACCGAAAGGGGAAGGCTTGCATGCATGATTGTCCGGCCTGACTCAGTGAGTGTGAGTGAGTGAGCATTGACAGCATTTTCATCGATGTGCACGGAATCAAAGCCGGAGGAATTCCGTTGCGTGTTAGCTCTGTTTGGCAGAGCATCTTTAGCGGCTTTAGAAGCCGTTTAGAGCCGTTTTCTACTAAACGGGGTAAAATAAAATAGCTACACCAATAAAACCTTTAAAAAGCTTTAGGGTATTTTCTACTAAACGGGGTAAAATAAAATGGCTACACCAATAAAGTCTTTAAAAAAGCTTTAGGGTGCGAAAGATCTAAAAATAGTAACTTCTCCTAGTTTTATCTCGGCCTATATGGCGTTTCTGTGGTAACATATTTTAACGAAAGAGCTGTTTTGTTAACCGATTTAATAAAACGACTTAGCTCTATTTATAGAGCTGATGGAGCCTTGCTAGCTATAAGACTATCTCCAACAATAGTCACCTAAAATACAAGACCTATTTGTTCTTTGGGTAGCGCTACAGGTAAAAGGTTCCATATCTATTTTTAGTCTTCTCCAACAACAAGACCTAAAAGACAACACTCTCCGCAAATAGGTCTCGAGGAGAGAGGATACCCAAATTTGGGTTATGCCTCTCCTGATACCTAAAATGGGTCTTCTGTATGGGTACTCTGTTGGAGGCTATAGGTATTGTGTTGAAAACTATTTTGGGTCTTCTATTTGAGACAGCCTAAGCTACGTGGATTCCGTTAGTGGCTGGCGGGCTTTGAGGCGTCGTGTCAGATCTCGACAGCGCACATGCATGACCAGCCCTGCTCTGGCCGAGAACTACACTCTCTCTCTCTCTCCCCGTTCTTAATTAGTATACTTCTAAAATTTAAACAAGGCCTGTATAATCCATCTAGTTATACTCCCTATGTTCAAAAAAAATCGATTTCTAGAGTTGTTTTAAGTCAAAATTTTAAACTTTGACCAAATTTCTAAAAACAATAAAGATTTATGGTATCATTAGATTCATCATAGAATATATTTTCATATGATGTATATTTTATGTTATAGATGTTGTTACTCTTTTATATAAAGTTAGTCAAATTTTAAAAAAAAATAACTGACACGAATTCTAGGAATTAATCCTTTCATGCATGGAGGGAGTAGTAACTTTCTCTATTTTCAAAGGCCAATTATTACATGCTACCATAGGTTTGATAGAAAAAATATGTAATTTTCATGTAACATTGATCTCTTTTAATTTGGGCCCCATTCGGTTAGTGAAATCCTATCCCAGGATCATTCCCGGTAACAAAACCTTATATAAAATTGAATAGCAATCTTGGACCTAGAATTGTTTTCGGGAGTTTTTTCTTTGCTAAACAAATACTCCATCCATCTTGTAATATAGTGCGTTGTGCGTGGCTATTATAAGACTAAATAAGAAAGAGGGCATGCATGTATCCCTCACTTAACTCACTCAATCTAAGTTTTCTTATAGAATATATGATAAGCACTTAATTACTTTTCTTATCCCTAATGTTATTTAAATAAATATTATCTTCTTGTTCCTCGAATGTATTATTTTTGTGGACACATATCAAATGCTTAAATGCACTCTATTCCAGGATAGAGCAGGGCCTTAAGAATTCTAGAAGTGTAGGACCGATGAAGTAAATAAAGTAGCAACCTAACGGCATCTCCAAGAGATTAGTCAAAAACAATAGCCAAATTTACTGATTTAGCTACTCTCTAAAATAGATTTGACAAAAAAATATTAGAGTACTCCAACAGACTCTGTAAAGGATGGCTATTGAGGTAGGCTATCCAAAAGTAGAGAGCGAATAAGGTGGGATGGAGAGCTACTAAATTTGAAGAGTCGTTTAGAGAGTCTGTTGGAAACGTTTGTCCTTCAACAATAGCTAAATTTACCTTTAGAAAATGATTTGGCTAATCTCTTAGAGATGCTCTAATGATATGCATTCCCGGTCGATCGATCAATAAGATACCACATGCGTACGTGGTGGTACTAATAAAATCATATCGATCTCTGCATGTCAACGAGTTGTTGAAGTAAGCCTTGATCGCGCCCGCGCGCGTTTGCAATTAATTAAACACATTTGAGATATTAGCACACGAGCTATATATGCATATCTTGATCCATCTGTACCTTAACTAGCTAGCTAGGTACACAACCGCGTTCGTTTCAGAATCTTACCACATGCATCGGATCACTAGGAGTGGTAGGAGTAGTACATTAGGACGTACGACGATCCACGTACTTAGCTTGTTCGTTGACCTTCAGTTTGCATGCTTCTTCTTGTTAATTGGCAAGTTATTAGTTTCTGCTACTACTACTCTATGAAGTAGTACTGTACTTGAGAAACCCTACGACCCGCTCACTACCGTCCTACGTACAAGCTCAGCTGACCAAACATATATGGCAAATTGTTTATTAGGATGGAGCAAATGAAGCTATAAGTTCTGAATGCATTTGACTTGCATGCTCGATCAGCTGGTGATCTGTTAGCCCGATCATCAGACACCGGAGCACAGCTAACTAACAGCTCGTAATCAATTAGACAGCGCCCCGTCAAGCACAGTACAGCAGCACCATCAGCGCACCTAACAGGTAGACTGAGTGACCACTCTCTCTTCTCCATGGTACTGGTACCTGTCCCCGTCATCACATGCATGCCCACATCCGTCACCTAAACCCTTCTAATTTCTACCACTGGACCACTCGATCACTGTACCATGCACACACGCCACACGCATCTTTTTATTCCTCCCCTTCATAATTTCCCTGTGCACGCACGCTGCCGCTGCCAGCATATATACGTATAGTAGTAGGAGTATTTGAGCCTTGTTTAGTTCGGAAAAATTTTTAGTTTTAGTTACTATATCATTTTCATTTGTATTTAGTAATTATTATCTAATTATGAATTAACTAGACTTAAAATATTTGTCTCGTGAATTATAGACAATTGTGTAATTAATTATTTTTTATCTATATTTAATACTCCATGTATGCGTTTAAAGATTCGATGTGATAGAAAATTATAAATTTTTTTAGAAACTAAACAAGGCCTTGTTATATGAGGATATTGTACTCGCCTGGATCGGAGTACGTACTACACTACTACGTGCTACGTGCCAGCATCAGACAGGCAGAGAGACAGTTAGCTAATTTTAATTAATAATTAGCCTGACATGTAGCTTTCCACTTTATATTGCCTTGTTGTTTCGATCGGTTGGTTCTCTTCCACGCGTACCCTATTCATTCTCGCATGCTCTTCCCATGTTTTGTTTTCTCTTCCCATGCATTTTACTAGTACTTCGATCGGTCGTATTAGACTAGTGGACAAGTGTAGTGGTATTTTCCCGTTAATACGTATTCGTATACAAAGATTAGAAAAAGATGACTCTTGAGTCTAGAAATGGAATGGTTGGATCGGAATTCGCAAGAAGATCGATGTCAAATGTTGCTCAACGTGCGTTGTTCTCGGCTATAATTCTGGCCGATCTGTTTGTAGTAGCGGCGGAAATTAAGATGATATATAATAATGGGGAAGAATAATGAAAGGCAGGGTAGTGGACACGGACGACGCAACACGCACCTCTTTCTTGCCGGTTGCCGCGGGCTGCTTGCTGTCATCGAAATCCTTGCGCGATGAGCTCGTCGCCGACGACGTGACGATCGCCGGTGGCAGCAGCGGCGGTGGCACGGGCACTGGCACGACGAGAGGCGTGGCGGGCGCGGACCGGTGGTGGTGGTGGTGTCGCTGCTGCTGGTCGCGGGCGACGCAGAGCTGCATGATCCTCTCTGCAGCGTCGGCGGCGTCGCGGCTCTCCTTGACGAGCCGCTGCACGTCGGTCTTTGGTAGCCGCACCCGCAGCCGCACGGCGCCGTCGCCGACGGCCTCGACGGAGGACGCCGCCAGCACCGACGACGACATCGCCACGTCGGACGCCGACCGCCGCGCCAGCATCAGGCTCTCCAGCCTTTCCCCGGCGCCGGCGCCGTAGTGGAGCGCGCCGGACCACGTGCGCTGGGGCGGGCGGCGGCGCTGTAGCCTGGGCAGGTCGACGAGGAAGTAGAGCTTCCCGGGCTTGAGCGGCGCGTCCGGGTCGAGCGGCCTCGCGCGCACGCCCAGGCGGCGGACTTCCTCCGACTCGAGCAGGTGGTGGTGGCCCGGGTGATCGCGCAGCGCGTCCCCGGCCGCCGCTGGCGGGCGGTACTTGTACGTGGCGCCGTCCACCGTCATCACCCTCGCCGACCTCCGCCGCTTCCCGCCAATGGAGTTGCCCATGATTATGTGTCTATGTGAGCTAGCTAGGCAGCTAATAGCTAGCACTCCCTGTATATGCACTGGCACGTGTAGACTGGTTGGCGAAGGAAGGTGTGAGACAAGGAGGCAGCGGTGAGATATAAAGACGTAGTATGTGATGTGAGTGGCCATGTGACGAGCAAGTCAATCCTTAATTATTCTAATCGCTTGCAAATCCCCTCTTAATAACTACAACTAACTACTCATCAGTAGTAGTAGCTAGTAATGTAGCGAATTGGGCTTTGTTTAGTTCACACTAAAAACAACTTTTTTTTCAAGATTCTTCATCATATCAAATCTTGCGGCACATGCATGGAGTATTAAAAATAGTCGAAAACAAAAACTAATTATACAGTTTGGCTGTAAATGACGAGATGAATTTTTTGAGTTTAGTTAGTTCATAATTGGACAATAAGTATCAAATAAAAATGAAACTGCTACAGTACTAAAACTAAAAAAAAAATAGAACTCAACAAGGCCTTGGTGTGTGATTGGGTAGCGTGGCATGTTCCAACGTGGGGATTAATGCTTCAAAATTATTGCGTTCGCGGTCGATGAACAGTCGGGGCTAACAATAGTGTCTCGGACGGACGAGGCCATGTGAGGATGGAATCGGAGGGCCATGTGATTTGATGTGATCTTCTAGAGCAGGCAGGCAGCAGGCAGGGTGGCGTCTGCATGCAGTGCAGGCCGACACGGATGGATGGACGAGCACAAGAGGGGAAAGACAATCGCAGGGAGTGTGTGAGAGTTCGTTGGCTTTGGTGTGTGTCCGTTGCGCGGCGTCGTCGCTTTCAGTTCGCCACGGCGTCAGGTACGGTCGACGACGAGATGTGCATGTCGCGGAGGCTGTGCTGGGCTTGCAATATTGTCCTGGCCGTGAAGAAAACGCTCGGTTATTGGGCTTTGTTTAGTTGAACAAAATTTTGGCTTTACTACTATAGCACTTTCATTTGTATTAGATAATTATTATCTAATCATAAACTAATTATGCTTCAAAGATTCATCTCGCAAATTATATAGTTATTTTTATCTATATTTAATACTTCATACATGTGTTTAAAAATTTAATGTGACGAATAATCTTGAAAAAATTTGGAAACTAAACAAGCCCTTAGAAGCTTCACATATGTCTATGTTGGCTTAGAGTTTTTTTTATTTTTTAATTATAAAATAATATTTTTCTCTTATAACAAATCAGCACTAGCATCGACAACGAGAAACCATCAGCCGAACAAGGAGAGTAAGCTTAAGCTTAGAGGTTACTATTCAACATTCACGATCCAGTGTTAGCTATTTTGTACTGTGTGTGTTTAACGGTGCGTATGTGAAAGGTAGCGAGTCGAGTCGAGTCTATTCGCTGGTCTGAAAAATCATGGCTGAAAATACTATTTACAGATATATTGTGAGAAAGAAACACTGGTGACTGATAAAAATAAAAATATATGTAGAGCTGATAAGACAAGGAACGGCATGACCTGCCTGCGACCTCCCGGCGGGGCCTGTGGCCAGTCTCTTCGTCACACACCAATGACGACCGCATCATCGTATCAAGTCCAGATCGACTCGCCGATCAAGTGGCCGTCTGCGTGCTGATAGCCGTCTCCAGAAAATTAAACCCGATCCTATAGCGCTGACTAAGGATTTGTTTAGGCCTTGTTTAGTTTTAATTTTTTATAGAAAATAGGTACGATAGTATTTTTGTCTATATGTAATACTCCATATATGTGTTCAAAGATTTGATATGAAAAGAAATCTTAAAAAAAATTATGTTTTAGGCCTTGTTTAGTGCACCCCAAAACCAAAAAATTTTCAAGATTTTCCGTCACATCGAATTTTTGGCACATGCATGAAATATTAAATATAAATGAAAATAAAAACTAATTGCACAGTTTACCTGTAAATCGCGAGACGAATCTTTTGATCCTAGTTAGTCTATGATTAGAAAATATAAATGAAAATAAAAACTAATTGCACAGTTTACCTGTAAATCGCGAGACGAATCTTTTGATCCTAGTTAGTCTATGATTAGACAGTATTTGTCACAAACAAACGATAGTGCTACAGTAGCGAAATCCAAAATCTTTTTGCATCTAAACAAGACCTTAGGAAGTAACCAGAGCCTTGTTTAGATGCGAAAAGATTTTGAATTTCGCTACTGTAGCACTCTCGTTTGTTTGTGGCAAATATTGTCCAATTATGGAATAATTAGGATCAAAAGATTCGTCTCGCGATTTACAAGTAAACTATGTAATTATACATAGTTTTTACGATGAACTTTTTGGTTTTCATGATGAACTAAACAAGGCCTAAATAAGATCTAGATGCACCAAAAATTTTAAAAGTTTATAAGATTTCTCATCTCATCGATTCTTTAAATACATGCATGGAGCATTAAATATAGATAAAAAATAACTCATTATACAGTTTATCTGTAATTTACGAGACAAATTTTTTAGCTTAGTTAGTTTATAATTAAATAATAATTATTAAATATAAATGAAAGTGTTGCAATGTCAAACTTTAAAAACTTTTGGCTTGTCAACAAGGACTAAATCCGATTTCAACTGCTACCTACACGGCTACTGTATTACTACAGTGCACATTCAGCGACGCGGTGCGTCGCTGTGCGGATCTGTGAACCGTATGTTTCGACACGCTGGCAGCATGTCCATGGATACTGGACCGATCCGTTCGAGTCACAGCTGACGTATGTATAGCATCATGCATGTAAGTACACGATCAATTGGCCAAGTGGCCGCTCGGGCCAACCCATCCGTCCGTACTTAATACTGTAGGTGCCAATTGCCGATCAACTTAAGGCCGTATTTGGTTCACACCTCCAAGAGTTCAGTCGTCTAAACCAACTTGTAAGGTTTAGTCACCCCTGAGAGAACTTTTAGTCCTTTTTATTTATGGTGTTCAGATCCAAAATGACTAAAATGTGAGGTCGTTTGGTTTGCCCTCCTAAACTTAGTTTAGTTGATCCTAAATGGTTTAGTCTCATTTAGGTCTTATTTAGTTTACAAAAAGATAATTTTTTTTGGTACTGTAGCACATTGTAACTATAACAATTAGTGTCCAATCTTGGATTGGCTAAGCTTAAAAAATTTATTTCGCAAAATACATGCAAACTGTGTAAATAATTATTATCATCGTTGAATATATTTTCATAATACTCACTCTGTCTTTGAAAGCTTCAATCCTTAGAATCTGTGTTAGTCAAACTTTTTTAAGTTTGACCAACTTTATAGAAAAACATCAATATCTATGATATAAAAATAAGTATTTTATAAAAATATATTCTATGATAAATATAATGGTACCAATTTGGTATTATAAATCTTATCTTTTTTTTTGTAGAAATTTGGTCAAAGTTAAAAAATTTGATTTAAGACAACTTTATGAATAGAAGTTTTTACGGACAGAGGAAGTAAATTTATTTTAAGATATAAATATTGATACTATGTTTTTTACAAAACTAATGAAAAACACGAGTGTCATAGGAACTTTGAGTGAGGAAGCATATATATATGTTTGTGACCGACGGAATACACATGTACCTAGTACTACATGGATCTGTTACTCCGTACTCTAGAGGGCATATGGCGACCTGATTGGTAGAGGTCTATAGACGATGATTGGATCCGTGGCCGGCCGGGGCCGTGCACCCAGCGCTAGCTCCAGCCTCCAGCCTCCAGCTTCAGCCTTCAGGTCGCACGCACGGGCCGGTAGCGTACGTAACGCCGACGCGGAGGTGACAAGTGCCAAATAGCACCGTGTCTTGTATTGTCCTCTTCAGGTTGGAGAGCGGTTTACGGCGAGTGATGAGGAGGCAGAGCTGGATCGATGCGGACACGTACGGGCCCGCCTGTCACACGCGGCATCTTGTAGCCCGGCCGTGACTGCCGCTGCCTGCTGGCAGAGAGCAAGAACCAAACAATGTCGGGGCACATCAGAAGCCCGAGAGGTTTCTCCATCGATGGTTTTGCCGTTTTTTTTTTTGCGGCCGCGCCGTGCGCCGCCGTACGTCTCCACCGGGAGTAACTGCGGACACGTCCGACTCCGACGGGTGACGGGCCGGACAATCCGCCGGCAGGGACCAGCTGACCGTGCCGACTGCCGACGAGGCGCCGCGCGTCGGAAAACGAAACGTCCGTGAGGCATCGGCGCTCCGGGCCCGTGCCTGCGGCAGCGACCGGCAGGCCGCTTGCGTTTTACTTGCGCGGCCCAGGAGGAAAAGGCGCCCTCTCTCTCGAAGCTCGTGGACCGCCGCTTTCTCCTTTTCCACGAGCAGAAAGCCCAGCCCAGACCACGCCTACGCTTTGGCGAAAACGCTGTGCGGGCCGTGTGGTTTTGTGACGGGATCCCGGATGGGCTTTCAAGCTGCCATTGCTCGTACAAATACCCAGCTCAGTTTCATTTCACATTTTCCGGCCTCCGATTCGTTGGGCCAGACGTATGAAAAAAAAAAATTGGTCCATTTGGGCCGACGCACCGAATTTCCATTCAACGATACTTTTGCTTTCTTCTCCCTTCAACTGCGATGCATACGCTCCTCCGTTTCTTTCATCACTGATTGAGAGATTCTTCTAGCAATGAGAAAAGAAAATGTCACCTTGCTAAGTGCGGCAATCTGTGGGAGTACGAGTATATCAGATCTGTAGGTCTAAAATAAATATCATTCAGTGAAGAGGGAGCATGACAGACCTTGCTTACAAATAAGTGTTCAAATTAAACATATATTTTTTGTAATTTACTATAATTGTTTCTGTAATTTACTATAATTTTTCAAAGATTTAGCCGAAATAAATAAAAAAGAAAAAGACAAAACCTGTATAGCAAAAAGTTTATACTAAAGCATTCCACATTATATGTTCATTGTGTAGATCTACTTATGTGGAGTCCAACAAAGTTATATTTTTTATTTTATAATTTTTCTATGATTTACTATGATTTTTAAATATTCAGCCGAATTAATTAAAAAGGAAAAAACAAAACCACTGTCACTGCAGCAAAACCACCATCCATTATAGCAAAACCGCATTCAAAACCGCCCTAGGGAGGTAAAATTCACAGTTTGGAAAGTTGGAGATGATTTGCCTGTTTTTAGAGTTGAGAAAGGAATAACATACTTTCGTGAAAATTGGGGAGGAAAAGTAGACTTTTTTCTCATACAAATACCCAACCCAGTTTTATACCTGCTAAAACAAAAGAAACTCAGCTCAGTTTCATTTCACATTTTCCGGCCTCCCATTCGTTGGGCCAGACGTATGAAAAAAAAATCGGTCTATTTGGGCCGACGCACCGAATTTCCATTCGATGATACTTTTGCTTTCTTCTCCCTTCAACTGCGATGCATACGCTCCTCCGTTTCTTACCTCACTGAATGAGAGATTCTTCTAGCAATGTAAAAGTGAGAGAAGAAAATGTCACCTTGCTAAGTGCGGCAATCTGTGGGACTACGAGTATATCATATCTGTAGGTCAAAAATAAATATCATTCAGTGAAGAGGGAGCATGACAGACCTTGCTTACAAATAAGTGTTCAAATTAAACATATATTTTTTTGAAAGATTTATGAAAGGCTAGGGAAGGATTTTTTTTTCCTTGTAGTAGGACTTTGAAAATAAGAAGAGGTAGTTCACCGACCAGATTTTGAGAGGATATATTGGTGAGTTTCAGGACCCCGTTAATTAAAGAACAAATTTCTAGCCTATTTAATATATCACATTTACCCTCACACACTGTTCTGGTTGATGTTATGAGTCAACCACGTTGAACGTTTTGAACAAAAAAAAAAAGAAAACTAACTCAAGTTGCGTCAATTTTCACAGGCGAGGGATCGGAGTACAGGTGTTGCCGTGTTGGTTCATGTTGCCGGTGCTGGTGCACACGTCCGTCCAAAGATCGAGCCGCCGATATGGTGCCTGGTCGCCGTACGTTATGCAGTGCATGCCGACGAATGGCGTCCTCGGTAGGTTGCATGCATGTGCCTGTAAATTAGGCCTCGTTTAGATGGGTGGGTGAAAACTTTTTACTGTAGCACTTTCATTTATATTTGATAATTATTAACCTCATAGACTAACTAGGTTTAAAAGATTCATCTCACGATTTACAGGTAAATTATGTAATTAGTTTTTGTTTTTATCTATATTTAATGCTTAATGATATGTCGTAAGATTCGGTGTGACGGACAATCTTTAAAATTTTTTAGGTTTTGAAGGAAAGCACTTTCATTTATATTTGATAAACATTGTCCAATCATGGACTAACTAGATTTAAAAGATTCATCTAATGATTTACGGATAAATTATGCAATTAATAATTTTTTATCTATATTTAATACTCAACACATGTGCTGCAAGATTCGATGTGACGGAAGAATGTTGTAAACTTTTGAGTTTTTAAGTGCATCTAAAGAAGATCTTAGGGGGTGTTTAGTCTGCTCCACGTTTTTCAGCTTCGCTTCACGTTTTTTTAGTTAAACGGTTTTAGCTCCACACACGAGAAAAAAGGTTGGAGTTGTGAGAGCATCTAAAGAGATACTCTACAAACTCTAAATTTTTGTAGAACTGCTCTATGATAGAGTTTATAGAGCAGTCTTAAACACCCCTGAAACACCCCCCCTTA
>Ga0182004_10004515_pt1 | contig 11238 bp, 7 predicted proteins | sample Sormic07211540_1_FD_120479 | JGI IMG/M metagenome (GOLD analysis project Ga0182004, IMG submission 120479) | Endophyte microbial communities from Sorghum bicolor roots, Mead, Nebraska, USA - 072115-40_1 MetaG | ecosystem: Host-associated > Plants > Roots > Unclassified | place: USA: Nebraska...
GATAGAGCTTTCTGGGTGCAATTATCTGGGTGTATTGAGTGGAGTTTATGACTATAGTAGTGGGTTATGGGGTGCATTTAGCTAAGTTCTCAACTGGTGGATTATATAGTAGTGGAGATTAATTCTCTCTCCGTTGTACACTCTGCTAATTAAAAAGTATGCTTATACGCATACAAACCCCAATTTCCTCCCACACGATTCTAAATACACGAAGCTATTAAAAGGAAGAGGATGGCTGCCTGGGCTCCATGGTGCGCCTGTTAAACATGAACCGTGTATTCCAAATTGTAAGCGAGTTTGTCCGCTTGGATGAAAAGATATAGCTAAAAGTACTGTTCGTTGATTTTATCGTAAGAGAAAAACATTGTTAAATGGTACTATTTGTTGATTTTATCGTGAGAGAAAAACATTGTTAAATGGTTGGCAGATTTGAAGCGAACATGCTCAAATTGTCATAAATCAAACCTTTCTAGCTTTTGACAAAATTTATATAAAAAAGTTATTATTGTTAATAAAACTACCTGTTCAGGTTTAGGAGCAAGAAAGGAAGATGGGCCTGTCATACAAGGCTGCACCTCTTATGGCGGGCCTAGGAGTATCTCCCTGTCACGAAGGTTCTTGTTTTAGTTTTACTTTTAGTAATTTCTTATATTTTTAACATCACAAGGTTATTATTTTCTTAGATTAACAATGAATGATTTTTTTTTTTTACTTTAGACGGTCGAAACTAAGAACTATAATGAAATATGCAGAATACCTAGAAATGGGAAGATAGATTTTGTTTCTTGTTTTCATTTTTTTTTTATGAAAATGAACTTTTAGTAACCAGGTATGGTATACATGTCACTGGCCGACTTGTGAGGGCAACCTTTAAATTGTTGCAAGTAAAAAAAATAAAAAAAAAACAAAATATAGACGCCTATGATTTGGCCGAAAAAAAAAAGGCGCACTGCCAGGCCGCTGCTGTGCGCGCGAGCAGGCTGCCGTAGGGACGGGCCAAAAATTTGGCCCTACTACACAGTTCACACAGTTTCGTTTTTTTCTTTTTCCAGAAGCTAATTTCGATGCATTTTGAATGTTTTTGTATAGAATTTAATGTTTTTCTCTGTATATTTTTTTATCCAAAGATAATTATATTCAGATAACAGTAAAGTTTTTTTTGTACTAGCTAGCAAGCTAGCTAGATTCTTGAGGACGCCCTCATGTACGGAAGCTGCAGCATGTCTAAGATGGGATCAAATTGGCGTAGGTCCAGGTGGCCGAATAGTCATAGAAACGTGTTGCTGGAGACGGATTGCTCTACAGTCTTTGTGATGCTCCAGCCTCCAGGAAGGGAAGCCCCGGCAGATATATGGTCGCTACACACCATTTCATTGGTTATTATTGCGAGCTTCGGCGAAATAGGGAGAGAGAATTCAATAAATTCCCTGCAGGGCAGTCCAAAAAAAGGGAGAGAGAGAAAAACAAGTAACTCATGAGTTTGCGTCAAATTAAGTCGTGTGTCACTATTTTTATCAAGATCTGGATTGTGTTGAAGCTCTGCTGATCTGTCTTCTGTGTAAAGACAATGATGATGACTTGTTAGTTTGAACAAAGCTCTCTCCTTTCGGGGGAAAAAAAAGAAATAGAAGGAGAGAGGTAGGGGAAAAAAAGCAGTAGAGGTCGCAAGCAACCAACAATACCTCGACGTTAATATTGGGCCTGATGTGTGGCCCAGTTTCAGGTGCGAGCAGCCACGCAACAGCTGGACTGCCGGGGACGTCGCACCAGCAAGAACAAGAAGGAACCCCAGCTTGGCTACAACACACAAATAGCATAACCGCCACACCACAAGGACGATCCAGCGTATGAAAATGATGCAAGCAACACAACTAAGCAAGCAAAGGATGTCAGATGTCACTGGCTCACTGCATCGCTTTCGCTCCGGTAGTTAGTGTGACGGTGATTGCTGGGGTATCGTAAGCGTGTCTGCTTAATTACTGCTGGTGGTGCTGGTTGGATTTGGACGCCAAATATGACGTGGACGCCCATCACATCAGCACATGTATAGTCTCCAACACTATAGCTAGATACTACATGTAATGCTCAGCTTAATCACCCTAAAAAAACTTGGGCAATAACTAATGCAAACATCTGGTTGACTGTACCAAACATTAACTACTTAACAGTAATTCTCTCTCTCTCTCTCTGTGTGTGTGTGTGTGACTGTGTGTGTGTGTGTTCCATACAAATTACAAAATCCATTGAGAAAGAAAAGCATACATGTGTCCCCACCATGCATATATATACCCTGTGAAGCAGGGAAATGCTCATGTGATACAATACAAGTGTGTACGTGACGACCGAACGTGCTGGACAGTGGACCAGAGTGCATGCATGACAAGAGACCGAAGCAAAGGCTTTGCATGGCTGTTGCCCAGTGCCCACGGATATATGGGAGCCTGCTATGAATTTGTACTTGCTATGTTCATTGAATTCTTGGCAAGGACTAAGAGATGGGAGGCAGGAGCACGAGATTAGTTTCTTCTTCCATTAATTTCATACGTGGGCTCAACTACCTCCTTCAACACTGCATACATTGTCTCAGTATATAGAGTGAGCCTGGCTACTGGCTATTTAGTACTTCCTTCATCAAAAAAAGAACCAAATTCTCATTTCTCTAGGAGTCATACAATTTTAACTTAGCGAAATGATTGTGGTGGAGCCTGTCCATCTAGACATACTCAAGTCCTCGACTTTGATACGAGTGCTCGCATTTTTTTTGAATTAATTTTAGTATTTAACAACATTATTCTTCCAATAATAAGCTACATGTCCCTCGTGAGGCGCCTCAAAGTTGCCAATTCAACTCTGTTCCTTGGATTTGCTTATAAGGATGCCCGCGCGCGCATTTAGCGATGAGTGTGACTCGTGGTTTTGATGGTCTACGGTTGTATTAGGTCTCTCAAAATACAATTTCAACTTAACTTTTTTTATATCAAATAAGTACCATTAGATTTATTATAAAATATATTTTCATATTAAACCTATTTGGAGACACAAATGTTGATATTTTTCCCAATAAAATCAGCTAAATTTGAAAAGGTTTTACTACTCTCGATTCTAGAATTGCACTCCTTTTTTGGATGGAGGGATTATGAGTATTTTTTTAACGCAAAAGGGATTATGAGTATTAGTATTATTTTTTCAAATATATAAAGAAATATAATTAAAAAGGTTAGAAGCTTAGTACTAGTAGCGATACAGTTAAGATGAGCCGGGACCAGTTCTTGCGTGAATATTTTTTAAGTGAAGTAATTAATATTGATCGAGCATATATAATCCTTTAAGAATTTAGCATACTCCTCCTGTTCTTGAATAAATCAATTTTTAGACTTATCTTACTTTTATGTTTGACTAAATTTATAGAAAAAGATACAAACATTTGTGTCACCATATTATGAAAATATAGTGCAGGATGCAACTAATAATACTAATTTGGAGTCGCAAAGAAAAAGATACTAATTTGGTGTCTTGACGCTCTTTTCTATAAATTTATTTAATTTTTTTAAAAAGAGTTTGATTTAAGACAACTATAAAAATTAATTTTTTTAGAGGTGGAGAAAGTATTATAACTACTCTCGGAAGCGACCATAGAGTTAGAATGTACGTGCATTCATAAATTGACTCCGTGTATCTGCATCCATATATATTTATTATGAATTACACAGTCATTAGTTCATCCTTCATCTCTTGATGTATGCATGGGCAAACTATGGGTTCCACAATACTTTCGTAGCTCCAGGAGATTTGTGAAAAATTAAGGACCGGTGAGACGGTGCACGGGCATACGACCATGCCCATGCCTGAACAGTGAACACAGCGAGATTGGGAAGGCCTCTGCTCTAGCAAGCTCAGCTCATGCCAGTAAAAAAAAAAGGGGCCAAATTAAGCAAGCATCCGTAGACTTGTTAATTGTTAATTGCGTGCTTGATCCTAGAAGTTTCTACCCAGGCTCGTATCACGTGTCGATATTATACTACTGCTACGATTCCTCTGCAACTTCAAGGATGCAGGTCAAGCACAGCAGCCAGTGAATTTTCACTTCCTTTTTCTGTCGGTGTTTCAAGACAAAATTGCACTTGTCGAGTAATTTTTCGCTTACCTTTTCTATTAAGGGGTTTCGGTTAGTAGGATTCCAACCAGAAATTAATTCAGCTAATCAAAGATTATACAAATTAGGCCTCGTTAGTTTACAGTAGTTCCGACCAAGAATGAATCCTGATGCATGTGGCCTATACAAATTACAATAATGTTCCTAGCTAGAATATTTCTATGGCTTCATTCCCCTTCAAACGAACAGCCTCTTACACAATCTAGCTAAGAATCATTCCAGGACACCATCCCATGTTAACCGAACAGGCCCTAAGTAAGTTGGAGCTAAAGATACAGCTTTTGCTACTTCTGGAGTTAGTTTTAACCGCAAACATTGGCGCCATGTCTTAATCATCTGCATCTCCAGTTACCGGCCGGCTTCTCTGAACTCAGAAGAACACAACGGTGACGCTACTTGGCAGATTGATCCTCCTGTAGAAACAACAACTCAAGTGACGGCATCAAGATGCACTAGATTGCTGGGTGGCCTTTGCAAGCAACAGAGAACATCAAGTACAGTGTTTTGGGTTCCATCCATCCTTGCCGATTTCGTTCTATCCGAGCCACCAAAAACATGGCAAACAAAATGGCAACTCTGGCTTCAAACCAACAGTTTGCAGAGCTGTTGATGCTTGGCAACTGGCCTTTATTTGAGCACACAATTTTTCTAAGGCAAGTTTCACCAAACCATTCTTTTTTTCCTCGACGATGTCTATGTTGTACCGAACTGTGGGCAAGGTTTTCCGACGATATTTTACCCAACGCTTGACAAGGCAAGGCATCAGCACTGAGTTGACTTGCCCAACCAAACCTGATGCTACTGCACTACTAGTAGAATATACACTATACTTGTACTACTAGAAAATATTACAGTGATTACTAACCTGCAAAATGCTCCTTGTTTAGCAATTATATTAGCAGAGAAAAAATTCGCGGGAAAAATACCCGCTACCAATCAGGTGAAGACGAAGAGGACAAGCAAAAGCGGCAGCGGCAGCAACAGCAAATGATTTGGTGAGATCGAACCATCATCCGTGAGGTGCCCTGTCCCTTTTCCCTCACCTTCTCCTTCTCCTCCTCGTCTTCCCCTACCCTCGCCTCGCGCGCCTATAGATCTCTCTCCTCCATTACACCTCACCGCCAAGCTCACGGAGTCGCAGTGACACCGCAGCTTCCAATTCGTTCCAAGAACCACCCCGCCCCGCCTGCGGTGCGGAGCTCGTCCGTCCCCTGCGGCGCGCGGAGCAGAGCAGAGCAATGTCTTCCAACGGCAAGCCCACCCCGCAGCCCCCGGCAGCGGCAGCGGCCGGCAACGGCGCCGGAGCGGGCGGCCCGCCCAAGATGTACCAGCGGCCCATCTACCGGCCACAGCAGGCGCCCGCGAAGCGCCGGCGCACTGGCGGGCGGTCCTGCCCGTTCAGCTGCTGCTGCTGCTTCTTCTGGACGGTGCTCGTCATCCTCCTCCTCGCCTTCCTGGCCGCCGTGGTGGGCGGCGCCTTCTACCTCCTGTACCGCCCGCACCGCCCGGCGTTCACGCTGACCGTGGCGCGCGTGACGAAGCTGAGCCTGTCGTCGTCCGCCACGGCGCCCGCGCTGAGCGACGCCATCGACGTGACGCTGACGGCCAAGAACCCCAACAAGAAGCTCGTCTACCTCTACGACGACTTCACCGTGACGGCCGCCACGGCCGCCAACGCCGTCCCGCTCGGCGAGGCGTCCGTGCCCGGGTTCACGGCCGACGCCGGCAACATCACCGTCATCAAGGCCACCGTCTCGGCGTCCGCGCTCACGGTCGATCCCACCGCGGCGAGCTCCGACATCAAGAAGTCCGGCGAGTTCCCCATCACCGTGGACCTGGAGACCAAGGCCGGCGTCAGGGTGGGCGGGCTCAAGACCAAGAAGATTGGCATCCAGGTGCACTGCGACGGCGTCAAGGTGGCCGCGCCCGCGGCCCCGCCCGCGGCGCCGGCCGCCAAGAAAAAGAAGCTAGGGAAGGCCACGGCGGCGGCCGACGCTCCGGCCCCCGCGGCGGCGGCGGAAGCGCCGGCACCTGTGTCCGCCGTCGACGACGCGCCGGCGCCGCCCGCCGCGGCGACCACCGTGGCGCGCGTGTGCGAGGTCAGGATCCGGGTCAAGATCTGGAAGTGGACCTTCTAGTCACGTCGCCAGCCTCCGAGGGGCCGCATTGCAAAATTTTTCGGGTTAAAAAAAAAAGGGGAAAAGTGGCTTTGCTTTTCACGTCGGATGAAGTTTCTCCAGTCCAGTAGGAAACCCAAGGAAGCAGAATCGAATCAAACGCCGGCCGCTGTAAATTTTTCGTGTTTGAAATTTTACCAAATTTGGCGGGGGAGGTCGGGGTCGGAGGAGGCGACGAGCTGAAAGTCAGTGAAAGGAGGAGGCTATGCATTCTGTTCTGCAGTGTGAGGCTTGAACGATTTGTTCTCTTCTCTTTTATTTTTTGTAGTGCCATTTTTTTTTATTTTACATTCATCTTCTTGTTGGTAGTGCAAGTACGATTTGGTGGTTTGTTACTTTTAACCATGTAATCCAAAGCATCCGAATGTATAATTTGTAGTGACATGCAATGTAGTACTGTACTCTCCCCATTTTTGTGCTGTGTGTTTGTTCAATTTGCATTTGCGGATGAAGTGACCCAAACTCTGTTCTGGATTTCCAACTTGCCAATTTGCAATCAGCAAAGCAAAGTTGTTGTGCTAACATACTACACTCGCGAATCGCGATTAGAGAACCTGGAGGGTGTCGGTGAGCATGTTGTCGAGGGTGTTTGACTAATTCTACGAGTGAAATAAAAAAGATAGTACTACTATTAAATCATTGCGTTGCCTTTTTCATGTGAAGGACAGTAGGACACTGAGGCTGAGGTGCAGGTGCTGCAACTTGTTGGATCGGAGTAGGCCTTGTTTAGTTAAGAAAAAAATTCTGTCTTCGGCTAAATTTTTTAGGCCTTGTTTAGTTCCAAAAAATTTTGCAAAATAGGTACTGTAGCACTTTCGTTTGTTTGTGACAAATATTGTCTAATCATAGATTAACTAGGCTTAAAAGATTCATCTCATCAATTCCGACCAAACTATGTAATTAGTTTTTATTTTCGTCTATATTTAATACTCCATACATGCGTTTAAAGATTCGATGTGACGGGGAATCTGAAAAATTTTGCAAATTTTTTTGGAAACTAAACAAGGCCTAGAAACTAACCCAGTGCGTCAGCGTGACGTGACCTGTGGGGAGACCGGGAGAGAGACACATGAACAGTTGTTCTAGAAGCATTAGTCACGTCGTTATAAAAAACCAAAGGAGGGCCAGGGCCAGCAGGTTCTCTGGGTCTGGGGGCTCATTGTGTGATTAGTACTAGTAGTAGTCCCTAGCTAAGCAAAGTGGCATTTTGTGGTTAAAGAGGAGTAACAACGAGGAACGAGGGTTGGTTAATCGGGATCGGCGAGTGTCATTAACAAAAGGTCAACACACTCATTAAAGCGGCCTGCGTCTTCTTTCCCCAACACGCCCAAGTGACCAAAGGAAAAAGGCAGCTTACTCCTGCTTACTGCATCAGTGTTAGCTAGCATGCAGGCTGCAAGCCCCGCCCAGAGTCAGTGCTAATCACGTTTGTTTTGGAGCGATGGAGGGGAAGATCAGCAGTGGTAGCTCGGGATGCTTGGATGGAATGGATGCTTGGAATGGTCGCCATCCCTTGACAGCAACTGCACGGCGGCACCGGGGGAACGGACGACGATGCTCTGTTGGCCAGTGAAAAGTCCACTTCGTAGATTAGCTGGATGCTGTTGATGACTGACAGTGCCAACTTTTTTAATTAATTAACTAAAGAAGAAGGATGCTTTAATTTGTTTGCTTGTATGGTATACGTGTGTTTATTATTACTTGTGATAGCAAAGTTTCTATTATAATAGAAAAAAACTTTAAGATTGTAAGATTAAAACATGTAGAATCAGGTTTATATAACAACAAGTATAATAGAGAAAATTTAGGATCAGGCTTGTAAGATGTATTAAAATATTTAGAATCAGGTTTATATAACACAAGTGTAGGATCGTCGTCAGCTTGCATGACGTTAAATACATCAATTGTCTCATGAAACGTAAGAGTTAACAGGAATATAAGATAGTAGCCAGCAACCACATGCTTAAATTGGCAATAGGAAGAATTTAAAGCTTAGTCCCATCATATATCTTAAACTTTCATTTTTCATGTATATTAAGCAAATTAGAAAGTGGTGCTAATTTATTACCACAATACTTGTGGCACACAAGGAAGCACAACAAATGTTTTGTTCAAATTCTTCTATAACTTAGAATAAGTAAATGGTTGTAAGCATGTTAAATGTTGAGGTGAAGGAGAGAGAGGACGAGGAGTGGGTTGTAAATTTATAACCAACTTATGCACAAGATCCAAAAATAACTTTGTGAGAGAAGAAAGTGAACATAATACAATTATAAGAGAACTACACATAGCATCTGAATTTTTAAGAGGGATTTTAAGTTCGTTATTTCGCAAACTACTGTTCATGCACTTAGAAAATAAACACTCCAATTGTCATTCTCTTATCAGAGTTCAGATTACAATGTTTCGGTTCTTATTTACATGAGAATACTAAATAGATGACCCAAACTAACCATAGGACCACGCTAATCATGTTTTTCATCGCATTGGTTATTGGCTTATTGAGAGATGGAGAAAATCCTACGGATGCGATTGATGAGTGTTCCCGTCTGCAATGCCAAGCAGGTGCTCTGCCATTTCATTATATAGGATAAGATTCATAAACACTTAAGATAGCTTACCATGAAGTTTTGTTGCAATAAACTGAGTTTTGGATTTAGGTTCAACATCTCGAAGCCTTCTGTACGGACCACATATGGTTCCAGTAAAGATTCAAAATGGGACCATATTTTTATACTAGGTCTTACATGGCCCTCTGAACCAATTTTGTTAGACATGGATAGGAAATTATATTATTTTGAAGGAGTAATTCAACTTTCTTTCTCTAGTTTAATAATTAAACGTAATAATAACCAAAATCAATTGGTCACGGATACACAAATCAGCGCCATGTTGGATGATTTAATTGTGACCAAATCAGCCATTCGTCACGGATACTCAAGTGAAGTGCCACAGCACTATGTGACGGTTAGCTCATTTATCATGGATACACAAGTAAAGTGCCACAACACTCTGTGACGGTTAGCCTGTCACAGTTATATCACCCTAACTCCCCAAGAATGACTAGTGTAATTCTGTGATGATTTTTAAGAAAGTCATAAGAAAACATCATGTAAAGCATCATTTCTTGTCGTGACAGGCCTATAGTTGTTATGTACTATACTATGAAAGAAAGAATGCTCGCCTACTTGTTTTTTGAGTGCCTGAATATGAAATCCATCATCCTAGAACTAATAATGTAAGCCCTTGTTTAGTTCCCAAAAATTTTATAAAATTTTAAAAAAAATCCCCATCACATCGAATCTTGCGGTACATGCATAGAACATTAAATATAGATAAAACAATAACTAATTATACAGTTTGTCTGTAATTTGCGAGAAAAATCTTTTGAGCCTAGTTAGTCCACAATTGGACAATATTTGTCAAATACAAATGAAGTGCTACAATGCTCATTTTGCTAAAACTTTGGAACTAAACAAGGCCTAAGTGAAAAATCTTGGGCCGAAAGAGCACATTATCCTGTACTTTTGCGTTTCATTTATTTTTATTTTTATTTTTCTTTTCGAACAGCACTTTGCATTTCATGTGAGAGAATAAAAAGGAAAAACAGAAATAGAAAGAACAGATACTTCTAGAAACAGCGTTATGTATGGCACTAAAGGCAAGAGAAGGGAGGGGAACATCGTTGACAGAACATTTTTCACGTTAATAAAGTACAACCTACATCATTATATTGTTTCACACTATATATATGCATCAAGAAAAATAAAACCATTATTCCTCATAAAAAACAGAATGTATACCGCTCAGCGCATCACAGAAAGTCTTAGCAATTGCACAAAATTAAGCAACTTTGGACTACAAATGGTCCTTGATTCTAGTTTAGAGAAAATAAAACCTACTCTACGAAAGAGTTTATATACATACATAGCTATATATAGCTTTAACACCGTAATTAGCTTTGACAGCTTGCGCTTAGCATAAGCACTTTTGGGGAAGACTTTGCTAGTCCCCACCATGCATCCATGGACACCCACCATAGCTAGGTTTCATATCACGTGTCTATAACCATCCAACGGTGGACTGCTGCATAAATTAACAAGCATTAGTTAGATAGAAAAATTACAGCTCGTTGCATGATTATATATGGACACATGACATGAATTTGTGCCGGATGTCTATGGGTGCATGGTGGGATAGACTCCTCCAACTTTTGGGTGTGCTTAGTTTTTTTTTTTTGAGAACTTACACCGTACAATATAGACACCTATGATAACAAGTACATACACTCACCCCTACACAAACTTTACCCCTACGAGTATCTTCGAAGGACGGTAGATCTCGAGATTCACAAAGTCACCACATATGTCTTGCTATCGACGAGAATGTCGTCTACCACTAAAAGCATAGCTCGCTATTGATGGGAACGTCGCCTACGACTAAATCCTGAAACAAAACTAGAAAAATATGAGTACTCGTTCCAAGTTTGAACCCTGGGTAGACAGATTACACCACAACGAACCTACTCCATCTGTCTCTTTTTAATTGTCGCCGTTGGTGTGCGTGCCATAAGTTTGACTCGATTTATAGAAAATACGTGCAACATTTATATCTCTAAATAAATTTATTAAAAAATTAGATTCAAATATCTTTCTAATGATACTAATTATGTATTATAAATATTGATATTTTTTAATATATAATTACAGACAGTTATTTTTTGAAATTGCAAGTGACAGTTAAAAGGGATAGTATGATTTACGATGAGTTTGGAGGTGTGCTCAGGTTTTCAACGAGAGGCGAGTAGTTAAAAAAAAAAAAAAAAAAAAAAATGGGGGGGAATTTTTTGGGAGGAAACGAAAAAAAAGAGGCCTAGTGCAAAATCTGCGTTTTTGAGCAACTCGTGGA
>Ga0182004_10004516_pt1 | contig 11232 bp, 13 predicted proteins | sample Sormic07211540_1_FD_120479 | JGI IMG/M metagenome (GOLD analysis project Ga0182004, IMG submission 120479) | Endophyte microbial communities from Sorghum bicolor roots, Mead, Nebraska, USA - 072115-40_1 MetaG | ecosystem: Host-associated > Plants > Roots > Unclassified | place: USA: Nebraska...
AACATTAGCCATCAAACCAAACTGCTAAGGTTTCTCCTATTCTTGTTGGAAAAAGGTTAGGTGAGGTTTTAGCTAGGCACAAACCGCCAAATAACCTTGCCACTAACCAAATAACCGCCAAATGACATTTCTTATCCTCATAAATCCTAAGATAAACTTTGTCCACTAACCAAACTACTATCCCTTCTCTTATTCTAGCTTGACAAAGTTAAGGAACAACAATCTTAAGCCAAAAGCCCCATATGCCTTGTTTGACCCAACAACATCCAACATAGGATGAGATTCTAAAAATCTTATAAGTCATTGATTTTGTAAATCCTACAACCCAAGAGATCTTGAATAATAATTGAGACAGTATCTCAAAACCAAATCCTAGACCAACCATAGAGACATTAAATACGTATTAAAAACAAAACCCTAAAAAAAATCTCGACGATGGTGTATAACGTGTAACCATGTTAGATGCGTTATTAATCGGTAAGAAAAAAAATGTTAGGTGTGCTACTAAAAAAAAACCCCTCAAAAAAAAAAATCTAGACGACGACGCGATGCAGTGCAGTGCAATGCAACCACCTTCCAAAAATAACACAAAGCCAGTCCGCCGTCCGTTGAAACGGAAACTAGCTGCCCCCCCTACACGCCCACGAGAGGACCACGAAGGCCGCACGCCACCTCGTCCCTGACCGTCGGATCGGCCTCCGACGCTCCAGATCTCTCGTTCTGGGCCCCCATGCGTGCGTGCTGCGGCGTGGCAATGGCAACGGTGGGCTGGCTCTGCCTGGGCCCAGCCCAGCCCAGTAGCCCACTCGCCGTTTCCGTTACGCCTCCGCCACGAGGCGACCTCCCCCCTCCCCTCCCCCAGTCGCCCCCCGTTTTTACTCGCTACCTGACCAGGGGAGCCTGCCTCCTCCTCTCGTCTCGACTCGTCGCACGCCCACCCGCCGCCCGCGCTTGACTTGACCGGGGAGGAGCCGCCTCGTCGTCGGGGGAGACCGGGGCTCGGGCTCGGGCAGGGGCAGCGTCGTCGAGTCGGCGGACGGAGGAGGACGACCCGTCCCGCCGCGCGACCGAGCCACGAGAGCCCTCGTCGTCGCGCCCGCTGCTCCCGCCATTGGGGATCTCGCGGCCCGTTCGTCCGTGCCCACCGACTCCTCGCCCGGGGACCGAACCCTATCGTCTTCCGACGCCGGCGCCGACGGGAGGAGCTGGGGGGAGCTTGGGGAGGCGGAACGTGGTGGTAAGCTCCGTCGGCGCTCTGACCCTGTGCCGTGCTGCTGCTGCTGCTGCTGCTGCGCGCTCGCGTTTGTGAATTTTTCTCGCTGGTTTTGATTCAACGGCCCTTTCCCTCGTGTTTGGGCGCGGCGCTGTGGTGGGTTTCGGGAGCGGGAGACGCAATCGCTCGCCCGGGTATTGCTTCACGTGTAAAGGAGCCTTATTTTTAGCAGCAAATGGCAGTGGCAGGAGCACTGCGTTTCCGTTATGTAGGAATTGTAAAGGGAGCTTTTGGTATGATGGAGTTGGTTGATTTGTTGTTTGATCCTATGGGTATGAATCTCTGGAAATGGGGGCTGGATGTTGCTCCGTATGGTTGTAATTGTAATGTATTGTTGCTGTAGGTAGGTAGATGTGGTTACAGGAACTAGTAGTAGAGCCCATAAGGAAGGAGAGCTTTTGCGTACCACTTGGGGCTTCTAGTCATTGGGTGGTTGGTTGTATGAGTTATTAGGGTCCCTGATTTAAGGATATCGAAGGGATCACTTGGTACTCAACCAGCACATTGGTAGGGTGGGTTAGAGACTACTAAGAGTTTATTTGTGTGATCAGGGTCAGCCCCCAGCCTTTTTGTGTCCTGCCTGCTCCCCTGTTTCTAGGGGCATTGCATGAAACTGCTCCATGTGGTTGCAATGTTTCTGTACATAGATGTGGTTATAGGAACTAGTACATCCATAACGAAGGGAGGCTTTTGCATACCACTAGGGGCTTCTAGTCATTGGCTGATTGGTTGTATGAGGTATCAGGGTCTCTAATCTAAGGATATTGAACGGAATACCTCGATCACTTGGTACTCAAGCTGCATATTGGTAGAGTGGGTAAGAGTTTATTTGTGTGATCAGGGTTAGCCCTTGGCTTTTGTGTCCTGCCTGCTCCCCTGTTTTTAGGGGCATTACATGAAACTGCATGCTTTATGTTGTTCTACGTACTATTGCATGCTACCCTTTTCTTTGTTACGTATTTATTAGATATATAACATCAGACACTTTGTCATTAATATAGATAGAGCTGCGCTACTGACATCACGTGCTCTGGTTTCTATTTATATCGAAATAACGGCTTCCAGATTAATCGAGGGTACATGTCCGTTACTACTTTCCTTTCCGAATTGTGATGCTGGAAAAGTTGTAAATTAATTGCCACATGTGTTTGTGCCCCAACTGATCATGATTTTGGATTTGTTTCTATTCGGTTTGTTTTATTCCTCCTCCATTGATTATGTCCCGTTTACCATTGCATTAAAATTCCAGGTTGTTGTTTAGCTGATTAAAAGTACTCCATGGTTTAATGATGAACTGGTAATAAAGAAGTCAATCATTGACAACCAGCTGTCCGAGGAGGGTTTTGGAGTTCTTACTAAGAAGAGAGTTACTCATGCTAATCAGCAAAGGGCGGACAGAGACCTTGATTGCTTTACTGAACTGAAGACATGCCCAAAACACCTCCTGTCAAAGCAAGCAAGAACACTGAACTGCAGAAACAATCTGCACCCAACTTGACAATAACAAATGGGCACACAAGTACAAAGGAAGTGGCTAAAACAGAGCACCCTATCAATGATGTGAAACGCATTACCACTTGGATCTGCAAAAATTTGGCCTGTAAAGCTGTTAGACCATCAGAAGATTCCTTCTGCAAGAGGTGCTCGTGTTGTATTTGCCACAAGTTTGATGACAATAAGGATCCTAGTCAATGGTTAGTTTGTTCATCTGAAAATGATAGCAAGAATTGCTGTGGTTCTTCTTGCCATATTGAATGTGCTTTCCGAGACAAGAGGTTAGGATGTTTTGATCTGGAGCAAATTATACATCTGGATGGGAGTTATTCTTGTGCCTCGTGTGGAAAGATTTCTGGAATACTAGGGTAATGTACAATTTCTACTTAACTCAAGTCTCATTATTTCTGCTGTATTTTGCTTTGCTTCTTTTCCCTGTTCGATCATAATATTCTTGTTTGGAATCTTTAAACATAATGGACTTGCATTAGATAAAATATAGATGTGTTCTTAATAAATTATTATGTTTTATGAAACATGGCGCAAGTTTAGTTCTTGTGCATGGAAAGTGACCAGCTCCACCTCAGTATAACAAAATTAATGTGAACAAAGTCATAAACCATTTTACAACTGTGTGGTATTTTCTTTACCTTCGACAAAAGTTTCATTCATATTGGCGGTAGATAAATTATTTTGTCAAACCATTTTAGAACATGCAACATTCAAGTTAATCAGGTTACTAGGACCCGGTTGATCTTTTAAGTGGATAGTTTAGTTGTGCTTGTCAGCTCGTGTAGTCCTCCAACGTATATAACATTGTTTAGATGCAAGGGTCCTTTGTTGGTAAAAGTTGTAAATGTATATATATGACATTTAGGACAGGCTAATTAGTTTCATTTTTTTACGTAATTAGATTATCCTAACGAAGAGATTCTTAGGTTAATAAACCTAAAAGGCTGAAATTTTCTTTTCGAATTTTTAGTTCTTTGGAGCATGAAGTTGTTTGAGTAGCCTGATACAGGTACTGTGTACAACATAACAGCACCTCAAAATTTTGGTCTAGCAGTTTTTTTTAGTTAAGTGCCTGGTCTTAAATTGTTGTAATAATTTGCATATAGATACAGTATTTACTTGCGACATTATTGGAACACCTTCTGTGGCTTGGTCATTCTTGGTAGACTTGTATTTACTTCGACATTATTGGAACACCTGCTGTAGCTTTGGTCATTCTTGGTAGACTTGTTTAATTGACATGTATTAATCTTTGTAGCAGATATTGGAAAAGGCAATTAGTTATTGGAAAAGATGCTCGCCGAGTTGATAATCTCTGCCAGCGCATTTTTTTGAGCTACAGGCTATTAGAGGGAACTACCCAATTTAAAGAATTGCATGAGATTATCAAAGATGCAAAAGCAAAATTGGAAAGTGAGGTTGGCCCACTTGATGGAATCTCGGCAAAGAATGCACATGGTATCGTAAGCAGGTTCTCAGCTGGTATTGCTGTGCAGAAACTATGCTCTACAGCGATTCAAAAAGCTGATGAGTGGTTAAGTTCTCCTGACCTGCATCTTCGAGGTGATGATCATTCTTGTATAAAATCTAGTATAATAGTTTTGGTGTTGCTTCAAAAGACTCATGCACTTCTTTCTTTGCAGATTCATTACCTGTTGCCTGTAGATTTAAATTTGTAGACATAAAATCTTCTTCGCTCATTGTCATCTTGAAAGAAACCTCGTCTTCTGACACTATCAAAGGTTATAAGCTATGGTACTGGAAGAGCAGAGAGCAACCAAGTATGGAACAGCCTGTTATTGTGCCCAAAGATAAAAGAAAAATACTACTTTTTGACCTTACCCCATGCACCGAATATTCTTTCAGAGTTATATCATTTACAGATGATGGGGTACTTGGCCATTCAGAATCTAGATGTCGTACTGAGAGCAGGGAGATATTTGGCATGCGTGCACCACAGAATGCAGTGGGAGGGGGTACACAGGCACAAAAAAGAGACAGGAATCACTCTTGTAAGTCATCTGGGTTCAAGATCCGAGATATTTGGAAGAATTTTCAGGAAGCTTTGGATGCAGAAGGCTGTTTTGAAGGGTTTTCTGAAGATGTACATGAAGGTTCCTGCAGCAGAAATGTTACAGAGACTGAGTTATCTGGAGCTTGTCGGAAACTTCATTTCAACTCTTCTGTCCCTGACCTAAATGCTGAGGTACCTGTGCCCATGGACTACACCACTGAGAAACATTATTATTCTAAGAAGGGACTTGTGAGATCAAATGACAGTGGTGACTCTGAGACCTGCGCAGTTGGCCAGACTGCAGAGCCGCCTGCTGTTGAATCTCGGTCAGTAAGCAAGGTGAATACCGTACAAGTTAATAAATGTGAGCAGAATGGTGCCTCTGCTATTTGCCATGAAAAAATGCTCTCTGGATCAACAAGGCAACTAGATGGGGATTATGAGCATTGTGTAAAGGTAATACGGCAGTTGGAATGCGATGGACACATTGAAAACTGTTTCAGGATGAAGTTCTTGACCTGGTATAGTCTGAGATCGACAGACCAGGAGCGCAAGGCTGTGACCACATATGTCAAAACATTAAGCGACGAACCAAGCAGCCTGGCTGAGCAGCTCGTCGATTCCTTTGGAGAAATCTTAAACAGCAAGAAGGCAAAAACTGGTTTCTGCAACAAACTATGGCATTAGGACAAGGATAGAGCTCAAGATATTGCTAACTCACTGATTATCCATATTTTTCCCTGATCGGTGGCAGTAAAGTTCTAGTTTATTCCATCAATTTGACAGCAATGAAAAGGGGCGTCGGTGAAAATAGGAAATTATTTTAGGCAGCAAATAGCATGCTCTGAAATAATTCTTTTCCATCAGGAAGTAGTGGAACTTAATTTTTCATTGGATTACTAGGGTGAATCCTGAAATTATTGTAGAATGTTATCTTAGTTTTTGTTGTGGCTCATTGAGAAATTCTTTTGGAGATAGTATGTTGGCTATTCTGGGTTATAATATCATGGTAAATGGAATTTGATGGTACAAAATCTCTGGTTTACTTGTGCTTGTATCGTTTTTGTTATCTTTACCCTACTGGATTTTTTTTTCTAAAGTTTAAATACTTCATTATGTTGTAGTAGCTCGTGACCAAGGGCAGCATAACAATAGTTTGCCACTAAATACCAGGATATGCCGGTATCCTGAAAATAGTTCGACCTTTACTTCGCTGTGATAGAGAAATTGAATAGTCCCTCCATTTCTATGTAAATATGTAGTACCATTGAGGCTTTTTTTTTGTAACTTTTATTTGATTTTTCGGTATGTAAAGTGAAGAGTTCCTTGTCAAAAATGCTTCAAACATGTATGGTATGTTTGTCTATTTGCACAAACATTTGTATCTATATCTAATAATTTAAAGAGTGAAATATTTCTTTTGTCTCACTTTTTTTTTATTTCTCAAATTGCTATCATGTCCGCTTTATACATACTATCTGGATTTATGACCTGTGCTTGTACAGGTTAGAATAATAACTTATGTGTTATGTCTAACAATAATACGAGTCACTTTCACCAATCTATATATAAAAATGATGAACAATAAAAATCAATAGTGTCGTATTTGAAAAGGAAAGTATTTTTTTTTAGAAGTTTAGAAACAAAGTATATAATAGCAAACATGGTTCCAGAGCAGTGCTCCAGGTAGTAGGGACGTGGACACGTAGTAATAAAAAAAAGCGTGTTAAAATGGACTCCCAATCTGTCTTAGGCCTTGTTCAGTTTTCAACCTAAAAATTTTCACCCATCACATTGAATATTTAGACGTTGAATACATGCTCTTCTAAACAAGACTAAAAAAGACCATTCTGGCACGAACATTGCCTTGCCCTAGGAAACTACTGCTGAACATCGCCTCCTATTCCACAGATGCAATTTCTTGGTTTCTTTCCGTCTGGACTTTGCCATGGCCGCACCTCAATGACCATTATATTCCTTTTCTCCGTGCTTCTCCATCTCATTTCTACTTGTGCTTTGCCATGCCATGAGCACTGTTTGTCTTGGCCGCTATGCCATCGCCCTGTTTCCTATTTTGTTTCTCTTTTTTTTTTCCTTCATGTAACATCTTCATGTAACCATAACCAACCAAGTGTCCAACTAATATCATGGAAAATCCTACGAATTTATACATATTGGTAACAACTTAACCTACATAGTAAGTTGCAGAAAATTACTATTCCGTGGAACGTAGCAGTGAAATGACTAAGTAGCATTTAGGGTTACTGGGTTAGAGAGGTCGGCTTTTAATAATCGAGGGATACAAGTCCGTGGACAGCAAGCAGAGTGATATCAAATCCCGGTAAGCCTGTCGACTTTCACGTAAATTTCTCTTATGATTATATGTTAGAGGACACTGAAAAACACGATATTAAAATAAAGTAAAAGTTTCACAGTAGAGAAGAACGTGCATCTCGGACAATTTACCGAAAATGAGTCTTAACTCTGTCACGCAAGATACACATGACCTTTCACTCTTTCAGATAAATCTATGTGCATGTTTTGTGGTTCACATCAAAATTTCATGAATATGACAATTAACAAATGTGATCGAAGAGTTACATATCTGAGACCTTCAGGAACCTCGATCTGCTAATTTTCTCAACAATGAACTCCGACTACATCCGCCACTTTGTCCTCGATCGGCTTGTGCGAGTCATGCAGTATTCTGGCTTTGAACTTTGATTTCTGCCAATTTTTCAGGTTATACTATGACAACTGGAACAAAAGACGTCTGAAAACGATCAAACGTTCAGACAGTAGTTCTCATGGAAAATCATGTTTATTCTTCTAGCTCCTCAAGATTTCCATTGGACAAATACATGAGTGATACGGCCAATGAAAGAATTGACAATCATTGGAGCTCACCTTCATGCATCACATCAACATTACTCTTTCTTGAGTTCTCAGTCACTATCCCAACTTTCATCAGTATTTTTCTTCATTTTACCAATCTTGCCATCGCTTTTCCTGTTGTCATCACTGTCCTCACTACTGCTGTGGAAATTTGGGAAATTCACCTTTGGGGCTCCTGAGTTCGTTTCTCCCCCCTTGTAATCCGAGTCCCACAGATCATCATCTTCGGTGTCTAACTCGTCACTGTTGCTGCCTCTGAACATAGTGCCATCAGAAGCATCGACTGAATTCCCTGGAATCCGATTGGAACCTCTGAATCCCCCAGGAATGGAACTCTGCCTGCCACTGGATCTGCTCTTCTCATTCCTCGTACTTTTGAATTGTCGAGGATGAACATCAGTGGTGTCTATATCATTGTCTAGGCCAAGAACATTATCACTGTCGTCACCAGAGTCCCATTCTTCACCTGATACCTCGATCTCACTATCATCATCCCACCTCCTTGCATCTGAAGTTCTTTCGTTGTTGTTATTATCTCTCCTATGTCTTCCCTGGCCTCTATCGTGAACATCTGAGTTGCCATAGCTTCTATTGAAACCCTTCCCCTTGCCCACGTCTCCCCTAGGAACAAAATCCTGTGTCCGACTGGATCTGCTCTTCTCATTCCTCGTGCTTCCAAATCGTCGAGGATGCTCATCAGTAGAATCTCTATCCTTGTCGAAGCCCAGAGCATTACCCCTGTCATCACCAGAGTCCCATTCTTCACCTGATGCCTCGAACTCGCTATCATCATCCCACCTCCTTGCATCTGAAGTCCTTCTGTTGTTGTCATGCTCTCTCCTATATCTTCCCTGTCCTCTATCCTCATAATCTGAGTTTTCATAACTTCTGTTGAAACCCCTCCGATCACCTACATCTTCCCTCTCCCAATATCGCATTCTTGAAGATTCTTCTTTCTCTGCGGCCTCTTCTTCCTCCCATTGCTTCTCTGCTGCACTTTCTATCTCTGAAATGAACCTGTCAAGCTCCTCCTGGTCACTATCTTCAGATGGTTCATCACGTGGTTCTTTTATTTCAGAAGTCCCAGCAGAAGGTTGTGCATCCCCACGGAAAATGTAGGGAGTACCTTGCTGCTCATCTATGGCTCGGAAGAACGTAGAGGCAACACGCTGGATGCTGGCCATAGCAACTGGGTCCTCTGGGTTGATACCCTTACGACGGAGTTGAGTTTCTATTTTCTTGATGTTTAATTTCTGCGATTCAAGTGCTTGTTCAAATCTAGCCTTGAATAATGCCTGCAACAAGAATACTTGTATCATGCCCCGTGAGCCATAACAGAGAATAAACTATGTAACTAAAAGTCTTCTTAATACACAGATTGAGAGAAAAAGTCTTGCAAAGGTGGAGATAATCAATTTGATGATAAAGAAGGATACTCCATTGGATTTAACCATATCCATATGAAACCTAAACAAACCAGTACTCTAGGAATTGGTTATTCACAAATGCCATACAGAGAGCATGCGTTATCCAGAGCAAGTGGTAAGTAGAATGGAAATAGCAAGGAAGTGCTAACTGAGACAGACACATCAGTTGCAAGGGACTGACCTTCCTTTTGGTAAGTGTGTTGAAAGGTATAAGGTTCTTCGGTTGACGGTAGTTTCTTCCTCGAAACATGATGATTGTTTTGGTATTATGAATGTTGATCACTATTCCACCACTCAATCTTGTCAGCATTGCTGCCATTTCCTTAATTTTTTCCTTTGGGAAGTTGTCACAACAAACTTGCACTGTCTCGTGGAATTTCCAGTGCATATGCATGTTTTGAACAACACCTCCAAAGACTCCACGAACTCCAACAGGGACATAGTTTCTATTTCTGAATCCAATCTTCTTGTAAGCTTGTAGTTGCTCTGCCGTTAACAGCTCAGGATCATGACGAGGAGCTGGTAAGTCTGGTAGCTCATACTTCTTGAGCTTCTGTAGGAGCAAAGCAACCTTTTTCTTGGCCTGGATAAAAGGAGATGGAGAATATGACAAGTCAAGGACTTCGCTACTAAAAGAATAGACCAAACACAACAGACAATGTAGTTTACTTATATCTTCATGATATATCTGGAAATTACTTTTTTCTAAACAGGTGTGCCAGATCAGCTACTATTAAGCATCCAATCACTATACTTTTCTGTTATTTATTAAAATTGATTTGTCTTGAAGCCTAAAGGAATGCAAGCACTGTGTTCATTACCAGTCACATTTATTCATTCAGTATACATAAGAAATGCTCCACAAGGCTTCAAATATGTCATGATATGCACGACAACAGGTGTGGTTGACTTTCCAATCTTCTATGCCAGCTATTTGATTCCTTCAGACAATAAACGGAGCAAAATCCCAAACAATCTTAGCCCTATTCACTATTTTCTGGGATGAACAATTACTTGTGCCAGTACCTCAATATACCAGTACCTTTTTTTCTTTTACATTACACCCTACATTCTCGATTCCACTCCATAAATCATACAGCGAGCAAAACTTTCAACATAAAACCACAACAATTCAACAAATGAATCGCATTCCACTTGGAAGAGGTGGGTCTCCTTACCCTGCGCAGGTTGTAGATGAGCTTCTCGTCCTCCGTCATGAGCTTCTTCCTGAGCTTGACGGCGCGGCGGAGCTCACGCTGCGTGCGGCCGGTCTCCCTCGCCATCCGCTTCTCCACCTTGCTCCGCATGCTCCTCCCCTTGGTCGACATCGCCCGCCGCCACGCGCCGTCTGCTCCCGCTCCCACCGCCAGCAGCCCCGCGGGCGCCGGAGCAGAGCCCGCGGCCACCGCCTCGCCCCTCGCGGCGAAGCGCCCGGAGCTGTCCCGCCGCAGAAACGCACGCGTCAGAGATCGAGAGGAATGGGGGGGAGAGCTGGTGCTGCTGCTCCGGGTCGAGAGGGAAAGGGGCGGAACGCACCTGCGGCGGAGCGACGGCGAGGCTGCCCGGAGGAGGCCCCGGAGAACCCACATGGCTGGTTGGGCGCCCCCCGCCGACGCACGACGGTTGTGGGAGCTGTTCTGGAAGGCGGCGGGGCGGAGGCGAGGTGGGTTTAGGAGGCGGCGGCGGGATAAACCCTGGCCTGGTGGTGGGGACGGCGGGGGTGGGTTGGGCTGTGGCCGCGGTGCGGGTGCGGCCGGGGGAAGCAGGAGCTTGATTGGCCGTCGGATGCGAGGCGGTGGCTGTGAGCCGTTCGATCTGATGGGTGGGGGTCAACCGCTGCAATGCAAATGAAAACGGACGGAAAGAGAAAACACCTCGACCATTTTCTACTCCTAGTTTAAATACCAAAAAAATGATAAAGCCAAAATGAATATGAACTTAAGGAATATTAAAAAGTTCAAAAATAAACTAAGGGCCTGTTTAGATTGGGGATGAAAATTTTTTAGGTGTCACATCGGATGTGTCGGAAGGATGTCGGGAGGGGTTTTTAGAAACTAATAAAAAAACAAATTACATAACTCGTCAGGAAACTGCAAGACAAATTTATTAAGCATAAT
>Ga0182004_10004517_pt1 | contig 11232 bp, 7 predicted proteins | sample Sormic07211540_1_FD_120479 | JGI IMG/M metagenome (GOLD analysis project Ga0182004, IMG submission 120479) | Endophyte microbial communities from Sorghum bicolor roots, Mead, Nebraska, USA - 072115-40_1 MetaG | ecosystem: Host-associated > Plants > Roots > Unclassified | place: USA: Nebraska...
ATTTTGGAGAAGTGATCAACATGAACATTGTTCCTAAGGTTGAGTTAAGCATAGATAAGCTAATTACCAAGACATAGCACACACATATAAGCATGGTACACACCAACACAAGCATAGGAAACACGATTAAACAAGTTAAAGCACACTTAAGCATAAAATGACATGGCTCAAGGTAGATGATGATCATGCTATGCTTGAGTAGATGATAATGCTCATGTTATGCATGTGATTTATGCAACCATAACACTGGGGTGTTACAGCAATCATGATTTTAGGAGATATTCCACTGTACACGATCTTTTGGTCGGTCCATCGGCAGTCAACCCTAACAGAACAGTTGCCGATGAGCGTGTTTTTATGAGATTTGGTTTGAGTGGTTGAGAGATTCAAGGTATTTACTGGAGGTCAGAATTAAGGTTGTTTGGATTTGATAGTTAATTGTTACCAGAAGGAAATAATTGTGAAAAGGTCGTCATTATCAGGAGAGAATTTCGGAGCATTAATGATTTCATACTCCGAAATTGGGGGCATGTGTTGACACCATTTTTGGATACGAATCGGGATAGTCAGTGAAGCTTGGATCGGCAGTCAAAGAGGTAATGTGTCTGGCTGATATGGAGATTGCCGTTAGCCAATGATGCCGATGACAGGACAACAAGAGGAAGATGTTGCTAAGTCTGGCGGTAGTTGCCGATCATTGCCGATGCAGATGAGGAAAGGTATGGGAGATTTTGAAAGAGATGCAGGGCATGTGCCGATGACGATAAAGGAAGGTGTGGGGGTCGCTAGGAAGACAGCAGTGATATGCCGATCACCTGGATAGATAGGTAGTTATTTTCCATATTTGTTAGGGTTTGTTTTATGTACGAATCCTATATAGTTTAGAATTAAATCCTAGTCGTATACGGTTGTAACTCTTTAGGATAGAGTATAAATATGGGCCTAGCAGCAATGTAAGAGGACAATCAATCAATATCGTACACAACTTTGACATCTACTATTACATCTACTTTTTCGACGACTTCGTCAACTCGCATATTTTCTTTTCTTTACGAGTTCTTACGGATTCATCGAGCAATACTCGGCGAATTCTCGAGTTCCGCGTGAGTATCTCTTGGTCGTGGCATCCGAGTGCATCGCTGTTGTCGGGACCAAAGTATTCAAGTTATCTCCTTTGCCAATTGCTAGGCTAAATTGGCTGACACGCCTCAACATTTGAATCGGGTATTAGCCCTTTGTGTTTGTAGATCTATTTTTGCATCAACAGCTACGAGTACTAATGAGGGTCACGCCCAATCTTCCGAGAGGTAATGGTAAATTCGAATGTGCAGAACTCGACATTGGCGATCCGGCTTCAAATCAACATGATTTGAACCCTGCAACCGTTACACCACTGCTCCGTTAGTTATCAACCAAGCACAACTTGATTGACCTCACCTAGAAGACTTTTACTGCAAGCGAAACGAAGAGCACGAGCAAGAAAGTATAAACACGCAATCTGAAATTGCAGATATGAATGGTGCAAATATTGAAATGAGGATTCAAGAACACAGTTCCAAAGGACTAATCGACATAGTGGAGGAGATCAAGAACGAGGGCCCTGGATCACTGTAAAAGGATTTGTCACCACAGTTACAATGAACGATTCAGTTTCTCGATGGAAAACTAAACTCTAAAAAAACCCAAGTCTAAACAGTGGTGGCTGCATGGAATATAAAGGAGAAGTGACCAAGGGTTGGAGACGACCAGGGGGAGGCGCCCACAACATGAGCTTAAGGCCCGAATTCGATGCATGACCAAGTTGGCCCAAAATAGGAGACACAACACCTTGTCATGGACATAACAATTAATCCACAAAGGATCTGGAGCTAGGACCAGATCCAAAATGACGGCGTCGTTGTCCCCTTTCCAACGAGTCCAAGATCACTCTATTTTGGTGTCGTATGAAGAAGTTATGATCAAAACACTGACGACGTGTTTGCTGAATCCGAGAGTGACGTGGTAGATGAGTTGGAGATGAATTGCATCTTGGAAAAGATGATGGTGTCAACGTATCCAGCATGGCGATGTCCTCATCATCCTCCCCTTCTTGAATTGGAGTCGTTCTCGAATCCATCTTGGCAATGTCTTCATCATCCCGTCCTTCTAGAATTGGAGTCGTCCTCGACTCTTCCCCATCAACAAACTCCTGCAAAAGGTTAGTGACAGCAGGCAATGCACAGGACATAATAGGTTGACAAAGCATAGTATAACAAGGTGCATCTAAATTGTAACACTCCTAGTGTTAGCTTTCATGTTAACCATGAGCATTGCATCCACATAAGCATCATCATACTCATCCATGAGCATCATACCATGATCACATGTCATTTGGTGTGTACACTAGGTGATTGAATTGCTTATATGACTTGCTATATGTGAAGGTAAGGTGTGACCAATACATATAAGTGCACATTGTCTTCCAAAATACTTTAATCAGGTTTAGAATACCATTTTTAACAAAGTTTGTATTGGAGGTTTTACCCAAAAATGCCCCTAAGTCATGGTTAACCCTAGGTTGACCTAGTTGACCCCCTAAACCTCTTTTCAAATATATTTTATGAAACCAGTGTTAGAGACTTTGCATGTAAATGACAACTAAAGCAAAGTTGTAGTAAATTTTATAAGCTACAAAAGTTATGTTGGTGACTTTTTATGAAAATGCATGGAACGCACTCAAACTTAGCTCACAAGGAAAAAATCAGAGCTGTTTCCACATTTAGCCAAATTTTCCTAAGTCAGAATCGACACCGTTTGCACTTAGGGTACTTGGGAGCTTTGTAGTTTGAAATCTAGGCCGAACCAGACCTTGATCCTTTAAGCAATCTTGTAGACCTCGTGTAGCTCTATCCAATGGAACAAATCTGAGCCAAAACCATCGAGTGAATCGAGAGTAAAATGTCGACGAACATCGCGTTTCAGTCACTGCGATCGGGGGTTTCAGACACCGATTCAGTTTGGACAGACGCCGTCTGCCACCACGTGTCCGGCCAGGTGGCGACCGTACGCCATCGACGACTCTGCCTGTCAGCCCCAACATCGTCCACAAGTCGCCACGCACCGCATGGACGCCTCAAACGCGACCTCCACTCACTCAGAGCACCACATTTCCCTCCGCCATCGCCTCGGCGATCTCCGCCGCGCTTCGGTGAGCTCTCCCGGCCACACCACCACATCCCGAGCCGAGCTGCTTTGCCGCGACATCCTCTACCTCGACGTCCACCTCTTTTCCTTAGCCGAGCACCGGTGAGGTCGCATTGCCAACTGCGTCGCGAGCTCCACCTCGCCGGAGTTCATAGAGATCCCCGGCCACGTGGCCAGACCTCTCTGGTTCACCTCTGGCCGTGATTCTTCGTCCTACAACTTCGCCCTGCTTCCCTAATGCTCATCCGCAACCTCTACTGAGTTGCCATTGCCTCGGTTCGCCGGCGTAACGCCGCGCAGCGCCGCCGCTCCTCCATTCTCGACGGCGAGCACCCTAGAGTCTAGTAGAGCGTGAGCTAAGTAGGTCAACGTGTTCGCCTTGGTGCGAGGAACACGTAGATGCCCTTGGATTCGACCGAGACCTCGCCGTCGTCGAGATTCCCCGGCGACGAGCTCTTATCGAGCGGGTCCCGCAGACCAGTGGGTCCCCTGCCAGCCAATGCCTTTCTCTCCCCTCTGTTCACTGTTTTGCAGATTCTGAGCTATTTTTGTAAAAATCATAACTTGAGTTAGGCAAATCCAAATGGAATGATTCCAATTTTGTTAGGTTCTTGAGTTAGTCTAGTTATTATTAAAAATATGAAACATACCATGTTTTTGCAGAACTAAATAGATATAATTTAATCTTTGTTAAATAGAAGGTAATTATATCTTGAGATCTGTAAGTTCTATGGCCATGCAAATTAAGGAAAGTGTTATTTATGACATGAATAGGCTCGGATAAATTTATCATGATTTTTGGATCACTGTTGGTGAAGTTATAAATATTTATTGTGTAAATAGGAGTTTCTTGTGGTATTTTTAATAAATAGATTATAACTCCATTTGTGATGAAACTTGCTGAGTGATGTAATAATGTGTAAACCAAGCTAAGAAAAAACTGAAATCTGTTGTTTGACACTTTTTGATAGGGTTTCACATTTATGCCTTTAATGCTATTGTTAGCTTGTTATTTTTGTACCTCACAATCTGCATGTGCAAGAGCCTTGAAACTTTTACAGTAGCCTTGTGGTAGCCTAGATAGCTTGCTGTAATTTTGTGGTAATGTTTGGAGCACTTGTGTTGCATGCTCATTAAATCATCTTAATAATTAATTAAATAGAAAAGGTGATGATATAAATGAGTTTAAACCTTGCCATGATGTTTTATGGTGTTCTTAGACATGCTCTAGCCACTGGTGCCTTTGGTTTGAACCATTGTTGCATCCTTAGTATGTGTTAAAATATTATTTTGCTAATTATGCCTTGCCTAGAGCATACTCTGTGTAGCTGATAGCAATTGCTTAAGTTTTACTTGACAATGAAGTTTTCTTGAAAACTTGTTTACAACAAACTTGTAGCTAACTTACTTATCTACTTTGTGTCCAAATTTCATGACATTTGGCTAAGTAGTTTAAGAGTTATGACTGTTGCTAGAAGTTGCTGCGAAGTGCTTGCTCTCTGGATTTTTCAGGGCATCCAGCAAACTTTGCCTGTTTCAGCATATTTCGGTTGGGAATCCTTCTGGGGTATTTAAAAGTGAATTGTAGAAAATTTGTTAAGCTTTTCAGAAAGTGTCTAATTGCTTAGTTTGGACAACTGATGACTAAGTTATAGCTAAAACTCTTGACTACCCAGTCTGTCCATAGCACCAGTTACTAAGTATGAGTAGCCAAGGTTGATTGCTTGTCTAGTTAGCCTCTCTACCAGAGAAGAAGTATGCACTTACTGTTAGTTCGTGATCCTCTTAATCTTAGAAGCTTATGCTTATGTGTGCACCTTGTGTTATGTTCCTTTGGCTTATCATTATGACACCGTGCATCGTATGTGCATTCTCTATATTTATCGCCTTGTCATGCATACATAGGTGTACCGAAGGGCGTGACGGTCCTGGAGTTCGCACCACCAGAGCCGGAGGAGCAGCAGAGGGAGCCACCTCAAGGGGAAGGAGCTGAGGAGGAGGATCTACCGGAGTGTCCCGACCACCGTCCTTCCACCTACGTTGAAGGCAAGCCCCGAAGCATTATAAGACTCCTATTATTTTGTTACCATGTCCAGCTGTCAATTATTATAGTTATGTATTGTTGCATTAAGTGTTAGGCATTGATATGACACCCTTGCTGCATAATGACTACCTTGTCCACCTTATACCTTACCTAAATAGGTCTAGGATCGAAATAATGCTCATCTATGCTTAGCTCGGTAGAAGCCGAGTGATTTCCTGTCACCTACGAGAGATAGGTGGATACTCGATCACGGTTGGCTATATTTGCTATCGTGGAAATAACAATGTGCTGATAATGAATTTGAGACCGGGCGGGATGACGATAGTGCAGCAACAAGGCATGGAAGTCTTGGGTGTGAATCTATCCCCGTCTGTGTCGTTTAAGGACCGATTCGCTGTACGTCCTCATGTCATGTTGAACGCATGCCTAACACTTAGTGGGCCGGATAAGTCGTTCCGACCACGAAGCCTACGAGTGCATCTCCGGCCGGATACCCCGTTCGGTTTAAGTGCGCACCCCGGTTGGTAGCAAGTATGTGCGGGGAGTCAATGGCGTAAGACCGAGGAGTGAGGTTAGAGTCCTGACCCTGGCAGATTGGCGGTCCCTGGAGGTGTGGCGCTGTACGGACCCGAGAATTGGTCTGGAGTTATGCTAAAGGTGATCCGAGCTGCCCTCATGAGGTATGCTTGGGTGAGTGCTAGGAATACCCCTCCAACTGGATAGGAATCGATTCGAATCGCCGTCTCTCCTGAATAGTGAGAACTTGACTCGAGCAGTGGCAACGTAGAACTCACTAAATAAACTTGATAGTTATGATGAGAATGTTGATGGCTATGTGATAATCTAGATATGGTTATTATTGTGATGCTTAATACTCAAGTGTATGCTTAGAACAGGTGCTAATCTAGTGGATAGCTGCTTTAAGTAATGAACTTGCTGCTGAAAATGTTTAAATGTCTTACATAAAACTAAAGCTTTTTATGCAAAATGAGAGTCAAACCAGTCCACAGATATTAGCCTTGCATACTCCTTGGTGTCACTTTATTTTTGGTTTATGACAGGTAAGTCTAGCTGAGTACATTCTCGTACTCAGGGTTTTATTTACCCTTGTTGCAGATGATGTTGTGTACCACAGCTATTGTGCTAACTGTCACCATCCAGCTGCGGATGATGAATAGATCTCAGGCAAGATCACCTCTCATACCTTCAGTTGTGCTTTTGTTGGGTTGATCATGAAGCTGGCATGTAATTAAACTAAGTGCGTGTTGTTTCAAAACTACTTTGCTTCCGCTACTGAACTATGTTGTAATAACTTATGTGAACTCCGATGTATTTGTAAAACTATGTTCTGTGATGAATGTCTGTAATCTGTGATGGACATGCTTGATCAAGCACAGTATTTGTTGTATGTTGGTTGAATCGAGATCTTTTGAGGTTTCGTCGGACTACCGGGTTTATATGGGTTCAAGTCCATTGGCTTGACTACTCTCATGGTCGCTAATTCACTTGAATTCTTATAAATGGAACGGTTCTGTTACATGAATTATCACATAACGCAGCAGTAGTAGAAGTTGTAGCAAGTAAAGCACCTCCATGTAACTTATTTTCATTATTTGTATCAATGTATGTGGAAGGTTTATTGTGGATCTCTTTAGCATGTTTAACAATATCCATTGGTGACAAAGGCAGCAATGTAATGTTCTTGTTCTTATGTATGAAAGTGTATGTATTAGTTCTACCATGGTGTATAGCATCTGTATCAAATTCCCATGGACGTCCTAACAAAATTGAATAAGCTTGCATAGGCACAACGTCAAAATCAATAGTATCATGATAACAACATGTGAAGAAACTAATGCGGGCTGATTTAGTTACCTTAGTCTTACCACTATTATTGAACCATTGAAGTTTATATGGATATGAATGTTGTCGTGTGGGTAAGCCAAGCTTCTCAACCAAATCTGAACACACCAAGTTGTTGCAACTCCCACTATCAATGATGGTGAGAACACGACAACCCTGCACAATAAGATATATGTGGAACAAATTGTGGCGTTGGATCTGCTTATCTTCTTCATGCACCACACGTGAAGTCAACACACACTGCACAAGAAGGCTTGGATAGCCCGCGGAGGCAGTAACAGAGTCAATGGCGATGGTCTCCGTGTCTTGATCACCCTCAGTGGAATCTGCAGCAATGTTAGCAGCAAGGGCTAAATCATCTTCAACATCACTAGCACTTACATATCCATCCTCGATAGCAATGAAAGCGCGACGACTGGGACAATCCTTCATGACATGTCCCATGCCTTTGCATCGATGGCAAATGATTTTAGCGTTGGGTGAAGAGGAACTAGTGGAAGCACGCAGAGTGGCACCTTTCTTCAGCTGTGGGGGCTGCACATTAGACAATTTACTTACCCCAGTAGAGAAATGCAGGTGCGAGCGTCTCTGGCTCGGAACGCTGCTGAAAATTTCTCCCATTATTAGACCTGAAAGTCTGGTGTTGCTTGCGTCCATGTACTTCACGTTCTGCCTTTATACCAAGATGATACAATTGAGAAAAATTATGCCATTCTTTGTAATCAAGAATGTTCTGGATATCATGATTTAAACCACCAAAGAATCTAGCACTAGCACCAGCATCAGCATCATCTTCATGTACACCACAACGTGCTAAACCAATAAGCAATTGTTGATAGTATGCTTCTACACTTTTATCTCCTTATTCTAAAGTTTGCAGTTTAAGATGTAAATTACGTTGATAATAAGGAGGAACAAAACGAGAATAGAGAGAGAAAGCGTATCACAATGCCAGAATCTACAAGGAAAGAACCAAAAGATGGCATGATAAGCGAATCAAGCAAAAAGAGTTTCATCCTAGGAACAAGGTTCTTTTGTTCAACTCTAAGGTCAAAATTTTTGGCCATGGGAAGCTGAGAAGCAAGTGGGAGGGCCCATATCTGGTGATCGATGCCACAACACATGGAGCCGTAACGCTTCAGGACAACAATGGCAACGTCTTTAAGAACGTAGAAAATCTCGAGTGTGGGGGAGCGGCGATCCACCCAATGTCATCTCTGGACGAAACGAAGCACGCAATTTGGTTAGGAGCACAGACCCGAGTTGACACGCCTAATATCGACCCAAAAGTTGGGTCGGTCGACCGTAGGTTTTGCACCATCCGGAAGACGGACGTCACGGCAACACTCCACGCATTGAGGGGAATACAGGGGCCACCCTGGGCACACTAGGGTAGGGTCGGTCGACCCCACCTGGTGACCTTGGGCCCACTAGCTAGCATCAACACGATGACCTACATTTTCGTGTCTGGTTTGCATCGCTTACTTCCTCTCGTCCTTACTTTTCCATCCTCTACTCTAAATGTTTAAAATGAAATTTAATTCACAAGATTAACTTGAGTTTTGGCATTTAAAGATCCATATGTGACACATAGTTTATTTTAAATATCATGAAACCATAGTTTTATTCACTCATTAGTAATGAGATTCCTACCAGAGCCAAAATATGTATGTCTGAAACAACCCTTGTGTGTAGCTTGCATATGTATTGAGTTTGCTCAAATCATGTAGATCATAGTGAGAGTTTTTGTCATAGTCCTAAGATCAAGATCGCACACACCCCATTTCTTGCCACTCCTACACTGGGAGCATGCAACATCCCATTCCATCCCACAAATATAGATGCTCCATGTGCTCAATAGTGTAGAATCTCTCTCTAAGGGTTAAATATAGATGAGACACAAAAGCATAGGCTAAAAAATGCTAGCCTTGTCTCATAGAAACAAAGAAATAGATAGAGCAAAGTCAATAAAGGAGCTATCTAGTCATCATTCTCATAACACACACACTTGCACATCTTGACCTCGGACTATGACACTCCTCTCCTTAGATCCTTGCTTTGACTTTACAATTAATACAATGCATGATATGCTACCTTGTTTTTCCCTGCCAAGCTCTACATAAGCCTGATAGATGTAGGACGCAGCAAGAAGGGCTAACAGTTATGCCTTGGTAAGATTGCTTTACAAACTCAGAGGTTTGAGAGAGTGTTAAATGAGGAGTCAGAATAAACTATGTGCTTTCTTTTGAACTATCATGAAAACTCTAAGTACCAAAAATAGAAGTTTGGGAGCTGATTTTGTCTTAGTACAGTTCCTCTTATAAACTGCTCAAGGAAATCTGCTAGACACTTACCACATAACCCATTTACATGAGCTATGTCCTGAATACAACTATATGCACCATGATCTTTAACTTATCTCTAACCTTTACTCGAGGACAAGTAAAGACTCAAATGTGGGGGATCTTGTTGACGGAACTTTCACTATGATTTTTGACCACTAAAACCATCAACAAAGGTTAAGTTTTGGGGATAACACCAAGCAACTAAGTAGTGACATAGGTACAATTCACTTGGTTCCACATGTACATGTCATTATTTGGATGTAGGTGCAAACAATCACTAATCAAGCCTCATCAAGCTCAAATGAAACAAAGATGATCAAGAACCAAAACCACCACATATCAACAAAACATTCAAGATGACAAGTGGGGACAACATGTGGAGCAAGGTGGTTGGCCTACCCCCCAGAGTGTAGGTCGGCCGACCTACACTTGGTGGGACCCCACATGGCCCACACGCCCACCAACATCAGCATCATCTAGAAGATTGGTGGGACCCACATGGAGGCAATAGGTCGGTCGACCGATGTGTCATGTGGGCCCACCTTAAGTCGGTTCACTCCCACCGACACCCCATGATGAACATGTGATGGAAATTCCCAACCATTGATCATATGGCGGCTCCAAGGTCGGTTTGATCCAACGGTGGAGAAGAAGGAGCACGCGGATCGCTGATGTGGTGCTGGAGTAGCCCCTACTCCATCTCCCGCTATAAATACCCCCTTAGAGAGCCTAGTTAAGCATGATGTATCTTAGGAAGAGCTACTCTTAGCTAAGTGTGAGAATAGAGGGAATAGAGTGAGGAGTTCCCCGAGGAGGAGTCCCGGCTTGTTGGGAGTCTTCTTCCAGGAGCGCCTTAGCGGATGCTTGTCTTCTAGTAAGTCTTCCTTCTAGTTGCCTTTCATCTGAGTACTTCCAGTATTTACTTTTTGTCTTAGTTTATTTTATGTATACAACTGGCCTATCTAGCACATTGCTTTGCCTTGTGTGTAGTGCTTGAAACCTTAGCTAGGTCTAGAGTAGTAGAATTAGTGTAGACGTGGTGTCTAGACTAAGTCTGCCCATGTGGACTTCTTGTCGCACTTGAAGAACGCTAGCAGCGAAGCGTGATAGGCCTCTGCTGGACATTAGGAGTTCTCTTTAGTGTGTTGTTAGGCAAGTTGCAAATAATAGTTGGCCTGCATGGTAGCGGCTTATGGAAGTGTTTCGCCACACCCTTTTCACCTATCGGCCACAATAGGAAGGGAGTTAAATCTCAAGTATACTTAGGATAGCTTAGCCAGAAGTCAAATACTAGAAATACCTCTCTACCCAATCCTAAACCGTTTGATCACAATCCGATGACTCAATTGGTCTAGTTAATCCACTTCTCGTTCCCCGTAGAAAATACGATACCTGGAATACTCCTGGTGAAGTGCTACATTGACCACCATCCGCTTGCGGTAAAACCGTTTGCCACTTCTGGTGTCACACAAGCATTCCTAATGTTGTGCTAAGGACTGACAATCCTAGATAGTGACGCTAAGAAGAGTCAACAATTAGTGCATCAGGCTCTCCATTGTTGATATGGAGAAAAATGGGTCGATGATGATAGCAACTGCTTACTTTTGGTCAGATACCTTTAATGCTTTCATGTTCGGTCATGGCCTAGCTTCTCCAACCCTTGCCGATGTGCTCATTGTCACAGAACCGACCAAATTATAAGAGTTCAAGTGTAGAAACGATCGACAAGCAATCAAGTTTCCAAACTTGAGCCCATATAATCCCGGTAGTCAATTGAAATCACGAAGGACTTCAAAC
>Ga0182004_10004518_pt1 | contig 11230 bp, 7 predicted proteins | sample Sormic07211540_1_FD_120479 | JGI IMG/M metagenome (GOLD analysis project Ga0182004, IMG submission 120479) | Endophyte microbial communities from Sorghum bicolor roots, Mead, Nebraska, USA - 072115-40_1 MetaG | ecosystem: Host-associated > Plants > Roots > Unclassified | place: USA: Nebraska...
CTACTCCTCCTCTCTAGGAACCGACATCAACGGGAGGATGCCGGTTGGGCGACCGTGTTTCCGTGTTCCCGAACCGGCGTCTGCTAACTCCCGTTGCGTCCCTTCAACCTGTATAAATTCTGAAATCGATCAATGGAAAAGATATAGTTCGATTCATTTGTTTCCTCTCGATACACCCACGCTTAAACATATTATACTCAATATCTCTAATGTAGAAAGGCAGGACTAGTCAACAGAACGGCCCCACAGCCACAGGCAGAAGGACAAGTAAGAGAGGCGGTCGCCATCCGCACCCCGCCAAATATAAACCCAATCCGCCCTCACTAATCGCAATCAAACCGGCCGTTTTATTCCGCTCCGCTCCGCCCCCGCTCCTCTTCTCTCCCCGCGTCTCCGCACACCTCTGCACCACCACCGACCACCGTCACCTTCAGCCGAAGCCGCCGAGCTGAGTCCTCCAACCTCACGCACGCACGCGCCATCTCATCACCGGATCATCATCATCATCAGCCTACAGCTCTGCCACCTTCCTCTCCGCGCCCGCGCCCGGCTTGTCGCCATGGCGACGACAGCGCACGGCGGCAGGCTCCTCGAGGCCCTGCTCTTCTCGGCGCTGCTGCTCATCCTGGCACGCCCTTCCGCCGCAGACGGCACCACGTCGTACCCGGCCGACTGCCCGTACCCGTGCTTGCCTCCACCCACGGCGCCCGCCGTCGGCACCACCAACTGCCCGCCACCGCCAGCGCCGTCATCGTCGTACTTGTACCCGCCGCCATCGTCCTCCTACAACACGCCGCCGTCGTCCTCCTGGAGCTACCCGCCGCCGCCGGGGGGCTACATTCCTTACTTCCAGCCTCCTCCGGCGGGAGGTGGCGGTGGCGGTGGCGGTGGCGGTGGTGGAGGTGGGGGGTTCGGCTACCCGGCGCCGCCGCCGCCCAACCCCATCCTGCCGTGGTACCCCTGGTACTACAAGACGCCGCCGCCGTCGGCGGCGGCGAGGGGGATCAGTTCTAGTGTTCTTGGCTTGTCGGTAGCCGCTGCCCTGCTGATCATGGCTTATTAGCCGCAGGTAGCTACCACCTGTTCGTTTTGCTTCTTCGATCGATCTTCTCCTAGCTCCCCGCAGCAGGTCCTTTCTTTCTTTCTTTCTTTCTTTCTTTCTCTCCTTCTTCTTTTGGTATAATTTATTCCGCAGGATTATATTCAGAAATATATAACGAGACATGCAGCATTATATTATATATTATATATATTGTATCCCACAAGTCTCCCAGCAGCATGCATATATTGCTAGATAGCTAGTTAATTTCTTGATTACCACTCAACGACTTTTGAGTAGTGGAGCAACTATCGCTAGTTCTTGATGAGAGAGAGCATCATATATATGTGCATGGCCATGGCTAGTGATTACAAGAATATTTGCCTTTTTCTAGGTGCCCTTCCTTTCCGTTTTCTATATATTTGTAGTACTAGTTCTTGCTATCAACTTTTGTGTACGTATAAACAACACTGCGCATTGCGATATTGGCCTGGCGTCAATTAATTTGTTTGCTTAAAATGTTCGATATTCTGTCAAAAAAAACGCTTTACACTATATTGTATACTAATTGTACTACTAGTTAATTATCAGCAAAGAAATTGCAATACTGACGGCGCTGTATCTTCAATCCTGCACGCTGGAACGTACCTATACCTGCCATGAATTTAGAGACCCGATCGGTAATGTACCGTGCTGAAAATAAAATTGGCATTAAGTAGCTTTGCACAGTATAGCATCATTACAATCTTAATGAATTTGTGGGCAGTGCGTAGCAACCGTTGTCGGTAAGCAAAATTCATGAACACAATTGAGCAAGCTTCATTTAGCCTAGACATATATACTTATATGTATAGGAGCTCAAAAGAAGGAAAAGATTCAGAACCTAAATAACATAGATGGGCGAGAGCAACGGGCTCTCAAATCGCTGTCACCATGGATATTTACAGAAAAAGGTTGTTCTCTCCGAGCATGGAGCGGTGTTGTTGATGGATGAATTAATGGGCGACGGGAAGTGGAGACTAGAGAAAGAAAGCTCAAGCTAGAAATGCAAGCAAAGCTGTAGAGATGGAGGTTGTAGCCTGGCAAAATTCCTGCCAGCAGTTTTCGAAAAAGAGAGAGATGATGGAAGTTGGTGAGTGGTATTTTGACGAAGGCGGAGGAGCGTAGTTTCCATGTTAATTGGGCTCAGATCTGTCCGCGTCGCCATCAAAAGCTACGTACCTACCTACGTTGCGGACAGCTTGCACTTATGGAGGCTTGAGGTAACAAGGAGCGTTGTTTTAAGTTTTTGTGTCAATCAGATTTGTAAAAAATACATGTAATATTTATATTTCTAAATAAATTTGTTAAAAAAAACTAAATTTAAAGATCTTTTTCATACTACTATTTATGTAGTATAAATGTTAATAATTTTTAATATATATTTAACCAAAGTTATTTTTTGAGAAGTGCAAAGACATTTATTTTGGAACAGGGTGAGTAGCACGACTAGATAGCTAGTAGAGGACAATCGAACCGATCGAGAGCGAGTAGGAGCGCGTATGTATATATGTTCATCTCAGTACGTGCATGCCACATGACCTGCTGCGTATGTACGTTTTTTTGGCTTGTAAGGCGATGCAGCATCAATGAACGGCGCGCGATGCTAGCTGTAGTGGATCAGTTCATCAACAGAGAGTTGGTGGCCGCCGTTCATCGATCGATCGAATGCGTATCAGATGTTGCTTGCTTGCTCGCAGCGAGGAGATTGCGTTCGTTGTTGGCTTGCTGCTACATACGAGGCAGAGAGCACATGCTGAACGCAACCCACGTCGTTGTGCTTGTGCGTTGTCATTCTGCCTCCAATCATTGACGCGCCCTCTAGTAGTAGTAGTGGTAATTTTACTACTACACTGCAAGAGCGGTGTGGTTGTAGTGTTCTAGATGGATACTACTACTACTACTACGTACGTGCGTCGTCAAAGTCTCGTTTGGCCGGCCGGCTAGCTTGCAAATTAAACTCTGCTAGATCATCGACTCCCTGCACCGGTGCACGTACAACAAGAGTCTTCGTCAGGAGGAGATGTATCATGCATGCATGCAATGCAAGAAATTAAAGAATCACGATCTCACAACAAGCAAAGCATCATATATATATATATATATATATATGTTAATTAGACTTCGCAGTATAGCCGCCGGCCGGCCCCTGGTGCCTTTCTGATCAGCTCGTGTCCGCGTTGGACGGCATCAGTTCCGACCAGACGATGCTCGCTGGGACGACAGCCGGCCGGCTGTGAAACTAAAGTTGCTCGATCGGTCGATCGCTTAGGTTCCTTGGCGATTCCGTTAGCTAGCTGCGTCAGTGTGCAGAGGAACGCAGTGCCGTTGCCGCGAAGCTTCCCGCCGAACTGCATGCAGCAGCGCCGGCCTGCCTGCACTCCACAGTCCACACCACACCGGTGATGAGGGGAGAAATTAAAGGGAGCACCCGACGGCCGAACAAAGCGCACGGGCCCGACCCCGGCCGGAGGAAAGCGGGAGAGAAAGAACACAAGGAATAAAGCCTATTTTTACAGGGGAAAAAAAGGGGACCTCGATCGATTGATCGATGGCCTCATGCATGCTAGCTAGGTGGCATGGCGCGGCGCCAAAAAAGGGCTCTCTCCCCTGTGATTTGCAAGAGCGTGGCAGCTGCCAGCACGGCGAGAACAAGGCGATTTTCCTTGGGATTTTACTAAAAGAAAAAAAGATTGGTGGTGCCATGGCATGATTGGATTCCATCCCTTCCCCGTTTGTTGCACACACACAACGAAAAGGGGGCTCTTTTCTCAATTCTCATCATAACGAGCGCATTTTGTAGATACTGGAGTACGTATATATTATTACGTGGATCTTCCAAATAGCCATGATTAGCGCGCCAGCAAGTAGTAACCTCGAGGCCTCCAAGTCTCGTTTCCAAGAGGGGAGAGAGTCCCTCTATCAAGAGATCATAGTGCTACCATGTGCACGCCGCCCATCAGTGCTGACTGACTGGTGAGAGCCACATTCTATTCTATTCTAGAGTACTTGGGCTGACTCCTAGCTAGCTAGAGCAGCACGGCACGGAGAATGATGGGTGGAATGGAAGCACCGACACACGTGTCGATGCGGTCTCGCCAGATCCAAGGGCCGCCGGAGGCCTGCAAAATCTCTAGACTCTGCGCACCTCGAGGCCACTGCAGAAAATGCAGTTATGTGCGAGGAACCTGCCGAGCGCCGAGATCGCCAAATCTGGCACCTGCACTGCACCGCACATTCCCCGCCGGCTCGGCACGGCATGGATGCGCAGCATGCAGACAAGAGGAGTTCGGTTTCGGTGGCCTCAATGCAGAAGCCAACGAGGTCTTGTTCATTTGACTGATAAGTTATTTTTTGTAAGAGCCTCTTCTTGCTCATGTTAACGCAGCGAGGGTTTTTTTTTTTCTCTCTCTCTCTTGCTTCACGAGGTCAGCCTTGTTCAGTACGTACTACGTCAGTCAAGGCAGCAATGTGGCAGTAGTAAGTATATTGCAGCACCTTTGCTCACGATGCAAGACACCATTTTCTGGAGCTGGGTTTCACGAGGAGGCCAGCCTCGTGCTCGTGCGCTAGTGTTGATTGCTCGCGTGATCCGTCCACAACTCGAGATACTCGCACACTTGTTGGTACCTGGAGAAGAGTACGTAAAAACTTGCTAGAGCAGCAAGCCAACTAGCACCGCCACCAAATTTTGTCCAAGGAGTTGCGCCATCATCAACCAAGCTAAGTAGACAACGGGCTTTCTCTAACACAACCAAATCCCACCAAACTGGTGGATGGATGGAACCAGACGAAAACACACACTCTATATAGATTTGTGCTACCTCAGTTGCAAATTATAAAGTCTCTTACTTTTCTAGATACATATACAAAGTACAATCAACGCAGGCAAATTGTATATTTAGATACATGACAGATCGAAGTTATGTACCTAAAAAAACAGAGTGACTAATAAATTAGTAGAACCGACAAGGCGTATGACACGTATAAGGTGCAATAGGCTCACATATGAACAGAACAAAGGCAAAGGCAAAGCACACCATATCTCATCTCAGAAAAAGTTACTTTTCTCGCACGCTCGGAGCCTGTTTGCGAAGAAGGGCGTGGTGTGGCATCCCTTTCAATTTTGAAGGAGATGGCTTTTTACATTTTCTATCGAAGCTCAGGCCTTGTTTAGTTCCGAAATGAAAAGTTTTCGTTTGTTTGTGGCAAATATTGTCCAATTATGGACTAACTAGAGTCAAAAGATTTGTCTCGTGATTTACAGGCAAACTGTATAATTAGTTTTTGTTTTCATCTATATTTAATGCTTCATGCATGTGTCGCAAGATTCGATGTGACGGGAAATCTTAAAAACTTTTTGGTTTTTGGGGTGAACTAAACAAGGCCTCAGCAAACCAATTTATCAGAAATGCAAACACACAGGGTTGGTGCCACGCTGTCACGGGCATAAGAACAGGAAGTTTCCCAAAGTGGCATAGCATAGCAGCCAACTGAAGAGTAAAGACCTCCTCAAAGGCTACTATGCGTTCTCTTCTCTGTCATGCGAATCAACACTAGGCTGTCCCAAGGAATATGCCTTTACACTCCAAAATGAGAATTCTTCGTACACATCCATGTGCGTTCCCAAATAAATAGGTTAAACAAGCAAAAGTTTCAAGCATCTAAACTTTTTTTTTTGTGCTTCTAAACACCAGAGCAACATTTTCAAGCTAACATGAAAGTTGGCGAAAAACTAGCTGAGATGACAATAGGATCCTCTTGACCTATCAAAATCTTCCTGGAATGCCATTTACAGAGAATAAAAAAGAAAATAAATCAGAAGCCACATTAAACTATACGTCCAACATAACAGAAACAATTTTCCAAGCCTGTACCCCCCCTGGACATAGTCATATCCCACACATTTCACACCTTTGTTAATGGTTACACCCAAAGAAGGGGAAAGCAAGCGGACAAGCACCCGAAACAATTAAGATCAGTAGATAACATGATGATGTTAAGTAACAAACAGGAAACAATGTAGAGATCAAGCCAATTGAAAGGTTAGCAGCTTTCTCAAACACCACAAGGCTAGATTTGTGATGACTGTAGCAAAGGGGGCGTTGACGACAAATGACATGATATGTTACTAAATGCATAGGCTGAGAATATATCATAAGCAAAAGGTCATGTACAATACTGCATATATCTATTAGGGTTGGCTAAAACATTCAGAATGTGCTCTGTTTGTGCAAGTCTTGCCAAAGTTTAGCACTTTAGCTAGCTATAGAAAAATTAACAGTCATTTGGATGGTTAACAAAACTTTTGAACCCATGGCTCCTTAGTCTGTTGGTCATATCGCAATCACTCGCCTATCCTTAGCAAACCTATTTAAACCTTACGAGGAACACATCTTCAACATGTAAATGGACCAAACAATGAACATTCAAATTTTAGAAGACAAAAACCAGATAAAATTACTTAAAAAGATATTAACTGAACAACTAAGCACGATTTATATTCAGGTTGAAGTACAGACACAAAGCTTGATCAATACCTGTAAGTTCAGAAGCCCAGAACATGTAATATACAATGAACTATATCCTGTAAGTTTCACACAACCAAGCTGAATGGAAATGCTTATTTATTTATGTCATTGTTCTATTTAACACTATATCCTGTAAGTTTCACACAACCAAGCTGAATGGAAATGCTTATTTATTTATGTCATTGTTCTATTTAACAGCCCTGGTTGGCAGGTCTTGAGTAATGATTGTATTGATTGTTGATATGATTCACAAAATAAACGTAGAACCAATTATTTCACATTAATGCTATCCCAAATTTCAGAAGCAGTTAAGTCAGAGGATGATTTAGTTTGATGCACAAGAAGCAGACAATGTTAATCACATAAGTTGCATTCATCAAAGGGAGCAGTTGCAGAGACCATTAAGAAGCAAATACTTAGTCAAAGGACTTTAGAAGAACAATCATAGTGACATAACAGCTGAATGCTCAACAAGCACAAAATCAATAGGAGTCACATATGGGCTATACAGGGAGGACTCTACTTCAGAAACTGCAACATCTTCTCTGAGGAGCAGTGAGAACCAATAGGGAGCAAAAAATGTCAACCTAATGAGATGTTAAGTACTGTGGCAGGTGCTCCTATAATACGCTATGCTGTACTGAATTGAACTGCTTTGTTTCAATAAAATAAAGCAGGGGAAACCTTTTACTCTAAAAAAACAGCTGAATGCAGGATTTGTGCTTGGGCCTCAGATCAGTACATAATTAAGACAACTCATTATTCCCTACAAAACCAAGAGGCTAGCTGCTAGCAGACATCTTTGGATCTGGATGATTGGATCATAAATAGATGTTAGAATTTCAGAACAATTAAGCAAGCATATCACAATATACAATGTTACCAACTACAGGATCACTACAATGAAATCTGAAAACATCAGTTTCCAACCAACATGTACTATTATACTTCAATATTCAATACCGCAACACATATCTCATCACTGCAATGTAACCAAAACAGTCAAAATTGCCATACATCAGCTTCAGAGCTACAAAAGGTAAATAGATTCAAGAGAACAAGATTAATCTCTCACTTATCCAGCTGCAACCTATGCAGCAAGTCCAGGATTGGCCCAGAAGACTCCGCTTCGGCAGCGAGCTCCCTCACCATCAACTCTGCAGCCCTCAAGTCCTCCCTCACATCAGCATTCAACACAAGGTGGGAGAAATGATTATCCAGCAGCACTCCCAGCGCCCTAGCCACTGCTCCAAACGATGGCACACTTTGACACTGCTCCAATCCGAGGTTTTCCACAGCCTCCGGGCACGTGCGTGCTTCTGAGAACCTCCGGTACTTCCCAATCCACTTGTTGAGGTACCTCATCAGCCTGACTACCTCCCCGCCATCAAGTTCAGCCACAGCCGCTCCAAGCACCACGGAATCCACATTCCCTGATGCGAATAGGTAATGCAGGCACACCTCCGGAGAGGTGAACCCGTCGTGCCCCATCATGAGCAGCAGCGCCGCCCGCCTCGCCGCAGCGTCGGCATTCTTCTTCTTCCCGGCGCTCTTCTCCCGACACCTGTTGACTGCGAGCACCGCGGCGTCCTTCCACCGGCCCTTGACGTCCATCATGGCGTCGTAGGCCTTCTCGGAGGCCGGCGAGAGGAAGCAGCGGAGCGCGGCGAGGATCTCGGAAGAGCGGATGTCGGCGGCCTGGCGGAGCAAGGCGCAGACAAGGTCGACCCGGTCGTTGTCGCAGAGCGACGAGATGAGTTCCGGTGGCGGGTGACGTAGGAGGCGGGATTCCGCGAGAGCGAGGAGGATGTCGTGCTCGGCGAGGCTTGCCGCCTTGGAGGCCACAAGGGAGGCGATAGCGGCGGGGAAGTAAGGGGCGACGGCGCGGATGGCGGCGGGGATGGCCGGCGGCGGTGTTGGGAGTGCGAGGGATTGGGACAGCGTGGCGACGAAGTTGGTGAGAAGGAGACGGAGGCGCGGGAGGGAGGAGCAGGAGTCGAGGGAGGTTGCGAGGTAGGAGGCGGCGGTGGCGAAGGTGCGGTCAGCGGGGGAGAGCGACCAGGCGGAGGGCGGGATTGGGGTCGGGAGCGCGGAGGATGTCGGCGGCGGTGGCGCGGCACCCGGAGTGAGCACGATAGGGTGTGCCTTCTCGCTTGAGCCGGGGAGGGAGCCGGCGGCGGGGTTGGTGATGGCTGCGAGGAGAGTCATCTTGCCGGCGCCGGCGAGAGGTGGAACCGAGGAGGGGTTAGGGTTTTGGGGGAAAGAAGAGGAGAGGAATGGGGTGGGGACTTGGGGGTGATCGATTTGGAGAGGAAGGCGATGGGTGGGCCTCGCCTGGTTGACGTGACGGGCCGTGCAGCTGAGATGGGCCTCCAACTATTCAGTTACCGTGTTGGGCTGTTGCGCGTTTCTTCTCACTTTGGCACCCTGGGCCTGTACCCTCGCAATCCAATCCAGTCCGTGTGGATCCAAACAGAACCTACTGCAATACGGTTTTCTAGCAAAAAGGTACTGCGAGTACTTGTCTAGAAAAGGATGCGAAAGCTTTATTTCTATTCAAACTTTCTAAAGTTTGAGCAAATTAACAGAGTAGAGAAGAGTATCAATATTCAAAACTCTTCCATAGGCCGAAATAAGTTTTTTTTAAAAAAACAAATAAATAAATCATAACATGCGCGCCATTGGCTAATTATGGTGCATACATATTGGGCCATATTGCAATTGCTCATTGGTCCAAGAGGAAAATAAAAGAGAAATGGGATGGCCGAGTAAAAGATAAGCTGCTCACGTCCACAGTCACGGCCCAGAAAAAGATCAGTGCAATGCGCCCGTTGGAGCCTTCGAGTTCGACTAGTTTTTTTTTTTTCGGCAAAAAGCTTAGGATGAAAAAAAAATCGAGTTCGACTAGTCGGGCGCGATAATTAGCGCGAATTATTGCCCCTAATATAATTCAAACACTTAACTTTTTTTATACTGTTTGTATATCTTGTTGTAATCTTTTTGTATACCCTTATAAAACAAAACCTCACTATCTAAATCTTTCGACATATAATTTAACCAACTAGACAATCCACTATCACACTCCAACTATTTTTCTCAACATGCAAGCTCGATTAGGCAATCAACTATCATACACGATTAAAATCCATTAGCTCATATAATTGTAATCTCCATATCAGCAAATCACTTATTTATCTAAACATACAAATTGTCCAACTAAACAATACACACTTATTTTTATATATTTTTTTTCATATCCACGGCTGCGTGCAGGGAATCTTCCTAGTACATGGCATATGTTTTAGTATATTCTATTATGAAATTCATATTACTCGGTACGTTGCGTTGCGTGAGTGTATTTTGGAGTGTTGTGTCCGTGGTGTGTTTTGGAGTACTCATATACTATCCCATCAGATGCTGACGTTGCACGTTTGTTCTGATGCTTTTTTCATTAGATGTTCCACGTGTGTTTTGGATTTGTCGCATATTATTCACAAGATATTCTTATGAGTTATGACATCTTGTGAAAAGTACAGGCACGCACGATCCAAATTACGCCACGATATCGTTGAAGCAAAACACTACTCCAATTTTCTTCAGTTTCAGTCAGATGAATGATGTCTTTTTTTTTAGTGTCTTGGACAGAAGTAACACGTTGGGTATATAGCACAACGGAGAGTATACATCAGTTGTGTACTTGTGTCGCGCCGTTTTGTTGATTGGTTTGACTCATTGACTGTTACAGCAAGCGAGAGGGGCCACCTGTCAGTAGCCCACGACCACGATGGCGGCGGCCGGCCGGCTAGTAGTGCGGCGACGACGCAAGTGATCCAACGGCGCGCGGCGTGGCTCTGGGCGCCACCGCTCTCGTCGGCTTGGTGCCGCAGAGGAAGGCGAGGATGGCGTCGGAGCCCCTGACGACGCGGTTGCAGAGCGCGCCGATGAGCATGCCGGCGACGGGCGCGACGAGGTAGATCCAGACGGAGGTGTACCTGCCGAGCACGATGGCCGGACCCAGCGTCCTGATCGGGTTCATCGACCCTCCGGACACTGGCCTGCAGGATGGATGGATGGATGGATGGATGCACAGCACAACTCGTAAATTCAGCAATACAACACAGTGGCCGTGGCACTTGCACTTTCTGAAGAAACTGAAAGTTTATCTTCTTCTTCTTCTTTTTTTGTTTAATTAAAATTTACCCGATGACGAGACCCAGGGTGCCGACGGCGGCTCCGATGGCCAGCCCTCCTGCTGTCTGATTCTGCATGGATCGATTTGCCATCAGCCAAAACGTGTTCAGATCATCAAGAGCACACGATGATCACAACAAGCTAGTTAACTGAAACTGGAAGAAGTGATAGTAAGGACAGACGGAGCCTCTGGCAGCGATGGCGATGACGATCATGAGCACCGCGGAGGCGACGAGCTCGAGGAGGAACGGCAGCCTGGTGTGGCCGCCGGCCATCATCGGGGCCGTCCCGTAGAAGTGCTCCTCCCGCGGCTTCATGACGCCGTTCGCCGCCACGCACGCGAGCAGCGAGCCGGCCAGCTGCGCCACCACGTACAACGGCAGCTGCATGCATGCGGGGTCAATCTCCGTTCTCCGGCGATGGATCCGTC
>Ga0182004_10004519_pt1 | contig 11230 bp, 15 predicted proteins | sample Sormic07211540_1_FD_120479 | JGI IMG/M metagenome (GOLD analysis project Ga0182004, IMG submission 120479) | Endophyte microbial communities from Sorghum bicolor roots, Mead, Nebraska, USA - 072115-40_1 MetaG | ecosystem: Host-associated > Plants > Roots > Unclassified | place: USA: Nebraska...
AATGCTTACAGCCTCCCACATTTCAATTTTCAGTTGAACCAACGCTTTACAGTATATGGGGAACCTAACTAGCAAATTTGATTTGAGATAGGAAGAGCAGATCTGAAAGGGAGGTTGGCGTCGCGGGCTCCGGGGAGGGCTTTGGGGCGGCGGCGCGTGCGTCGAGGAGGTCTCTGGGGGCGGCGGCGGGCATTGAGGAGGTCTCTAGGGGCGGCGGCACGGGCGTCGAGGAGGTCTCTAGGGCGGCGGTGCGGACATCGAGGAGGTCTCCAGGGCGGCGGCGCGGGCGTCAACGAGATCCCCGGAGGCACGGCGCAAGCTTCGGGGAGGGCACGGGGAGGCAGCGTGCGTGCAAGCTCAAGGGAGCCCGGCAGCGCGATGGATGTAGTTGCGAGCTCAGAGGACTGGGGCGGCGACACAGATGTGAATGGGTCGGGCTCGCTAGGGTATAGGAATAAGGAAATTTTATTTGTGAACCGATGTGGGACCCATGGTACTGTGGAGAAACCGACAGGCTGACGCAATTTTGATGGATTTTAAAAACCAACAGGAGATATTGAGGCCTTGTTTAGTTTCCCGTCCAAAAAATTTTCACCCATCACATCAAATATTTGAACACATGCATGGAGCATTTAATATAGATAAAAAAATAAACTAATTACACAGTTTGGTCGGATAATTTCGTCTCGCAGTTTCCAGGTTAATTATGTAATTAGTTTTTTTATTAGTATCCAAATAGTCCTTCTGATATCTTATGAAACATTTGACGTGACACCCAAAAACTTTTCGTACACCAACTAAACAAGGCCTGAGATTTCTGACGGTTTTTACTAAGCCTATGAGAATAATAAAAACCAACAGGAAAGATCTTGAGTCTGGTAGTGTAGTGGATGACATCGTATGGAATTAGAACATTTCTATGACATTTATTATGACATCCAACTTTTTTAGGTCACTAGATCAAAATGCCTATTACAGAATGTCATAATCTGGATGATATAATGACATCACAGTCTATTGTCATACTAAATATGTTAAAAAATCATGCATTTCTTGTAGTGCGCTTCTTTCCAAAGATGCATGATGTCTATTTTCTGATATGATAGAAAAGACCATGGAAGTTTTTATGGATGATTTTTTAGTTTATGGAAAAACTTTTGATGATTGTTTGGAAAATTTAGATAAGGTATTGCCAAGATGGGAAGAAAAACACTTAGTCCTCAATTGGGATAAATGTCATTTTATGGTTAGAAAGGGAATAGTGTTAGGACACTTAGTGTGAAAAAGAGGTATAGAGGAAGATAAAGCAAAAATCGAAGTAATCAAACAGCTACCTCCACCTGTTAATATAAAAGGAATCCGAAGCTTTCTTGGTTATTGTGGTTTTTATCGTAGATTTATAAGAATTTTCTCACAAAATTGCTAGGCCAATGACTAGATTGATAGCTAAGGATGTACCTTTTGAATTTGATGATGAATGCTTAGAATCATTTAATATTCTTAAGCAACCACTCACATCCGCACCAATCATTCAACCCCTGATTGGTCTTTATCTTTTGAAATTATGTGTGATGTTAGTGATTATGTTGTAGGTGCAGTCTTAGGACAAACAAAAGATAAGATGCATCATGCAATTGCCTATGCTAGCAAAACAATGACAGAAGCATAATTAAATTATGCAACCACTGAAAAAGAACTTTTAGCTATTGTTTTTGCTATTGATAAATTTAGGTCTTGTTTAGTAGGAGCGAAAATAGTATTCTGACCATGCTGCTCTTAAATATTTGTTCACTAAGAAAGACGATTAATAAGATGGATCTTATTACTTCAAGAATTTGATTTGGAAATTAAAGATAGAAAAGGTGTAGACAATCCTGTTGCTGATCATTTGTCTAGGATGTATTTTAAAGAACCTTAGAAGTTACCTATTAACGACCCATTAAGAGATGACATGCTGTTTAAAGTGACCAAGACAGATCCTTAGTACGTGAATATTGTCAACTTTATGGTTGCAGGATGCGTACCACCAGGAGAAAATAAAAAGAGGCTTATGTATGAAAGTCGTCTCCACATATGGGATCCACCCTATCTCTTTCGGGTATGCTCAGATGAGTTGCTGAGAATATGTGTACCAGTGGAGGAGGGCATGCAGATCATACAGAAATGTCATTCATCAGAGGTCATTATGGAGTTTTCCATACTCATGCAAAAATTTGGTAGAGTGGTTTCTTCTAGCCAAGCATGTATGAAGACACCAAAGATTTTAGCTGAAGATGTGGGCCATGTCAGAGGCACGAAAATAACACTACTAGAGATGCTATGCCACTCACCAACAATCTTCAGATGGAGCTCTTTGATGTTTGGGGGAACTGATTACATGGGACCATTTTGTGAAATCATGGAATTATAAGTACATTTTGGTGGCAGTTGACTATGTATCCAAGTGGGTAGAAGCCATACCATGCAAGAAGGCTGACTCAAGACACTCAAAGAGGATGTTTGAACAGATTATATTTCCAAGGTTTGGAACACCAAAGATGGTTATAAGTGATGGAGGAACACACTTTACTGATAAAAAGTTTCACTTATACCTACAAAATCAAGGAATACGACATATTGTCGCTACTCCATATCATCCTCAGACAAGTGGCCAGGCAGAAACATCAAATAAACAAATCAAAAATATTCTCCAAAAAATAGTAAATGAGATGGGAACTCTATGGAGCGATCAGTTACTAAATGCACTATGGGCATACCTTTGGGTATGTCCCCATATCAATCGGTATATGGTAAGACTTCTCACTTGCCAGTCGAGTTAGAACATAAAGCTCATTGGGCTGTCAAAAGATGGAATATGGATTTTGAAGCCGCTGAAGAGAAAAGAAAAATGCAATTATCAGAACTAGAAGAATGGAGAGAGAAGGCATACCACAATTTGAAGATCTACAAAGAGCGAACAAAGAGATAGCATGACAAGAGGATCCAGAAGAAGGAATTTGCACCAGGAGATAAGGTATTACTTTTTAATTCCAGGTTCAAATTATTCTGGCTTGGAAAATTGAGGAGTAAATGGGAAGGACCTTTCACCGTCATGAATTCATCACCACACGGAGCGGTAACTTTACAATCAAGTGAAGGTACGTTATTTAAGGTAAATGGACACCGACTTAAACTTTATTTAGAACCATTTGATTCAGGAGTAATTGATGAGATAGAATTTATTCAATTACCACCATATTAAGTTCTATGTATTCCAATATGAATTTTTATCCGAAAATATGTTTAACAGAAAATCGGAAGAGTCTAAAGGCACCACGCAGAAGGGCACCCGAGGTGGGCCCTTGTTGGGGCCGGCCGGCGCCTATGTGGGGCCGATCGGCGCCCCCCTGTCGCTCTCCGTCCCGATTCTCATTCCCTGTTCTTCTATGCTCTTCCTATGGATATTCCCGCATAATCCAATCGTAATCGGATATTCTTCCATACGCATCCCGTATAGCCTAGAATCCGTCCTCATCACGTCTTCTGAAAACCCATATAAATACATACCTAGACCCTCCTCAATAGTATCTCATAACCAGCCACCTATTTTCCCTAAGAAGCTCTCTAGTATAGATCAATTAGCAATGGCAGACCAAGCAGTCGACAACTTGAAGGCCCTCGTCATCACCTAGCCGAAGCCTCGCACTATGGTTCCACCAAAGCCTCTTGCTGTGGTGCCACTGAAGTCTCTCACCGTGGTGCCACCGAAGCACGTCGCCACAGTACCCCATTGCTATGATCAAGCATACTACATGCAAGAACCATCTGATCCTTCTCCTACAAGGCGATTGCTGCAAGGAATTGCTAAAGGGAAGCAAGTCACCATCCCCAAGGGTACTCCACTTCCCCAACCTAGGGAGAACGAGCGGCTCGTGTCGGTCCAAACCGACAAGAATGGGAAGCTAATCTGTGCTAAGTACACCATCGCTCGCTTGGTTATCCAAGGCATTAGGGCTAACCCTAACGAGGTGTGCTCCGTCGAGCATCTCGCACTGCCACCTAAGCCCTAGAGGAAGAGGACAACATTAGCACTAGCACTGGAGAAAACACCCAAGCAGCTAGCTCCTACCTTGTGCACCCTTGACAAAAAGCTGCAAGGCCTCTCTAACATTGTTAGAGGGATGGAGAAATCCAACAACCTAAGGGACAAGATGATTGAAGGCCTGGACAAGCAGCTAGGGATCAGTTTCAAGTTAATCCGCAGAATAGAAGTGATAAAGATAAGCTCGAGGCAGTGATTGCAGCCCTGCACGAAGAGATCTCGGGCCTCAGCAAGAAAGGGCAGGCATAGTTGCCTAGTTACCCATCAATAAGGCACAATGCGGCTAGGTTTGGCTAGTTAGTTAAGTCTTAGGTTAAGGCCCATCGAGCTAGGGCAGTCGTTAGTTCAATCGTTAAAGCGTTTGTTCAACTATCACCATCATGAATAAATAAAGTGCATTATATTTTATCTACTCTTTTCTCTATTTTCTTTTGTATGTGTTTGTCTCCACATATTTCATAGGAAAGTATACAGGAAAATAAGTGTGGGGGAGGCACATCTCAATAACGAAACAAAAATTTAGTCAGAAAAGTAGCGTAATTCGAAATACAATCGAACCAAGATCGCGCACAACAAATGAAAAGGAAGAAGTAGACTATTATGCATAGGAAAAGGTTCCTGCTTTGGTGATGTGGTACCTTCCTATGGTCGATTGATTAAGGTGTTTGTTCGCTAACCTAATGGATTCCCAACTTATGAGCTGCCATGCTTCTGATGAGCACAAAGATGATGGGAAGCTTCGGCACCCAGCCGATGGCTAGTAGTGGAAAGATTTCAATGAACACCACAAGGACTTAGCAAGGGAACCAAGGAATGTTAGATTCACACTGAGTACTGATGGAATGAATCCATTTGCTAAGTGGAGCAGCAAACACAGCACATGGCCAGTGATCCTCACCATCTACAACCTTCCTCCATGGTTGATGCAGAAGCAAAAGTACCTTTTGCTAACCATCCTTATCTCTGGACCTACATAGCCTGGAGTTGATGTAGATGTTTTCTTGGAGCCCTTAATGCAGGATATGAAGATACTATGGGAAACAGGTGTTCAAATGTTCAATGAGTACCGCAAAGAATCATTCACGCTCAGAGCAATTATCTTTGTTATGATCAATGACTACCCTGCTCTCTTTACATTATAAGGGCAGTTCAAGGGGAAGCTTAGTTGCATGGTATGCATAGATAGTACCGCTTATATGAAGAAGATAGCATACATGAGGCACAGACGCTTCTTATCGAAAGAACACACTTATTGGCAGAAAAAAGATGGATAAGTACTTTGACAATAATCATGAACTACAGTCTACTGCTCCATCAGTGTGGCAGAACCGCCTAGAGTACATGTCTTCCATTAGACACTAAGTATCCCAATAGATAGCTATTTAGTCAGTTCTGTCGAGCACACCCAATGGGAGAACTCAAAACAATCCAAGTTTACATCCATAATTCAATAATGAGTAGAGCTTACATTACTTAATCCATTTCATACAACAACAAGTCTTGAAATTTATTTATTACAATACCAAGGTTCAGAGTGCACAAATAAAATAGCAGAAATAAATCTACGACAATGATACAAGGACATCTAGCTGTGCCCACCAGCAGAATCCTCCATATAGAGACCACTACTGAACCACACAAGGCCTCAAAGGGTGCCGTGTGAATGCTCTCTTGATAGCTATTGTTGTAAGAAAACTCAGCTAAAGGTAAGCATTCATCCCACTTCTCAGGGAAAGAGATGACACAAGCTCTCAACATATCTTCTAACACTTGGTTGACTCTCTCTGTCTGGCCAGCGGTCTGAGGATGATAAGTTGTACTCTTGAGAAGACGAGTACCAAGACACTGCTAGAGTTGCTTCCAAAAATGAGACATGAAAACTGATCTCTATCCGAGATGATGGTGAGAGGAACCCCATGCAAGGCCACAATTTTGTAGAAGTACATCTTGGCATATTTCTAAGATGACATTCCATTGTCCACTGGTAGAAAATGAGCAGACTTGGTGAGACGATCCACCATCACCCAAATGGAGTGATACCCCTTGGAAGTACGGTGCAACCCACAATGAAATCCATAGAGATATCTTCCCACTTCCAAACAAGGATGGGCAAGGGATGCAGGAAACCAGGTGTGTGAAGGTGGTACGCCTTGACTCTACCACAAGTATCACACTCCGTGACATGGCGGGTAACATCCCGCTTCATATTTGGCCACCAATACGATTGGCGCAAGTCATGGTACATCTTGTTGCTTCCTGGGTGAATGTACGGCTTGGAATTATGAGCTTCCTCCAAAATCTTCCCTATAAGCTCATCATACTTGGGAACCACTAAATGGTTCTTGAACTTCACTACACCATGTCCATCTATGCTAACATGGGGACCACATCCTTCATCTATCAACTTCTTGATATGAGGAATCTCTATTTCATCCTTCTTTTGACCTTGTATAATTTGCTCAAGCAGATCCGAGACTAAAGCAATGTGAGCTAAGACCTCAAAATCATTGAGAGACAAAGACTCTTCCTCAGTCAAATGCGACTCCCGGCTTAGAGCATCGGCTACCACATTAGCCTTTCCTGGATGATAATGCACTTCCATGTTATAGTCCTTGATCAACTCCAACCATCTCGTTGCCTCATGTTTAACTCAGACTGAGTGAAGATGTACTTGAGGCTCTTATGATCAGTGTAGATGTGAACCTTGTTTCCCAACAAGTAATGTCTCCAAATCTTTAGAGAATGCACTACGGTAGCTAGCTCTAAATTATGGGTGGGATAATTCAATTCATGCTTCTTTAACTAGCGAGAAGCATAAGCTATCACACACCCATGTTGCATCAACACACACCCCAACCCGGTCCTAGAAGCATCACATTACACATCAAATGGCCTCCCAATATCTGGCTGAGCAAGGACTGGAGCAGTGGTGAGATATTTCTTTAGAGCTTGGAAAGCTTCCTCACAGGCTGGACTCCACACAAACTTGGCTTCTTTCTGGAGCAACTTAGTCATGGGCTGGGCTATCTTGGAGAAATCTAGAATGAAACGCCGATGGTAACCAGCAAGACCCAAAAACTTACGAATCTGATGTACTGACTTTAGAGACTTCCAATTCAAGACATCTTGCACCTTGCTAGGATTCACTGAAATCGCCTTAGGGGTTAGGACATGCCCCAGAAACTGCACTCGATCCAACCAAATCTCACACTTGCTATACTTAGCATACAACTTGTGTTCGCACAGTCTAGTGAGGACTATGCGAAGATGAGTTACATGCTCTTCATTGTCCCTTGAATAAATTAGGATGTCATCAATGAACACTACTACGAACTTGTCCAACTCTGGCATGAAGACTGAGTTCATCAGGTACATGAAGAAGGCAGGAGCATTGGTGAGACCAAAGGACATGACTAGATACTCAAACGGTCCATATCTAGTGGAGAAGGTTGCCTTGTGTATATCCTGTGTGCGGATCTTGATTTGATGATACCCTGACCAAAGACCAATCTTGGACAACACTTTTGCACCAGCTAACTGATCAAACAAGGTATCAATGCGAGGCAAATGATACTTGTTCTTAATGGTTACCGCATTGAGTGGGCAATAATCCACACACATCCAAAGAGTACCATCTTTCTTCTTCACAAAAATGGCTAGACAACCCCAAGGTGAAGAACTAGGACAGATGAACCCTTTATCCAACAACTCTTCTAGTTGCTTCTTCATCTCTGCTAACTCCTTTGGAGCCAGAAGGTATGGGTGCCGAGAGATAGGAGTAGTACCACGCTCTAACTCAATGGTGAATTCTACCTCTCTATCAGGTGGCAAACCCGGTAGATCCTCAGGAAAGACATCAGGAAACTCACAGACAACAAGAATAGAGGAGAGATCTAGAGAAGCTTTAGCATGAGTAACAACTGACTTAGAGGGCGTTGAGGACATACAGAGAGACATCCTATCCTCGAACAAGGCAATCTCAACTCAATGATTCACTGCCTGAGATTAAGAACTACCCCATAGGCTTGTAACCAATTCATGCCAAGAATTGCATCTATACTCTGCCCTAGTAATACCATCAACTAGAGTCGATATATATGAGAGGCTAGAACTAGATTTACTACATCTTTCTGAGTATTAACGCACAACTACGCACCTAGAGTTTTGAGTTTATAGACAATAGGAATAGCCATAGTAGTGATATTGTGCTCGTAAACCCCCAGCTCATAAATGATTGTGATGCACCAGAATCAAACAACACTTAAGTAGGATGGGAATTGATGGTAAACATAGCCACCATCATAGGCTTGCCCTATATAAACTCCTTAGCAGTGGTGAAGTTGACCTATCTAGAGCGGCTAACTGGAACCTTCTTCCTAATAATAGTCATCTTGATCATACGTGAATTAGTTGAAGGTTGAGGGGACTGAGTTGGCTGGTTTTGTGGGCACTCACGAGCATAGTGGCCCTCCTTACCACACTTGAAGCATGGACCAAGGCTGTTCTCAAAGTTCTGACGAGGTGGAGCATGTTGTCCCTAAGACTACTACACCTGTTGGGTAAGTGCACAAAACTGAATAGTCGGTGCGTGGTGAGTCTGCTGTGTCTGGCGAAAGGACTGAAACCAGATGACTGATAAGGCACCTTCCTCACCACCTGAACCTTCTGAGGGTGGGGATGACTAGAGGACCCCACAATCATCCTTTGGCGCTTCCCTTCAGTGTCAGTGTCATGCGGAAGACCCTCCATGCCAATAGTTGCACGCATAAGCTCCCCAAAAGTCTGGTACCTCCCATTGAATAGCTGCTTCTGCATAGCACAAGTGAGACCATGGTTGAAGCGGTCCCTCTTCTTCTCATCAGTGTCCATATGATGGCCTGCATACTACGATAGATGGTTGAACTTGTTGACATACTCCATCACAGACCAACCTCCTTGCTTTAGCTCTAGGAATTTAGATAGCTTCCTGTTCAACAGACCAACTGGAATATAGTACTCTCTGAAAGCAGTAGTGAACTCCTACCAAGTCACCTGGTGATCCATAGCCTGCATGGCATTGAAAGTGTCCCACCATGCACTAGTGGACCCCAGCAGCTACTGTGCGACAAAATGCACCTTCTGCTCATCTGTCACCTCAAGTAGCTAGAACTTTGGCTCCATGGTACAAAGCCAATGCTCCACGTCCAGGGCTCAGCTGTGGGTGTGAACATGGGTGGGTGCATCTTTAAGAAGTCCTAGTATGACAGGGCCTCTTAGGAGCACGAGGACCACCCCCGTTCCCACCATTCCCACCATTACCCCCACGCGCAAAGCCTCCAACAACCTACACCAAAAGCTCCATGACATGAACTGACTCCCTCCTGGTGGCCATCAGCTCTGAAAGCATCTCTGCCCTAGTCAAGAAAGGAGATGGTGGTGGCGGCAGGTGGTGGTGGCGGTGGCGCCCCCATAGGCTCCAAAGGTGGAACCTCATTGCTGTCCTCGTGAGCATCACTGTCAGCACCATGACCACTCCCACCATGGCCCTCACTTGGAACAGGGACCAAGTCACGCTGCAACCCAGCACTGGTGCTCCCATGTCCAGACCTTAGGTTCATCTGTAAATAGATAAGAACCTACCATTAGGGAACAATTCTTTCTAGATAAGGACAAGGATGATGGAGGATGATAAAGCAGATAAGGTACGGAGACTTAGATTGCAAATTTTAAGCATTTCATTTTTATTTCCTTTACCCTATTAGCTATCCATCAAATTATCGTGAGGGGAATTTATGCAATTTATCATTATGCATGAATCGACCTATTCGGGCCTTTCTAGCCAGAATATAGCGGCTCTCGCATTAAGTTCGCACATCGCACTCTCACTATGGATACTAGTGATTCATATGAGACGCAAGTTAGTGTACTTGTAAAAGGTGATTAGATAAAACCAATGCCACTAACCTAGATAAACCATATTGCTAGGGCTTAACTATTTACGAGAACCAACGCAACCTATTTTCACAAAATTTTTGTTGGTCAAGTTTTAAGTTTGAAAAAGGATCTTAAGCTCAAGGACTCATTATTGGCTCTAATACCACCTATGGCAGATCTGCTCGAAATAACACACTTTTGGAGTACTTGTCTTCCATTAGACACTATGTAGAACAAAAGATAGCTATTCCAGTTAGTTCTACCGAGCCCACCTAATGGGAGAACTCGAAATAATCCATGTTTACATCTAGAATACAATAATGAGTAGAGCTTACAATACTTAATCCATTTCATATAGCAACAAGTCTATAAATTTATTTATTACAATACCAAGGTTCAGAGTGCATAAATAAAATAGCGGAAATAAATCTACGACGATGATACAAGGACATCCAATTGTGCCCACCAGCGTAATCCTCCACACAGAGACCACTCCTCTAGCTGCACCTACAATAGGGTAAAATAAACCCTGAGTACAGAATGTACTTGCAGTACTTACCCAAAGGGATATATTCCTGACTCTCAAGGATTATGAAAGGCTTATGGCTGGTGTGCTAATTATTTTGCAGAAAGCATTACTAAGAGTTAATCCTTAGATTTCATTTTGTTTAGCGGTCACTTTTACTTCATCAGCTAACCATTCCAGATAAGCACCTATTCTACTTTCAGGCAAGACTTGAGAAAGCAGAACCATTTTTACCAACTTCCGCAGTTCCACATTCTCAATACGGTGCTAGACAATAGCCAAGTTGGACCGCTGATAACAATGGCGATTCACAAATCAATGTATCCCATCTGGGTAACATGAAACACATGCCTCGCCTGAACCCTAGGTACAAACAAGACCTACTCACTCCACTCCTAACGAGGGGTCTAGGTCCCAGTGCAAACATGGACCCTAAGCCAGTAACAGAACTATCGAATTTATAAGAATTCAAGTGAATTAGCGACTGTTGACACTTGCTAACACCACTTGAATACTAGGTTGTCATCCCCAGCATGGCAATAGAGTGTACTATGGTATTTATACGCACACAGATAAATCCGCAAGCGCACGGATACCGTTGTAGCTTTTACCCGGTTAAAGGTTTTATCGTATCCACAGGGAAATGGGAGAACTGATCTATGCTCTAACTTAACCTAGATAGATAGGTAGGTGTAAATAGGAAAGATGGT
>Ga0182004_10004520_pt1 | contig 11228 bp, 7 predicted proteins | sample Sormic07211540_1_FD_120479 | JGI IMG/M metagenome (GOLD analysis project Ga0182004, IMG submission 120479) | Endophyte microbial communities from Sorghum bicolor roots, Mead, Nebraska, USA - 072115-40_1 MetaG | ecosystem: Host-associated > Plants > Roots > Unclassified | place: USA: Nebraska...
ACTCTTGGATAGCAGTTTCTACCATTTGCCAGTTGAAGCTAATAGTTCCTCTACAAGATACCAAGACCACTTTTGAGACCACTAAACTGTATGACATGGAATCTTGATGCACAATTAGAGGCTGGGGCAGCACGCCAACATGGAGCGTTGGGAAGCTCTAATAGTTATCTGCTAAAAAATATTCAATGACTTATTTAGATATTTAGCTAATATAAGTTCAGTTAATGTCTTACCTACCACATAACTAAAAATTAACTATTAGTTGGTTTTTCTCTAGCTAACATAACTAATAGTTAGATCTAAATAAGACCAAAGTCAAGACAGGTCTATACACGCGCTTGGATCCTTTGCCTGTCACTGTGCTGCCTTGCCGAGCGACGATAGCAAGGACGGATAGCTCAAGCTTCTTAGGGACTGCGCTGGTGTGGTTTGCCATGCTCGGCAAGGTCCTCATTTCTCGTGTCAGCGTGGGCAATGCGAGGTTAGGCAAGGTCTCGCTCGAACCAAGTGCGCAAATAAGTGCAAGTAGAAAGTGTAGGAAGAAGAGAAAGGCCTTAGGCCAATTTCAATATAAGATTTCACCTCCAAGTTTTTAAGACATGAAACAGGTCTTCCCTAAGTGGATCGTTTCATTGCACAATTTTATGGGTTATTTTAGTCTTTTTAGGGTCAAACCAATCTCTCCTTTTTTCTCTCTCCATCGTGACCATGAAACCGTGGCTCGGCAAAGTCGATCTCGCCGATGGATCAAGACGAGAGGCCAAAGATTTGACCCACCACCACCAACATGGATGCGTAGGCAGAGGCAGACACGACATCGGTGGCCAGCGATGAAGTCGATCTTGCTAGTGGTGCCAGCTGCCGAGCTCCTACTCGTGCTCGCTCTCGCGATTGGTGGAGCCAGCGTTCGAGCTCTCGCCTGTGCCCACTCCTGCGGCCGGTGGAGCCCACGGCCGGGCTCATGCCCGCTACCACTCCCACGACCAGCAGAGACAACGGCCGAGGTCCCACTCGTGCTCGCTCCCATGGCCTGCGATCAGCGACTGCGCCTACGACCGGCATCGAGCTCTCATCTATGACCGCCCCTGCGACCGGCTCGTGTCCGATGAAATGAATCGAGTCTTCTCAGTAGGGGTTTCATGTGGTTTTTTATGTCTTGAAAATGACATTGATACGTTTCATGGGGATGAAATGTTTCCTTCTCTCTCATCCTTGTTTTATAAGAAAACTCCAAATTGGTACCCTATTTAATGTGCATAAAATTCCCATAAAACTTCATTGAAACTTGTCTTAGTGCACATTTGATTGCTGATGATAGTAGCCGTGCTAAAGCTTGGGCTGGGCAAATTTCTACGCAAAAATCTACTTCCCTTGCTCAAGCTCCTTGGGGATTGAGCTAGCGAGGTTTGCCTCGCTCGCGTAGGAGAGTCAGATCGGCTCGCCCGAGCAAGCAAAGTCCTCGTTTCCGGTGCCGGCATAGGCGAGCCAAGGCAGAGGCAAGGTCTCTCTGGAATCAAGCACGTGCCTATGTCAAATAAGTGCGAGTACAAAGAGCAGGAAGAAGAGGAATGCCTTAGGGCACATTCAGTCGCTGATGTTAGGCCTTGTTTAGTTCACCCTAAAAACCAAAAACTTTTCAAGATTACTCGTTATATTGAATTTTGCGGCACATGCATGAATCAGTAAATATAGTTAAAAACAAAAACTAATTACACAGTTTGCCTGTAAATCACGAGATAAATCTTTTAAACCTAGTTAGTCCATAATTAAATAATATAATTTACCATAAACAACAGAAAGTGCTACCGTTGTCAAAAAATTTTCATTTCGGCAACTAAACAAGGCCTTATATTAGTTGCCGTGCCAAAAGATTGGGCTGGGCAAATTTCGGCTCAAAAATCTGCTGCCCAGGATCAGCCGGAGACTGGTCGCAGTCTCACAGAAATAATCTACGACGCCTACGTCTGAGCTAGGCCAGCCAAAAATTTTGGCTACCATCTCCGGCCAGCCAAATAATTCCAAACGGGTCGGTTTGCATGCTGCCAACGGCCAATATTTGGCTGGCAGCCTGAGGCCGGCAGCCAAACGTGTCATATCTGTGTGTGAGTCACGACTCAAGCGCAAATACCAAAACCATAAAGCTGTCATTTCGTCAAAAGAAAAACCATAAAGCTGTCTAAAACAAATATTAAAACCAGAAAGCACCCATCCAGATCGAGTGGGGTTTCAGACTTTCAGTTCAGTACTGGCTAATGGCTACGCTAACAACCTGTGTTTAACATCACACTGGCCCAGAGAGAGAGAGGCGCCCGCATTGAATCTCGCACAAACTGTAGAAAGTTCATATCCAGGCCGTTCGCAATGCTAATTTACATATAGCTAGCTAGTTAGATGAGATATAAAAAAAAACATTACAGTGAAAAATTATATAAGTTGTGAGAGATGTGTTTTTAAAAAGATCGTGCTACACTTAATCACTAGTTATTTGATCTTTCTTTTTGATAGTCTATGAAATTCTTCTAAACTAGTTATTTAGCAACCATTTAGGACGCCGTGATTAAACGAAACTGAACGAGAACTCGAGAAGTCCTACCGAGATTTCAAGAACATAGCTGGGGATCCTCTGGACCAGCTGAGCATAGGTGGGATCCAGCTGATCGATCCTGATAGAGGAAGGAAAATGGGAGCGATCGCTCAAGCACAGCGTCAGAGTTGGATCGTAACGCGATCCACGACGTACCTCAACAGCCGCGCCGATCGAGCTAGACGATGTCCAATGTGGAGAAGGGCCAACGGGAGCGCTCCGCCTCTCTGGGCTCCGGGCTCTCCCACTCTTCTGATCGGAATTGCGTTGCCCGGACCACGAGTCCACGAGGCAGTGACCGAGATATATATAAAGCTACTAGTGGCGGCCGCGACGGCGGGCCAATGGGCGATTGCCTGTGGCGGGCTGGCTGGTTCCGTGGCCGCCTTTGCCTCGGTGTCGATGGCCACTGATCAGGCAACCCGCAACCTACGTCACTGCGTGCTGGAACTTCTGAATTTTCTTGCTCCTGTCGCGGCCTGGTGTTCTTTTTTTTTTTAAAGAACCTGGCGGGTTTGTTTGTGGTGGGTCAATTTAGGGAATGTTTGCACTTTCTAAATTTTAGCTACTAAAATTATTTTGGTTACTCTTAGGTGACTAGTAGAACTAAACTATTTTAGTTTTTTTAGTTAGTGTATTTAGAACTTTATCTATTAAAGTAACTAAAGTTTAACTGGCTAAACTTTAGCAAGGGGAACCAAACAGACTCTTAAGTGGACTACCCACTAAACACTGTCGATTGCGTGTATTCATGCTACAGTAGAGATCTCTTTTATCTTTTACAAGAGGAATTCCCCACGTTGCCACATGATTTTAGGATAGGCTCATAAGTCATCGTAGAAAGTATTGTTCGTGATTTGTTATGAGAGAAAAATATTGTTTAATGGCTAACAGATAAGCTCAAGCGAATAGATTGATGATGATTGATGAATGAAGAAAATATTATAGAACATGAAAGCAATTATTTAGGGATAGCAAGATGAAATATAATACTATATATCCTAGAGGGGAAATATAAAAACCATTAGGATGAACAATGGACACATTTTATATGGCATATGAAACGCAAATGGGCGCAAAAGTGCATCAGCATAATCCCCATATCAACCTTGAAACGCGCTTAGCATATAAGATGTGTGTGCGTTGAATATCTGGATGACATAACATAATTCTTAATCATAGGATTAGTGTATCTCGGATAAACTATGAGCACATGCCATTTTTTATTTGAACACGTAAGAACATGTCCAAAATTCAAATGGTATGGTTTGTTCTCTAATAATACTTTAAATTAAACTTGTGATCGATAGAACTGAAACGTCAAATTTATATAAATAGAAAAGGCTGATATGTGCAAAAAATAAAGAAATAAATGAGCAATCACATTACAGTAAGGAGAAACTGTAGAATCAAAAAATGGATGATTATATATTGTAATACACTGAAACAAGAGAGAAATACCTGACCATGATTTGTGGAGAATATAGTTTCTGGGAGAGAATTGATTCTCTAGCGAGAGAGGAAGAGGAAGCATGTACAGCAGCGGTAGTCCTGAAATTTGTTGTGATACTCATTTATGGAGCCAATGTGATGAATCTGTAGATTGATGGCGTATGCTGTATAGTGCCAGACTGCCGGTTAGTTTGCATTCCACCTCATGATAGTAGTAGACACGGGCACGGGCTGCCGTCGAGAGTACATATCCAGCTATGTGGTGGCTTCGGCCAAGGCAAAATATGTAGTTTTTAAAAGTACTTGACATCTTAGGATTTTTGTTAAAATCACAAAAAATAGCCTCTAATGACAAAACTACTTGACAATTTTGTGAGTTTGGCAAAATTCTCCCTTCACTTGACAAATATGTTAAGTCCTCCATCGTTTGGCATCACGTGTATATACCAATTTGCCAACTAGTTTTGCCAACTTGTTGGAGGCTCAATTTTATGATTTTGGTAAAAATCCTAAGATGTTAAATTCTTTTGCCAAGTCCAAATAGCAAACTGTTGGAGAAGACTTCTTTTTTCACTTAGCATTTGGTTTTGAGACTTGGCAAAACTATAGATTTACCAAATGAATTTTAGCAAACTGTTGGAGTTGCTCGCATTGAGGAGAGGAAGCGACTGGTATGGTAAAAATTCTAATTTGTTGTGTGGGGTCCTAGGTCTATGATGGATAAATACTGTTACATGACCCTTGGTTCCTCCATGATTTTGCCGCAATTATTTGGATGTCTCTTCGTTCTTCGTTGGTATTTGGTGGGGCCGCAATTTATAACTGAGCTTACTGATTTGGTGAGGTCTTGAGATAATATGACTTCACGAGAAATTGTAGAGAAATATTGCGGTGGGATTTTGCTTTATAAGGCTAGTATCAGTGGGAGTTTAATCTGAGTTTCATTCACATTAAATAGTTTACTACATAGTCATTTTAGATGACATGACAGTGTATTTAAGAAGAGAGAAGAAATGAGTTTCATCTAGATGAAATTCTCTTGGCACGATTACCAACTCTCTATGGTCTTGAAATTAAATGCTTATGAAACTATAGAATGAAACTCTCCATTGAGAGTGGACATTTCATCCAAGTTTTATTGCATTTCATATGACATGGCAACCTTGGAAACAACGCTATGAAACTCTCCACGTTTCATGACACAGTTACCAAAACGATAAACTAGTAACCGAGCTCACTCATTGAATGAAACTCCTTTATTTAATAACTCTGCCAAGTCAGCAATTTTGCTTATGTGGCATCTTATTTAATGTGCATGACACTCTCATGAAACATACATTGAGACTGGCCTAAGAGATATTAGCCTCTACATAAGTCATACAAATAATTATTCATTGGTATGGTTCCACCTAATAACCTTCCAAAAAAACAATTAAATAAAAGGAGACAAACCCTTGTCCCAACCAACAAACCAAGGACAAAGCCTTATTACCTACGTGCACGACGAAGAATCGATCGTCTTCAATAGCGTAGATCCTTGTTTGGAATGATGGACCAAAAGCGAGTCTAATATATAGCCCTCAAAATGACCATAAAAAAGAATATAATATCTCTTTTTTTAAGCACGCCACTTTGGTTTAACCAAATAGACAAAATGAATTAAAACACGCGCCTCTCATGTAAACCAAATATGACTTACAAACACTATCCACGCAGTGTACCACATGACTATTAAAGAACATGTGTTGCATGGTCCATTTGCTAAATTTAGTTCGCTTAAACAAATTTACTTATATACAAAATACATCAACATCTGTGATATAAAGTAAGTTTTGTTAAATCATTCAATAAATATATCTTGATAGTTTATTTATTATTTATACTTATAGATGTCATATATATTGTAATGAACACTTCACAAAAATTAGAAAAAATAGTGAACTGCAATGCGGAAATGAAGTAAAAAAGCAATAACTTTCAATATCTTTTTGCTTCTGGTCAATAAAGATTATATTTAGTCAAAACTACTCCAACTAAGCGGGAAAGTTACATTTTTATTATTATAACAATTACCACTCGTCTCTTTAGGATAACACTTACAAATTTACTAAATAAGAAAAGTTTTAACATCGAATTTGCTATTTTACACATGTGGCATGCTACACACATTGTCGTCGTAGTTGGTAAGACACGCCCGCTCGTATATGTAGCCGCACGGCTTATCCTGGCCATCGGTTCTTTGTGGCCCCACTAGTGAATAGATTTTTCCATCGATCAATCTCTAGCACTTCGCACGGCGCTGCTCGTCGCCATTGCTACGCCTGCGGCCACCTCGTCCGCCCAGCTTTGGCTCCAACACCCTCCATCGTGTCGATGTCGCCAGGACCTCTAGCGTCCCTGCCTCTGCCTCTGCCTCTACCGCCCTAGCTCTGGCTCTAGCCCTGGCCTCCGCCACCACCACCATGGTAGCTCTAGCTCCGGCCACCTCCCACACCCCCGCTCCGACCCTGGCCTCGGGCATACTCGCATCCATCGTGCCAGCTCTGACCACCTCGTCCTTCACCGAGCCCCATCACTCAATGCCACGTCCTGGGCCTCTGCGTCCCACCCCGCAAACGCCTATTCAGACGCCTATTCCGAGCTGCATGAATCTTGACGCCTTTGTGTGGCTACGACCCTTCACCACTAAATTTACATTGAGAACTGTGCAAATACACATCTCAATATAATTCTAGTGGTAGAGGGAGTACAAACGTATATGTCCTTAAAATGCAAAAATAATCTTACCGGTCAGCACGTAGGAGGGCACGACGTTCTACCCCTGGCCGGCAGCACGCGTGGCAGTCCCGTACTCCTCCAGTGAAAAAGGAGAAAAGAAAAAGGGGAAAATAATAAAACATGAAAAGAAGAAAATATGAGGGTATTGGGCTGGGACGTCATTCTCACGCAGAGGCAGCAGAGATCACGCCGCGGCCGTGCGTTCCTGCCACGGCCTGCGTTCGCTGTACAGTAGAGGCCTAGAGGGGATGGCACGGGACGGCAAGGCACTGCCTGTAGGAGTGCAGGCTACCGGCCGCAGTTGTCTCGTACTCGAGTGCCTGAAGCCCGCTGAGCGGCGGTATCGATGGAGATGGCTCTTCAAATGAATGTTTGTGGTTTTTCTTCAATATAATTTAATAAACTAAACGATTAGAGAAGAATCATGGGTATTTGTTTGGAGCACCGTCTCTATCCTTAGACAGCAGGCAGGACGGCCGTGCTCGTGCTTCCTGCCCATCGACGCCGCCGAGTTCTCTCTGGTGGCGAAAGCAGAGGTGTTTCAATTTCATTTTACAAATTTCTTACTCTATCAACAATGTACAACATTTTCCGGCCTGGTGTGTCCTGTTGTCGCGAGCTCACGACAGCGTCCACATGAAGAAGGCGGACCAGATGGTCACGGTGACAGGGGCGAGCGCGTACACCCAGACGAGGATCACCGAGCACTCGCTCTCTCCGACGCCAAACAGCTGCATTATAGTCCCTGGAAAAAAAATAACAGCACACACTTCACTTGCTACGACCTTTTTTTCGCCCCATCTCGAGCAGACGAGCACACATAATATCTTCGAAAAATAAATTGACTAGGCTACGCAGTTGGTGCATTATTATATTACCGATGTTCATTGCGGGTGGCACGGCGTACTGCAGATGGAGGATGAATTGGTACAACGGGTCTGGCTGGATGAGGCCCATCCGGACGGCTCCGTTCACCAGCGCCGTGCCGAGCAGCGGGAGCAGAATGTATCTCACAACTATGACACCGACTATTACCGACGGTGGAACACTTGCGCCGCCTCGTACTCCTGGCAAAGGTTCCACGTCACGCATCGATCATGCTTGTGCTCATCAGATTCGATATATGTGTTTTGCAATGTCATAATATGACAGTTAAAGATAACACAACGTTATATGCATGACACTGTTGTTTGTGATGAGAGCAAAGTTACCGTTCAGTAGGTTTGCTCCCATTATCAATGTGACGGATGGAATTGCTCCGCCGCTGTACAGGGCATAATAACCCATGAAACTGATTAGATATGTAGACTAGGAACTACCTAGAGGTAATTAAGGGGTAAGGCAACATCAAATGAACACAACGGTGTTAAAAAAAGAAAGATAACAAAATTTAACTAATCAAGAGGACCAAGTATGCTCACAAAGTTAAGAAAGTGTGTAGAACTATATATACGTACCCTATCAATTCAGACGATTCCTGCACGACACGAAGTGGAGCGCTGTCGCCAATTATAGCATTTCTCAACACAGGTGTTCCTCCGATTATGAAGCCGACAATCTACAAAAGATCGCCTCATTATGTTGAAAGCGGTAGAGACAAGTGATCAAACAAAATGGACTTCTTTTGTGATGTTAAGGTTGCAGAGATATCTTGTGGATATAGTGATCGCAGCAATTACCATGGGGTTTCAGTTAAAAAAAATGAACATGATGTGATAATAAAGTAGAGTTAATAGCTCATCAAACCAGTGTACCACTGCAATGGTTGCAGGGGCAAAGAGTTTCTTCAAGTCAATTGCTTGAGAAATTGATGATAAGAACTTCCGTGCTCTCTCCAACGTTGGTTCCTACACAACTTCAAATCTTATAGTGCCCCAAGCAAGCAAAACTGTAGGACATATAGAGAAGTGCAACTTGTGAAAGAAAAATCTTTCAGCCTTGACAAACCTTATTTTTAGCTGGAACTATTCTCGACGATAACAAAGGGAGTGTACATTCATTGGTGCAATCATTTGAGGTGGAGCAGTTCTCCTCTACAATAGTTCCTGTAGCATTTCCTGAACTTAACACTTTCGTTTCATTTGTTTGAGCATTGTCATCTCCTTGCGTCACGTTTGATGTGACACGAACAATATTATACACAATAGACCATAGGAAAATAGCACCGATCTGGCAAGCCATTCAAATTAGTCACTGAGTCTTGCAACTGATTACAAGCATAATAAGCAGGCTTACAAGAATTGGAAATATATACTAAATAGTAAATACTCAAGCAACAATTTACTTACAGCCATGGAGAGTGAAGAATAGGCTAGTCCAATATTCTGACAAACATGAGGTGCTCCAAATGGGCTTCCTTTCTCTTTGCAAAGAGTTGGAATGACAATGAGAAAAAGATTGCCCAAATTGCCTGCATTCGACCAACAAGTTGACAATAGTTTTTGAAAAGATAATTAATAAAGGGCAAAATATGGGCTCTATTATATCCATCCTATTTCACTGTTAGTGACCAAGTTCATTTCTATGTCTCATCAGGGTCAATATTCAGAGAAAGGGCCTTAGAATTGTTGATACGGTAATAAACTAGCTCGGTTTGGCTTCTAGATTCAAGTAACGAAGGTGACATGTACAAGATACTACTAATTGTGAAACTAGCTTGCATCAGCTTTGGCGATTAGACTTTCCAGTAGTAGCTAGCCCCTGCTGCGCTGTATAAAGTTTAATTTATGGAGATTTTTGTAAGATAACAATAAATATTTTTTTTGGTTCTGCTCCTTCCATTCTAAATTGTAAGACAGTTTGGCTTTCTTGCTATGTTGCTATAGACATAGATATTTAAGTGTATATAGCAAAGTCTATGTATCTACAAAAGTAAAAATATTCTATAGTTTGAAATGGAGTGAGTACTATCTAGTGTTCGGAAGCTTGTATCTACCAGTAAAACTTAAGTTTTTCTGACAATGAAACGTGATTCTTCAGTTGTCCCTTTTCACTTGTATCTTGATTCCTTACTTGACTATTCACTAGTATCATTCTAACTAGCTTTCAAGCTGAATGTCTGTAAGATTTTTGGAGGAATAAAATGGGTAAATAAAGAACGTATATTTCGGAACTCCAAAGTAAGTTCTATTCTGCACATCGAATCTGATCTAGAGCCATTCCCTTCAAATATGAACTAGAGCCATATGGGAGTCACATAACACTGAAATCTAGAGCAAATAGACACGCATATAGCCTATCCGAGATAGCAATAAGAACTTGAAGGTTCTACACTATGTTTATCTAAAAATTGAAGTTTAATCATTAATTACTAATAATTGCACAAAAGGTGATATAAGTACACTTAGTTACCAGCAGAACAACAACCCAAAATGAGGCCTTTTAGCTTGGCAGGTGCTCTTGTAACTCTTACCACAATCCATCCAAAGAATAAACCAAAGGTAAAACCAAGAAGAATATTTACGGGCATAAACCACCTGAATTAGGGAAAATAAGTCATCTTCTTATTTATTTCACATTAACAATTATAATAATACACTAAAAGTATTTGGATGCGCTAGATAGTTAGGTTAGCATTTAGCCTCGTAATTGCCATTGTTGAATACTCACAGTTTAGCCAAGCTTTCCATGGTGATTGTTTTTGCCAAATAGATTGCAACAAGGGAGGGACTGAATACATAAAATACTACCTGAAGAGAAAAAAGATAAAGAAATCTTAGAAAAAAAAAGGATGATGTGCCCTGTGGCCAGTATTAATAAAAGATAAAATCATGACACGATATGTTAAAACTCTTTGTTTAGATCAATTGGTAATATTATTGCTGCTTTCGTGCAGTCTTACATTACTTACATTATTTAAATGTTTTCTTGCTTCTTTGGTTAGTATGCCAGAAAAATCAGTTGCTAAGAACGACCCAACACCGGTAACCAGAAGCATGTTAAAGACCGGAACACATGCCGTGACGAAGAGTTCTACAAGATCCATATTCCACTTTGAGGATTCAAATTATGCAATGCTTCTTATCCTGAAATGAGTCATGAAGTTTGTGTGAAGTACTGATACAAGATTATAATAGGCAGAAGTACTAAGCAACATACGTATTTGATGTGAGTGTATTTGGTTTAATTTACAACATTTTGACGAAATTTTAACCGTAAAAAGCTAAAACGGTCTGAGAGATGGTGCATTATCAACAAACAGACCATACAAAAAAACGAACAAAATAATAAACCTATCTGAAAAGTTGCAAAAGTTCTAATTAAAAAATACAATAGACCCAAAAGTTTTCTTTAGGCCCTGTTTAGTTCCCTACCAAAAATTTTTTCATCCATCCCATCGAATCTTTGGACACATGCATGGAACATTAAATGTAGATAAAAAAATAAACTAATTACACAGTTTAGTTAAGAATCG
>Ga0182004_10004521_pt1 | contig 11227 bp, 9 predicted proteins | sample Sormic07211540_1_FD_120479 | JGI IMG/M metagenome (GOLD analysis project Ga0182004, IMG submission 120479) | Endophyte microbial communities from Sorghum bicolor roots, Mead, Nebraska, USA - 072115-40_1 MetaG | ecosystem: Host-associated > Plants > Roots > Unclassified | place: USA: Nebraska...
GAGAGAGAGAGAGAGAGAGAGAGAGAGAATAAATATAATTGATTTTGATTAGCTGTACACACTAAATTTATCCTAAAAATATTTAATGCTTATGCAGCTTAACATTCTAGGCCATGCAGGAGCACATATTGATGAGCTACATACTGTTAATAATATAGTAGATAGCTACACAGTCATAAAAACATTAGGGAGAGTATACAATACTATCATTAGCTACAAGGAAACAGTAAATTTTCGTGGCAACTCAAACATACCATTCTTCCTCTTATTTGCCTGCGCTTAAGCAATGAAGTCTTCTTACAAGTAGGCGTGTATAAGCTATAGAAATCAATATCCCCTTGCTCATCATATGCAACTTCATAGATCTTTTGACATTCCTCGGAGGGGTGCTGAGCCGCATCATATTTACAGGTCGACCACAACTTCACATAAGTTTCATCGGATACTAGCCCATGTGTCCACCAGTACTCAAATGTGCCCATGTAGTCATGGTAATCGTCAGTTACCGCATTTCCAACCTAGAGATTGATTGAACAGTTGTTTATTTCTAACTAGAAATGAGCAAACTAATTAAGGGAGCATAAAGCAATCTAAGCTCAAGAAGTTCTAACCATGAAACCTTTGAAGTTTAGGGTTGGATTCTCGGTTCCTTTATTGTTTCGATACACTACCCGAGACAGTTGAGGGACATAGTGGCCTGAAAAACAATCGTTGCAACAAATTATGCTAGAGGTAACACTGAGAGGGACCAATTCATTTGGCAAATAGGGAAAAGAGGAGTCTTCTCAACACAGTCGTTATATAGAGAAATGATAAAAAGTGATAGGAATTCTAGGAAAAGAAATGTTCTGGAAAGCTAGGCTACCTCTGAAAATTAAATTTTTTTCTGTGGTACCTAAAAAGAGGTGTAATCTTAACAAAAGATAACTTATTAAAAAGAAAATGGAAGGGAGAGACTCTAAATGTAACTTGTGTGGTTTTGACGAGAACATTCAGCATTTGTTCTTTGAATGTTGTGTGGCTAGATTTGTGTGGAACACAATGTCTATGACCTTTAACTTTCAGCCACCAAAGTCTACTTCTCACATGTTTGGATCTTGGATAAGGAATTTTGTTCCAGGGCTAAGAAAACAAATAATAGTGTGGATAGCAGCCATCTATTGGGTTTTATGGCTGAATAGAAATGAGGCGGTGTTCCAAAACAAAATTGCTAACTCCTATTTGTAGGTAATTTTCAGGGGGACATACTGGATACGGCAATGGTCCCTGTTGTCTAAAGAGGAAGAGAGGAGTACAATGAAGGATGGCCGCAGGCAGCTGGAAGGTGTGGCTCTACATCTCTTCAGTTCCTTGTGGAAACAGAGGAGAAGGATAGGAATGTAGAGTCGGTGGATGATTTTGTCTCACTCTGCTGGTTCAGTGATGTTTGCTTTGAGTTTGTTTGGGGGTGTCTTCTCAGGTGATCGGTGCTTGGCTACAGTTTCAGGTCTTTGTTCTAGATGTTCCCTGGTGTTTGTTTAGTTTGCTTGCTGAGCTGATTTTGGGTTGTGTCCCTTATTTGCTTCAGTGTGTGGTCCTGGTGCTGGACCTCCCGCTTTGCGGTTTCATAGGAGATGTCCCATTTCTGTATGATTTGGCTATAAGCAATCACTTTTGAATCAAATTTTGTCAAAAACTACTTTCTTTATGGGTATAGAGGGAGTATAGAGTTGGTAAATTTTTATGGTAGTTCACCTGCATAGCTCTCTCCAGCAATGTAGAAATCACGATACTTATACTGCGGGAACCGCTCCAACCAATTTATCAAGAAAGCATACGAGTCATGAGCTGCACAACATTAGCAAAGAAACATCCATAAGAGCAAGAAAAACAAGACATATGAAAGTGGAAAGTATTTTGGAGAATCAAACTCATTTATCATCGATATTGGAACATGTAGGTTGTTGAGATATCATTGTCATGCAACAGGACACAACAGGCTACTATAAATCTCCTACTTGCCAGTACGTAGGTGTATTTCCACGTGTGCCTTCATTGTGTCCGACGGGGAAAAATAGCATGTAGGAATGTGTATTGTCATTTAGCTTGAGATGTTAGTTAGTTTTACAGCTATCATGCAACGTATTAATATCGGATGAAAACAAAGTGTATATTAAAGTTGTAGAGATCAAAGATATTTAAAAGTTTATAGTGTGTGACTTTTTCATTCGAAATCATTTAAAGTCCAAAAATTATGTTTCAAGTCCTCAGAATTTGGAAAAAGAAATTCAAAAGACCTCAGATGGAGAGACGACAAACCAAAGTTATACAACTCGACAAGATCTAAAACTTTTGAATTTAATTTTTTTCAATTAAATTAGGGTCTCAGATATTCATTATAAGATTTACTAAAGTGAATCGCTCATAAATTAAGCAAAGAATCGTCACTTCGCTCATAAATAAAGCAAAGAATCGTCACTTCGCTCATAAATAAAGCAAAGAATAGTCACTTTGCTCATAATTAATTAACTTTGGGGTGTAGTGTTGGGTGACGTTCACCCAAAACCTTTGGTTGCAAGTTTGATTCCTAACTGCACACGCGCATGGAAATTGTGCGATGGGATTCTCCTCAAAGAGTTTTTTGCTATATTTATATCCTTGGTGGTCGGTACAAATATCAATTTTATACAACTAGATACTACCTCTAAGGCCTTGTTTAGCTACACCCTAATTCACTTTAATCCACATGTATTTTGGTGGATTGATCGAGATGAAAAACTTGTTAATAATTTTCCACCCCCAATCCACCTTGTTATACATACATAGATTGGGGTGGATTAAAGTGCAGTAAGTCATTGTCTTGTCAGTAATTAGTTAGTCTGGTGCCGCCCCTGTTTGTGTGTGTAGCAATTCACCTGTCTTGTTGTCACCGGCAGCGTACAGATCATTGGTGGTGTTGGTGTAGGAGTAGCCAACGCCGGCTGGCGAGTCCAAGAACAGCACGTTCGCCACTGCAAGCAAGCCAATCCATCCATCATCGCCACCGTACCATGACAATCTTGGGGGAGAAAAAGGGCATCGAAATTCGAAACTGGACCTTTGTTCCAGGCGTAGGGATTCAACGAGAGCGTCGCGCCGTCGGGGTTGACGCGGAAGGCGCCGAGCTCCTCCATAGCGCCGTAGCCTACAGAAGAGCACCCGGGTCCGCCGTTGAGCCAGAGCACGAGCGGCGCCGAGTCCGCCGGCACGCCGGAGGCTTCCATGAGCCAGTAGAAGAGCGCCCGCCCCGCGGCGGCGTCGACGGTGACGTAGCCGGAGTACATGGAGAAGTTGACCGTCGGCTGGCCCGGAAGTCTGTCGATGCGGTCCGACTCCGCCGCCGCCGTCACGGTGGTGGTGGCGGCGGACGCGGCACAGCAGCTGGACAGCGTCAGTATGGCGGCCAGGACGGCAGTGGCGGCCGCCATTGGCGCTCTACAGCAGGGGAGCCGGTGCTGGACTGGTGGCGGTCTGCAGAGCAACAACACTTGTAGTACGAGGAGTGGACAGTGGAGCCTAGAGGCATGAATTTATGGAGGCTAGGAGCAAGTGACTAGCCAATTATGGGCCGCCGGGCCGGGGAAGGTCGTGGAAAGCATGCACGGGTAGTTGGTTGGGTCTTGTGGCCTATACGCTCTGCTGCTTCGTTATCTCGATTCTGAATGATTGCTACTATGATTCCTTCCCGTACGTGCGTGTATCCGATGAGCATTCTGTAGCACTTTCGCGAAATTTTTTTTTCTTTTTAGGCCTTGTTTAGTTCGCGAAAAATTTTGAATTTCGCAACTGTAGCACTTTCGTTTTTATTTGACAATTATTATCCAATTATAAATTAACTAGACTCAAAAGATTCGTCTCGTAAATTACAGATAAACTGTGTAATTAGTTATCTTTTTTATCTATATTAAGTGCTTCATGCATGTGGCGCAAGATTCAATATGACGAGGAATCTTGAAAAATTTTGGAAACTAAACAAGGCGTTGACAAAATGAGTTTAGCGCTAGGATTTTAGTGTCCTGCTACTGTAACAATGGTGATACGTATTCTAGAAATCATACGGCCATCCATTACAGAATAAAAGCATGTGTTTAGCAGATGATCATTGCAGTTGCAGCACATACACCCTTACAACTTGCTGTTGCAGCAATCTGTTTAAATTTCAAATTTGGATTGGCAAATGGCCGCAAGAGAAAGAAAACAGCCAGGCTATTTATTTCGTATTGTACAAGATGTCAAAGTCTGTCGACGTTTTCCCCTATCCATACTTCACATTTCCAGCTCACGGTCAGTTTCACACTCAACACATTCACATTTCCAGCTACATATCAAGGACTAAATTCCATGGTAACCATGATGAACGGGCATCCTTCTGTTCTAGCACTGTTACAATTCAAACCAACGAACAGCTCTACGATGTCGATGTTTACCCAGATGTATCAGCGGGGCACAAGGAACTCACTCGAGACCGTAGTCTTCACCAAAGTATTTGTCAACCAAACCATTGGCCATATTCCTCATCACCTCGTTCTCATGGAACTGGAACCTCTCCATAGCCTCGATGCCATCCTCCCTCTCCACAAGCTTTGGACCTTGATTGTTGGGGTATCCTCTCATCACCTGCAAAACGAATTTGATTTGAGGTGATATGAATGCAGGTAGACAAAAGACATGGCTAAACACTTTTAAGAATTCAAATTTTGGACTCCCTTACCAGTTCCAGGAACTGAAGCCCAAGTCTGGCACTCTCTATATCAGCTGACCTCACCAGATTTATAAATCCTGGAAGGCCTCCACCATCTACGATAGCAACTAAGTGATCAACGATTATGTTTGGGGGGTTACCACTGCCTGCTGGCACAACACACAGATTGCCCAGGGTGTATGCTGCTTCCCTGCGGATGTCAAATTGTGCAGTCCTGAGGAGGTGCATCAGCAAAGGAGTCGCCTCACTAGCAAATATCAGTTTCTTATGCTCGAAACTGCCTGCTGCTACATTTGACATGGCCCATGATGCCTCCTGTATAAACAGTTAAAAAAAAAGACAAGACAACCAAAGAGCTATATGAGCTTTTAGAGTCCAAATTAAAATAAACTTAGTCAGCAAATGAAAGAGTAACATACCTTCTTGAGAACCCTATTGTCGCTCTTCAAACACTTGATAAGACTTGCCAAGGCTTGATCTGGAACAATATTTCGTTAGTAACTTAGTACTTGGATACTAACACATACTCTAGAACGGAAAGCTGTTAACTGATGATAAATATCATTACAACAAATATGGTGCTCATATACAAGTAGTTATAAAAGGAACATCTGATTATGAGCTAACCTGTGACACTGTTTCCAACAGTTAGGACTGAATCAACCATGTAACCGTCACCAGCTACAAGATTTCCTAAACCGCGAAGTACCTTTTTGAAATAAGAAAAGTCAATCAGTCTGCTGTGAAATAACATGTTGCTAGATAATTGTACAGTTACAAGACAAAATGATCCTTGACTGTACAATGTAGAGTAATGGTGAATCCGTATTATCTGGGAATCATTATTAGCACCTTTATTTTATACAAAAAATATTCTGGCAAGCAGATGCCAACTTGGAAAATAGAACAGTTTGCTGTGCAACAGTTATTAACAATAAGAAGTGCCCAAATAATAGGTGTTTCATTTTAGGGAAATTCTGAAAGTGAGAATAGGCACAAGGAAAAATTTGAGATGGAGAAACGGAGATGATACCGGAATGAGGAGCTGCAAGTTTTCAGATGCTAGAAGGCGCCCGATCAGCAACAGTGGCACAGAACTTCTTACTATTTGGCTGGTAGCTTTTTCTGAAAGTGCTGAAAGATAGACCACTACCCATGCCACCTCAGTAGCAAGTTCTTCATCCCTAAAGGGTCCAAAACCAACTCATCAGCAGCATTGATGAGCGAAGCAAGCATGGGGATTCGATAGAGTTTAGTAGTTGATGATGTAAACATGCAGAACTTATACATTTTTTAAACAGCCCAAACATAAGACAAGGGCCAGAACAAAAGCAACTGCATAGAGAAGGTTGCACAAAGCAGCCAATCTATACAACACAGCATGGGATGCATACTGATGAAAGGATCAGGAGATTGGACATGTTACTATAACAGAAGTCTAGGGGCGGATGTAGCACTGGGTGAGCCAGGGCTCAAGCAATCTTAGTATGGAGCCTCTTGCCCCACAAGTTCGTAATCGTTGAAGCTTATTAGGAGGGGCTAAATATAGAAAATAAGGAAAATGAGCCCTTCCCAACATATGTTTCTAAGATCTGCCATGCAGTGAAGATACAGGTCACATGCCAGCGAATGTAAATACCCCACCAAAAAAAGAACTGAGATTATCCCTAATTAAGCTAAAAAGAATGTATTTCATGGGACTGTAAGAACAAGGGACAAATAACTGGTAAACTTTTTGTAGCAAGTAAGAAACTAGCATTAGAAGTCAGAACAACCATATCTCTACTTGAGTTCTCATCAAAAGTTAAGTTACTGAATGATAGACAGTGCACAGAAGCAATGCAAAATAAAAACATGTCCATACGCTTTTTCCAAGTTCCGTGTGATTGCATTCAGTACGCCGTCAATGCCAATAAGCTCATTCGCAGCCTTGGAATCAGGCCCCTGGGATATAAGAGAAACAAATATTTCAGCAAATGAAGCTTGGTAGGTAGATACAAGCATATGTAGAAACAACAATTGAGCCCATCAGCAGGGTGACATTTGCTAAATTCTTGACAAATCCAAGAGCGTACAAGAATTTTCAGTAACCAGCTGGGGTTCCCAGCAGTTTGTTTGTATGGATTCTCTACTTGTGTGATGTTGACTCAACCTTAAAATAGTACTGTCTCTTGAAATATTTTAAGTTGAGCATCTAAAATCACCAAAACAAGCCATCTTTCGAATTACAGAATCCTCCAAATTTTTAATAGCCAGGCAGTTTAGATCAGGAATTGGGATCCCGCTGTTGGAGCAATTTAGTATATACAAATCATATAAGGTTTTATAATCTTTTTATTTTTGGAAAGAGTCTAAACTTGCCAACACATATATGGTTTGAACTTATGTCAAGGCAAGATATGGATATGACTTGTGAACTAGTCCCTCTGTCCAGAAATATAATGGATTTTCAATTGTCCTAAGTCAAACCATCCTAAGTTTAACCAAGTTTGTTGAACAGAACAAGAATGTTTACAGTATCAAATGAGCTCCATTAGATAAACTATTCTGAAATGTACTTTTTCACAATTTACCCCTTTGATATCGTATAAATATTACTCCCTCCAGTCCTTTTTAAGTGGCGCACGGCCATTTTTCAATTTGGCCGATTTAAGTGGCGGAGTTAGCATAACAAAGCTAATTATGGCCGGGATTTATACTTAGCCGGATAGCGAAGCGCTAGACACCGAACAGTTGCATGCGTGAGCCAACTCCCTTCGTCGGTTCAGCTGACTGCATGCATGCTGTGCAGCGCGGCTGCATAATTGTCACGGATTAATTACTCTCCACGGCCGTAATCAACTCTCGTCTTGGTCTCTGTGATTCTCCTCCTGGCACTTATATAGGACCGGAGGGAGTAATGTTCTTTTGAACAAACTTGGTCAAACTTTGGATGGTTTGACTTAAGACAACTAAGAGGACAGAGAGTAAACTGTTACAGCACTACCATCTTAGAAAGGCTTTATCTTATTTCAAGTTTAATCTAATGCTTAATTCCTTCTAATAATTACTAAAATGCTCTTGGTAAAGAGACAACTGTGGCATAACAAGAAAGAGAGGAACTTAATCAATACAACCTTTATGAGATTTGACAATGCCCAAGCAGCAGTTCTTGCTGTAGAACCCTTATTTGACAGCATTAAACGGGCAAGAGGCCACAAAGCACCTTGAGCAAGTAATGTACTTCTCAGTTCTGCTCCTTCACCAGCAACATTACCAATGGCCCATGCACATTGTTCCGCGACAAGTGTGGAGCTCTTCTCTAACAGACATAGGGAGATTAAGACTTTTATAGGAGGTCAACCTAGTAGTCATTCTTGAGAATTGCGTATTCTAGAGACGGAAATGAACACTGTTTACATTTGACCAACAAATAAGAGAAAACTAACCACCAAGGTGAGCAATGAGCAATGGTAGAGCAGGAAGTAAGGATTTAGTTTCTTCAGGTTCCCCTGCCGCTATGTTTGTAAGGCACCAAGCTGCCTCTAGCAACTGCAAATAAAAAGCGTAAAGAATCTTGATAAGAGAAAAAATCAATTGAGTATAGTGATACAATTACCATGTGAATGATCAATACACCCAAATTTTACTCAGTTTAATTGTTCTGTTAGAGTTATGGAACAATAAGTAGGGTGTGCTCAACTTGTTCATCTGATGATCCAAATGACAGATACTGCACTAACAGAGGGACTGCTCCAGCTTTAATTGCAGCATCAACTGGAGGTACTTCAGATTGAGACAACAAACGCCTTAAAGCACGAAGCACCTCTGTCTTCCTCTTCTGTGCCCCTTTTCCCCTAAGAGTAACCGTAAAACATATAATTCAAAACCAGAGTACTTTTAATATGCGCTTCATATTCTATTCTATTCTAGTAGTTAAATTTGAGAGTGTTTGAATTAAGTTTAACTCTTCAGCTAGCTGGTGCTTAATTTCCAAGGTGAAAAATATCAAAAACAAGTAAACAGAAGCAGAATCCCAAACAGACAATGGTGCAATGGCCTGGTTCAATTCGCGAAAATTTTTGGATTTCGCTACTGTAGCATTTTCGTTTGTTTGTGGCAAATATTGTCCAATCATAGACTAACTAGGGTCAAAAGATTCGTCTCGCGATTTACAGGCAAACTGTATAATTAGTTTTTGTTTTCGTCTATATTTAATGCTTCATGCATGTGCCACAAGATTCGATGTGACGGGGAATCTTGAAAAATTTTGGGAACTAAACAAGGCCGGGTTCATGTCTGTAAATCATATTAATGACCACATAGGGTTTTACATATGAAATGAGATGTTCAAGATATTATTAAAACTATTCTGTCAATGCATCATAACCAAACTATTCTGACCTCCTGTAGATGAAATACAGGAAGAGACCTTAAAACTAAGACTAGGAATAATTCAAGGTGATTGGCTTTCATTTGGTTGAGAAAAGGGAGAGCAGTATGATATATTCAGGCTATTAAAGATGATATATTCAGGCTATTAAAGAGTGCACCAAGAATTTAGGGCTTATATTAACATAAATGGAAATCTTTTTGATAGAAGGCACCTACTGGCTTGACAAAGCAGATTTCAGTTCCTCAACAGCCTGAGTCGTTCTAGCCTCAAGATCTGCTTTCCCCTCATCAGTAACCATGTCACCATCTTCTGCTGCAGCCTCATCACTGCCAGAAAGAGGAGCTCGACACACACGCTTTGCACGCATCAAAGCTTCCCTTCTTTCCTTCCCTATTGCAAGAGCCTGCTCCCTCCTCCGGTTAGCAGCTGTATTGCGCACTGCAACCAGACATACAACCAACTAAAGGCATTAGAAGTAGGACGCAACCAGACATACTTACTGCAGACTAGCAACAAGATCCACAAGAAGTAGGATGCACCATGGTACATGTTTTTTTTTTCTGCAATGCTGTAATAAGTTTCTTTTTTTGTCACGTGATTAATTTAGGATGCTACAGAGTTAACCTACATATAATTTGAACACTAACATCAAACAATCTACAGTCAATGTACTACCCTAATTTCATTACTTGCATAACTTATGCAGCTATAATCATAAATGTAAAATCCAATAGCAACATCAGTGGTGGTGAACTTTAAGTAATAGCTCGCCCTAATAAAAATAACACAAGTCTGTAATACTTCACAAGGGATTTAGCAGCTACCTACAGGAGGTAGCAGCAGCCACTGATTAATTTTGAGCCACATGTCAAATTGTAAACTGTTTGTCATGCCAATTCGCCAGGTTTCGTTCACTACAGAATAACCCCTCAAACCAAGTTCCTTGCCACCTAACCCTGCTAATAAGATGAGTCACGACTCACGATTCTAATCACTAATCAGCATAAGACGAGTCCCGATTCTAATCAGCTCGACTGTCGACTGCTCGAGCAAACAGTTATCCAACCCTGGTGTAGGCGAAGTTCTTCCCAAATAAGGCAATAGCAGAAGCCAGTAGAGCACTTAGCGCGCTCACCGCTCCTCGTTCCGAGAGCAACAGAACCGCCACGCGAGCTCACGGGGAGTCGATAGGTTAGGGCTTCTGCCACGGCCGCGGCCCGCGCGCGCCTAGTGTTCGACGCGATGAACAAGCAACGACAGCGGGAGGAGACAGGAGAGAAGCGCGAGGGTGTACCTGAGGACTTGATGGCGTCGCGGTGGTACTGGTGGTGCGGAGAAACGGAGGGCGGCGACGCGGAGGCGCTGCCGTCGGCCATCTTCCCCGGTCCCGGTCGCGGCGGCTGAGCTCGGCGGCTGGAGTTTTTCTTCTCTCTGACTCTGGTCCTCGGCTGCTTGGTGATGTAAGCAAACGGGACGGAAACGGGCATGGTGCCTTCGCTATTGTGGGTCAACACATTCTAGGCCCACTATAAAAAAAAACACACACACACATTATAGGCCTATTTAGGCCTCCAGCGTTGCCGTGGTAGCCCAGATGGGGATAATTGGATAAACATGGGTGGAGAATTTTTATTTTCATTAAAAAGCAATAAGTATTTCTCAAAAATAAAAACAAATAAATAAATAATTGACCAATTAGAAAATGCAAAAACAAATATACCGCCTGCTAGTTGAAATTGAAATAACGATATCTAAATTTCACCAACACAATAGGTCAAGATTTCCCAGAGCTTACACTTGGTTATGGAGATTAGTAGGTCCAAATAAAAGGAAATTCTTCTTTTGACTCCTTCTGAAGGATCAACTGAGTACGAGCCATTCTCAAGCGGAAGAATATGCACCTTGATTATTATAACTGTGTTCTTTGCTCTTTGGGTGTTGAAGAAGATCTCTTCACCTCTTTTTTTATTATTCATTTGCCATAAGCATGCAACTGGTATAGCTAAACATGTTTGTACCAAATAGCAGTGAGATGGTGGACATCCTAGAAAGCTTCAAAGCATAGCTACATCTCCCCTTTTACATGGAAGTGATCAACACAATGTGTTGGGCTATATCTGAACTATGCGAAA
>Ga0182004_10004522_pt1 | contig 11227 bp, 6 predicted proteins | sample Sormic07211540_1_FD_120479 | JGI IMG/M metagenome (GOLD analysis project Ga0182004, IMG submission 120479) | Endophyte microbial communities from Sorghum bicolor roots, Mead, Nebraska, USA - 072115-40_1 MetaG | ecosystem: Host-associated > Plants > Roots > Unclassified | place: USA: Nebraska...
CCCCCCCCCGGGGCCCCCCCCCGCCCCCCGCCGGCCGGCGCGCGCCGCCCGCCCCCCCCCCCCCCCTCCTCTAATCTAGAGAACCCTAGAGCGCCCCGCCCGCCGCCGAATTGCAATCGCAATTCACCACCTAGTCCCGAGCCAAATCCGCGCGACGCTTCCTCTCCCCGGCGCGCAGTCGCCATGGATCCGCACCACCAACCCTTCGGCAACCCGCACCACCGCCGCGCCGCGCACCCCGGCAACCACTACCTAGACCAGCAGCACCCCGGCGGCCACCACCACCACCACCACCACCACTTGGCCGGCGGCGGCGGCGCCGCTGCCCCCGCGCGGTCCAGGTATGACTACGAGTACGACTCCCGTCCGATCCAGTACCCCCCTCCCGACCACCACCACCACCACCACCACCACCCCCTCCCGCGCGTCCACCAACAGCAACCGCCGCCCCCGCCGCCGTCCCAGCCGCTGCCCCCGCCGCCACCTCCCCAGCCGCACCACCGCCACGACGTCCCCCACTACGCCCCTCTCCCGCTCCGCCCCACGCCGGAAACCTACTCCCCGCCGCCGTACCACAACCCCCCTCCTCCTCAACAGCCGTACCACCAGCAGCGCCACGGCGACTTCCGCCCCGCCGACGAGATCCGCCGCATCCCCAGCCACCACCCGCACCACCAGCAGCAACCGCACCACCACCACCACCACCACCAGCAGCCGCAGCACCTTCACCAGCAGCCGCAACTCTCATGGCAGGAGGCTGATGAGGGGCGCCGCTACGCCGCCCACCAGCTGAAGCCACAGCTCCAGTGGGAGGAGGCTGAGGAGGAGCGCCGCTACGCTGCCCGTCAGCTCCGGGTGTCGCTGTCTCCGCCCGGTGCACGGAAGAGGTACCGCTGCGCCATGCATGACTCGGGTGACCGGGAGAGCACATCCAGCTCTGGCCCGCCACCCCGCCGCCAGAGGCAACAGCTGCACCCTAGCTATTCTCCCCCTCCAGATGACAGTTTTGTAGATAGGGCAACTAGTTATTCTTGTTATGGCAGCCACGAGGGCTTTGTGGCGCACGGCGACAGTAATGGAAACAGGAAGATGCCGATGTCCATGTCAACTATGCTGCCTGGCTCGCCTAGGCGAGCCCCACAGAAGATGGCTCCTACAAGATTGTCTGTGTGGCATCGTATTGAGGAGAATCCCTCACTGTATACGCCACCTTCTCCACGCAAGGTGCCAAAGGAGGTGCATATTTCGCCGAGCAAGACAAAAAATTCTGGGTCTGCTTCAAAGGAATTGTCCAGCGTAATTTCTTTGGATTGCAAGGCAAAGAGTTCTGATTGTAAGGGTAGTGATGATAGTGCAGGAATGAAGAAGAATGTAGCAAAGAAAACTGAGAAGGTGCTGTCCTCAGTTATTGTGAAGCCTTCACCAGAAGACAAGGAAAAAGAAAGAGCTGTTAATAAGGTTACCAAGAAGCCTGACAAGGTTGGTAATAGTATACCAGGTTTCACGAGTGCAGGTGTGAGATCAGCAGCCTTTCCTGGGTCTGGTGTGAAGAAAGTGAAAAAGATAGTCATCAAGAAGATTGTTAGGAAGATCGGTGCCAAAGATAAACAAACTAGTAGTTCGACCGTCTCAGAAAAAGACAGCATTGATGCTAATGTAAATGCCTCTGAGAAAGAAGAAGCTGATGCAAATGCTTCTGAAAAAGAAGAAGGTGAGATCACAACATCATCTTTAGAAAAGGATGCTATTTCTGCACACAATTTGGTCAGTACTAGTGATACAGCTGGAGTTGCTAACAGCCTGGAGGTCCAGAAGGAACAAGATAGTGATTTGGTGAATCTGAAGAAGAACAATGCTGCTTCAACCATTGCATCTACTGATACCGTTGACACAGCAAATGCTAGCAGGAGAAAGCATCCTGAAAAAGAAGATTATAAGAGCTTCGTAAAGTCAATTGATGGTAATGCATCTCCAGCTATTGAATCTATTAAAACATTTAATGCAAGTGGTGTTGAACATCCTGGAAAAGAAGATGATGGGTGTTTCACCAATTCAAGTGTTAAAAATGGTACCCTTAATTGTGAGAACAATAATTCTCAACAGGAAGAAGAGGGTGAAATTCTGGCTGTTTCAGGTCCAGTGAATGTTGCAAATAATTGCCCAAGGATTCTTGATGCAGTGGAACCACATGATTGTGAAGTGGAGAACATGGAAGACAACAAAGTTCCTGAGGTCCTCAGTGGAAATAGTGCTGTTTATGTGAATGGAGCTAAGGATTGTACAACAGAAGTTAGTGGAAGTGAAAATGACAGAAGGGAAGAAGGCCTTTTTCTTCTAAATGATCCCATTAGAAGTCCTAGTACAGATGAAGTTAGCATGACTCCGAGCAAGGATAACCATGAAAAAGAGGGTATGAATCTGATTGGTGCAAGTGAAGTGTGTGCTGCTTCTGTAGGCCAACCTGAGGGAAATCCCAAGATAGCAGAAGCCACTGTTGCTCATGGTGCACATAAGGAAGAAGGCAATCTTCTGAACAGTCCAAGAGAAAAGGATGCAGCATCTTTTGGATCTTGGGGAACCCTTGATACCACGGAAGTAAGTGCTAATGAGATTACCCAGGAGAAAGAGTGGAGAACGCCCATTGAACCAAATGAAGCTACTACTTCCGCACACCATGTGAAGGCCTTGAGTACATTAGAAATTAATGTTAGTGAGAATATCCAGAAGGAGAGCCAAATGCCGATGGATTCAAGTGCTTTTCAAACAGTAGAATGTGCCGAAGCTCCTAACATAGTAGAAGTTGTTAGTAGTAAGTTTGCTCAGAATGTAGCGTGCAAGAGCCCCATGGCTTTAAATGGGACGAATGTAGGAACTTCAGATAACTCCTTGTACACTGAGGATAGCAACATGCAAGTTGATTTCCACGATGTGAAAGCTGCTTTAAGTAAGTCAGATCTTCCCCTGGATGTAGTGGATACAGATACCTATGCTCTGCAGTCATCCAGAAATACAGAGAGCATAATTATGCCATCATTGGATGATGATCCTATGAAGATTTCCTCTGGTGCTGTTATTCTGAATAATGGTGTAGGGAAGAGCACTTCATCTCAAGTAGCAGGACTGACACATCTTCATAGACCCCACCCACCTCCTGACAACAATCCATCCTCCTTACATTCCCATGATTCGCCATCTGTATCTGGTAACAGTGAGCATTCTGTTCGTACAGCTTTGACCCTTGGTAATAATATGTATTTCAGTAGTGCAGAGAGCGAGGGACAGCTTGGGGAAAAGCACAACCTAGTGGATGTAAACCAAGGATTTGATGTGACAATGACAGAATTTGGTAATGTTAGCAAAAGAAAAAGTGAATCTGGCAATGGCTTTATGAATGCAGGCAGTCAGAATTGGTTGACTTTACCACTTACTGTCAGCTGCTTGGATAATGATGCTGCTGGTAGTAATGAGAGGTTAGGTTTAGAGCAGATTGTGGATGAAGGTGCCTCTGTCTGTCAGGATCATGATAGTATGCCAGATATTGACCAGCGTGGCAGTATTGATATTTTCTCTTGCCAGGATCACAGCCTCAAACTATGTGATATCAGTATGCCTCAAGCAGACCTTTTGGCAACTGAAGAGGGAAATAAGGATGTTGAGGATGAGATTGTTCTCCCAGGTTCTTCTGTTAATTCTGTAAATGTATTAGATCCATATAGTTTTCGCACAGTGGATAAACCTATAGATAACCTTAATAAACGGATTCTCTTATCTTCACAATCTGCTGATGCTCCAGGTCGAGAGTTAGCTTCTTCTCAGGTATCTGTTGATTCTGATCACACCTATCATGGAAGTAGTGAGGACCCTGTGGGCGTGTCAAGTACAACACCTGATTCGATATCCTCCTGGATTGAAGCCATTGTATCAGAAGCTAAAAAGGAACATCAATCATGCAAATCCTCTCTACTTCCTATTAGTTCTCCAGACAAGGTATCAGCACCAAAGGAGGATAGCAAGAAGGCATTGTCAGATTCAGTAGTCAACTCTGTAGTAAAATCTCCTCCTCGAGTTAATATTGCAAGCTCCACAGTATCGAAGGTACCTACTAAACAGGTGGCTTTGCCTGGTTCATTGCGAGCGCCCCCTCGCTTAAACCAGAATGCAAGGAACAGGACATGGCGTCGTGACAATGCGTCATCTTCTAATTCATTATTGCATGTTTCACAGACTTCAGGATTACCCCCTAAACTCCCAGTAAAAAAGAACAGCAAAAGTCAAAACTCTTATATCCGCAAGGGTAATGCCCTAATTAGAAACCCAGCCACTGGAAATCTTCATTCTTCTAGTCTAGATTCTCAAAATAAGAGTAAGCCTGTTATGAGGAGAAGCATGAACTTTGTCAGGAAAGTCGATTCAAAAGATGTAGGACATTCTCATATTTCAGTTGAAAGACCCAAGACCCCACCTTTGCCACTTCACACCAAGTCCATCAGTTGTGATGTGAATATTTTGGAGCCATTGTCTCAAAATTTGCAGCAACAGGTCATTGAAACTGAAAAGGAAGATTCCAGTGGGCAGGTTAACTCAGGTGCTGACATTCCAAGCATTATTAGTTCGCACAAGTCTGAAGCCCTTGATGCTGGTAAAGCAATTTATGTTAGACCAAAGTTAAATCAAGTAGTTGTTGCACAGGGGCAACATCTTTGTGAGTCGAGTAACCTTCCCTTGGATAAGGTTACGTTGCTGCAACCATCCACAACATCTGATCTCTACTTCAAGAAAAGGAAAAATCAGATTATTCTGGGTCCCTCTACTTCTGATGCTCCAAGTTCAAAAGATACATCTCAGGCTGAGAATATAAAGTCAGGTGAGAGTAAAGTTCTAATGTCTGCATCTTCCAACAACAATATCACTGTGGCAAAGGACAGGCCGCACAAAGGTAACATGCTATATAAAAGTACTTGTTTGTCTGTTCCTTGTACCTTTAACAAAGTTATTTAATTAACATGTCAGCATTCTCTAGTATGCTGGAACTTGTTTGGAAATTACAGATAATAAATAATGTATTTCACGTCTATCGAGCAAGTAGTTTTACATGTCTGTCTTTTTTATTTGAGTTATGTTCTTTAGTGTAAGGAACATTAGCTAAATTTAAAAATTGAGAACCATAACTAAATATGAATGATATTATTGCCAAACTATGCATACATGGTTATAGTCTTATAGATGACCTTTCCTCTTGGTAAGCCACTCTTTCACCTTCTCCTGCCTTTTCTATGAGTTTTGATGGCTTCACACTGTTTTAGTGTTTTTCCTACAATATTTGGTCACTGCTTGTCTTCAACCTTTGTGTAGACAGCATCTTTGAAACTACATTGCTGCCGCGTGCCAACCTTTTCTTTCTTTTCCCTCTTGACCTATGCTTTCTGAGGGCATGGTACTTGGACAATGAAGCAATGTAATTCATTTTGAAATATCGTTTGTGTAAATTTTCTAAATGCAGCTCTTCAGACAACAAATACTGTCAGAAGTTCCTCTCATGTCTGGACGCTTAGTGGACAAAATCCTCGAAAGAAATCTTTTGTGGGAGCTATTCACATGAAGGTCTTCCCTCGTATACTTCCATGGAAAAGAAAAATATTCTGCCAGAACTTCAGAGGCAGTTACTCTTCATTGTTGAATACAAGCTCTATAGGGATAATGAGGTAACCAATACCAGAATGGCCTAAATTTTCCCCTATTCTGTATTGATTCAGTCCATTCAATTTGTTAATAGTGAGTCATGATCCTGTTTCATTTGTCAGAAAATTATTGCAAACAAGGAAGAGAAGTACAATTTACACTGTCTCTACTGATGGATTCTCTCTTCGGAAATCTGGAGTGTTAAGTATAGGCGGGTCAAGTTTGAAATGGTCAAGGTCCCTTGAGAAACATTCTCAAAAGGTTAATGAGGTATTGAATTCAGAGATGCATAATCTCCCTGATCATTCATATTGAGTAATCCATGTGAATTTAGTTTAGTGTTCTAATCACCACTGCATTATATTCAGATGCGGAACTGAAATTTGTTGGCTGATCTCAAATATAAATATTATTCTTAATTCTGAATGAATCCCTGTTTGAGAGTTAACATTTATTAGACTGTTAGTAGGGTTATCAGAACATAGACTAGACTATCTTGTCTCCTTGTTTCATTTGTTAAATTAAATGTTATTTCAGAATCAGTAACTTGCATAGTTTCTATGTTTTCAACACCAAGAACATTATTTTTGTTTAGTTTATAGAGCTGCTGCCTTGCACAATTTTTGCTTGATCAAACATAAGGAATCTCAAATCTGGATTGCAGGAAGCTACACAGGCAGTTGCTGAAGTTGAAAGAAAGAAAAGAGAAAAGAGAAAACGACAGTCTCTCCGTAACAAAGGAAGGAATGGTAATGCATTAGGTATCTTTCGATAAACTAAAATATCATATGCATGAGATACGTAACTGTATAATTCCATGCAATGCAACAATGCAATTGTTCTGTTTTTCATATGACTTTCAATCTTTCATGCTTCTTCACCTTAAAATTTAATGAGTTACTGATGTGCCAAATTGATTTTCAATTTGTGTTGTCTAAGTCTAACATGTGAGACATGTACTTTTTGTAGCCCAGTTTAAGATCCATGGTTGAAAATTAGTAATTATTCAAGATTATGTACCTTCCCATGTTGGAACACTTTGGTTTGGCTACCTTTTTTTGAGCTATCAGTACCTAGTCTCCTAATTATCATATCTGATCTTTCCATTTCTCACTAGATTTGTGTTGTTTTCACTTGCGGTTCATGATTCCCATTTTGTTTTCAGATCGATATTCTGCATCAGTTGCTGCCAATCAATTAACAAATAGCAGCAGAGCATCTTCAGAGTATGTTTCACACCATGTTGCATTGTATCTTGTATTAGGAATAACAGACAGAATCATGACATCTCTTTCTCTACCTGTCTTTCTATAAGCAGATATGTGCGTGTCAACAAAGGTAACCAACTGGTCAGAAATCCAAAGAAAGTAATCCGCATGCTAGCAAGTGAGAAAGTTCGATGGAGTTTGCACACTGTTAGAAGACGGTTGGCAAAGAAACAGCAATATTGTCAATTCTTCACTCGCTTTGGCGAGTGTAAAAAATCTGGTGGCAAGTGCCCCTATATTCATGACCGAGCTAAAGTGGCTATCTGTACTAAATTTCTTAATGGCTTGTGTTCTAGTACTAGTTGCAAACTAACTCACAAGGTAAGATTTCTTCTTGATTCTACTGGTGATCATGGCTTCATTCTTTTCCATCATGAGTATCTGTCCTGCAGGTCCTGCCAGAAAGAATGCCAGATTGTTCTTACTTTCTGCAAGGTGATTCATTTCAGTGTCATTGTACCGTTGTTTACTGTCTTTGCAATTGATTGCCTTCTTACATGTATGTTTGCCATTGCTAGCAGGGCTCTGTACCAACACAGCCTGTCCCTATAGGCATGTGAAAGTGAACTCGAACGCCCCTGTTTGTGAAGATTTTTTGAAGGGATATTGTGCTGATGGTGATGAGGTATTTATGATATCACTAGATTTATATTGATCTTAAATTTTTGTTCCGCACCTTGCATTGGAGGGTAGGTAGGCACATGATTTCTTATGGAGGTAGCATAAAGCTTGCTTCCACTGGCTTGTTTTTTATCAGAATTAATATATGTAGGTTGGTGTCCTTCCTTTTTATATTGGTTCTAACATGAAATGTTTTATAGGACATAGAGTGTTAAAATATCCACCTTTTAGTTCCTTTAGGATAATCTAATTCAGTGGAGTGTTGATTCTTCATAGATAAATAGATCAGAAAGGTTGCCTCCTTTTGGGGGAAACCTATGCTGGAAAAGCATGCTGTCTCTGCTTTGTAAAAACACGTCTCTGCTTTAAAACAGAGCTTTTTCATCTTTTAAACTTCTGGGGCCTTTGATGAACCTTTATGGTTCTGAATCAAGATCACTAATCTTTTCATGGACTTGAAACAATCTCTGTTACGAGCAGTGTCGTAAAAAGCACAGCTATGTATGCCCCGTCTTTGAGGCGACAGGAGAGTGCCCACAAGAATCAAGATGCAAGCTTCATCACCCCAAGAAGAAAAACAAATCCAAGAGAAGCAAAGTAGATACCGTCCAAAACAACAGTTGGGGTCGGTATTTTGAGACAAGCATTGGCCATGGCAGTGGAGCAAGGATAGTTTCTTTGGAGGAAGAAGAGAGACAAAAACCAGAGCAAGTCTCTGGTGAGGACTTTGCTGACTTCATTGAACTTGGTTCCGATATTGAAGTCCCTGAAGATGCGGATGCTTCGGATGACATACAGCCGATGGAATTGGACTCAGGGAATCTCGACATGCAGGCTGACAATCTTGAAGCGATAATCAAGCCACTTCGGATCATGAGGACTGCAAGAGTTTGACGAGTTCTTTTGTTGGATATAGCTGCAGTGTTACTGGGTCAGGGGGGTATGTTATGCTATGCATGACGAGGCATAGGCGCTGACTGGAGTTTCTAATTCTTGAAGACTGGTTCTGACAGGGCGTCAGTTTTTGCTTGGTTGAAGGTTTGATTTTGTTCATCTTGTACATCTCTTAGGAAATATACAGGGTCCGTCCATATGGCAGTGGTAGAGGCCATGAGGGTTACTGGCTGTTAACCTGTGTTTTTTGAACATTACCCAGAGTTGAATGTAACAAACAGTGCTTTACAATAGCATGGGAAATGAAGGTTTTGTTTTGTGTATATTATGCTGCACATCTTTTGGTTATATAAATAAATTTGTTAATTTCTGCCTTTAGACACATCTTGATGATGTGCAAGCAAAGAAACTTGCTCCCTGCAGTAAAAAAAAAAAACCATAATCTGGAGCTGGAACCGGGTTTCTCCTGACAGCAATGCGGTAGTTCGTGAGGCAGCTTTCGTATGTTTGGAAGCTGTCATTCAAACTTAGATCGATTTAAGATCATATGGTTCAAAACGAGCGGAGATCCATGGTCCGCGTTGGACTATACAATATAAAAGACAACCAAAAAAACTGGTGATATACTCTTAAGGTCAGGACTCAGGACTCAGGAGGACTTTGCAGCCACGCTCATGCTGGTTTTGGCACTGGGGCAGCTTCTGTTTGAGACAATGTTACAGAGCGCAATGCCGGTTTTGGCACTGGGGCAGCTTCTGTTTGGGACAATGTTACAGACCGAAGTAGCTCCAGTGAGCTGGATATCCCAAGGAAATGTGAAAGGATTGTGTTGGCTGAAGCCTGTAGATGGCAAGAAAACGATTAGTGCTCTTGTATCAGCAATAACGTAGCGAAAATACTAGTTATTGAAATAAACAATAGAAATGGACTGCCACAATGTCAAGCAAATATAGTAATACCAATTGGACCAACATGAGTTGGACTTTAAAAATTAATGGAGGTCTAGAGCTTTAGTTATGATGAAAATTAATATTGATTTTCAGTTGTGGACCCATGTTCCAATATTTGTGTGAAGATAATCTATGCCAGACTACACAAAACAAACTTTCCCATTAGAAAGAAAGCATGGAACACCGACATAAGTTATTCTTACTTTTAAACTAAACAAACATGAATACAAAAAATAAGTAGTGGCATACCTGAACAAGAAAGATATCTAAAGCAAGAACGGGACTCTGTCCAGGGGCTATTCCCTGGTAGTAGGGCACTGCTGACGTAGTGAGTGCTTTGCCTACCAAAGTACCTACAGTTGCCTGCAGGCCAAGAACTGCAGCAGCCATTCCAACAACATTAAGCACGATACTGTTTCTCAGATTCTTAACCACATCTGCACGTGCAGGAGCCTGAAAAAGGAGAAAAACAGTTTTAGTTTTGGCTCGGAGGCATGTCTAGAGCATTTTAGCAAGAGCACCACACAAAAGTAAAAAACAGAATTGTGCGAAGGAGTTTGGTTCCTATTTTTTAGCTTGAATCAGAAATATATCCCAGCCACTTTACTTCCAGCAGATTTAGCGATATAAGTCTAATAGGTACAAATAATGTGCTGATGGGTGTATGATTCAGAAGAGGACATGAAGCAGCTCTCGACAGGTGGAAGGTGGTGCAAATATCATAGGCTAAGTGGTGTACAGCAGAAATACTTTGTTCCACGGAGAAAAAGAAAATAATGCTGCAGCTTTACAACCATTTTAGCGATGGAAGTACCTTAGAAGGTTCATTTGCTGTTCTTTTAAGCCTTTCAGAAAGGCGGATGTAACCATATGACTGGAAGACTGAGATGAAGGCCATGACGATGCCAACTGCAGTTGCACAGAATGTGAAGGGAGCTGTTACATTCCCTGTAGCAACAGCAGAGAATGACAGAATCCCAGCAGAAACAAATGTACACACTAACTGAGACCAAAACCCCAGGGTACCCAAATTCTTAAAATGCCGTGCTGTTTTCTCTAGTTTTTTGCTAACCTGCAAAAGAAAGGTAAATACTGATTTGCTAATACTTGAGAATCATAGTATGCATAATAAATGTATGTTGGGAGCATGAGTGTTGGAATCATAGTACGCATAGTAATGTATGTTGGGAGCATGAGTGTTGGTAGATCCCACTATCCCAGTAACTAGATGATGGAGGAAAATAGCTTAGGTGCCCGACAATCTAGAAAGACCACCATGTTAAAGTTTATTCAGGAAACTACTCTCTTATAAAGTTTGACAATTTAACCAAGTTACTCTATGTTAACAGTCGAGTAACAGAAGATATCACCTCATAGCTAACACATGAGTGCTGGTAGATCCCAGTAACTATGTGATGGAGAAAAATAGCTGGGGTGCCTGACAATCTAGAAAGGTCACCATGTTCTAGTTCATTTAGGAACTCATACATGGATATGGAAAATATTACAGTAACACAACTTCAGGAATCATGAACAAAAGATACAACAGTTTACATGAGATTTTGGTAGAGCTAAATGTTATTTCTGAATATGGTAAAACCAAACTATATCACACCTCTTCCGATGATGGAATCCTAAGGTAATGTATCAACAAAGTCGGGGACAGCCCGCAGAAGGCTTCTTTTTTTTTTTTTTTTTCTTCCTCTAAAGACCAAAGCAGAGCAGTAGCAGAAAAAAAAACTGCCACGGCATTTCTTACATTTTTTTTCCCTGTGTATTCCCTGATGTGCTCTACTATCACTCTCAAATAGTCAA
>Ga0182004_10004523_pt1 | contig 11223 bp, 9 predicted proteins | sample Sormic07211540_1_FD_120479 | JGI IMG/M metagenome (GOLD analysis project Ga0182004, IMG submission 120479) | Endophyte microbial communities from Sorghum bicolor roots, Mead, Nebraska, USA - 072115-40_1 MetaG | ecosystem: Host-associated > Plants > Roots > Unclassified | place: USA: Nebraska...
AAAATGGATTGAGGTGAAAAATAGTTTAAGGTCTTTTTGTTTGGATGTTATCAAATTCACATCATTTTATATGTGTTGGAGTAGATTGTAATGGAACTTAAACTCAATTATATTCCAATGCACCTTAACATATGTGGATCGAGGTACATCAGACAACATCAAACAAGCCCTAAGTTTCACCTCAACCCACTCCAACGCATATGGATTGTGGATTGAAGTGGATACGACTATACGAGTACATCCAAATAAGACCATAAAATGTATCTCGATATTACATGTAGTTGTGTATCGTAGAGTTCAATATGTTTTTGGCGTAGCCTTCGTGAACTATGAGAAGTGTTTTTTCTCAAACATCCTTTTGCAAACAAATTCGTGGATAAAAGCTCCTAACATCTTGCTTTCGTTGAGGTATGATAAATCTAAAAATAGTAGTTTTTCATAGCTCTATCTTATGCCCACGGTCTAGAAACCCAGCCTCTAATTCAAAAAAAATATGCATTAAGAACCACAACAATCTGCTTCATGTATTCTCTTGTTCATATCTTTCTTCGCCTAATTCTTTTTAACGCAAGTGCAATCGCCATGGATGCTCTTTTACTCTTGCATGCGATGCCAGACAAGAAGTAGATGGATCAGGAGGCCAAAGAAGATGATCCAATTAGAACTTGTTTGGCAGGACTCCTTGTGAGGGGCTTCTCTGTTTTTAACTTAAAAATAACTTTTCTAAAAAAACGTTTGGCATGGCTCCTCTAGAGAAGCTAGAGCCGGAGCCGGAGAAGAGCCCTACCAAATAGGCCCTTAGTGCACCAAGGGGATCCTTCTCTGACCTTCTTCGCATGGGTTGTAGGTGTTGTCTTAGTCATGCGGGGCCTTGGCTGATGGCCCCCACCCTATGCCTAATGATGGCTATTGGCCCTACACACGTTCTCGAGCTCGTTCCGGCACAAGCTAGGGTGGCAGCTAGGAATGGCAATGGGGACATACCCGATGGGTACTGGCCACCCGCACCCGCCAGGTCAAAACCTATTCCATCGGGTTACCCGCGAAAGCAGACGGGTAAAAAATTCATTCCGTATCCACACCCGATAGGTAATTCTTACCCGACGGGTATTCCATACCCGAAAATATACCCGAGTTCAACAGAAATATAACAACTTTCAGCAAGTTAAATATCACAACTTCTAGGAAATTAAACATAATAACTTCTAGCAAATTAATAGCAGCACTAGCAGCACACCAGCTGCTCAACACTTCCCACGTTCAGCCAATCAGTTCATGGGCTATATGGGCTAAATTGCTTAGGTTGCTTACTCATTTTGCGGGTATTTCTTATCCACGGATACGCGGGTATGGGTACTATTATTCCACACCCGTACCCGCCATACCCGATGGGTAAAGGATTTCGCCCAATAACGTACCTGCGGGTACAAAATCTATTCCATACCCACGTTCTTATCCGGTAAAGCCCGTCGGATACTCGGGTTTTGGGTACCCATTGCCATTTTGAGTGGCAGCTAGGGTTGGCCGTAATGGCGTTATTCAGTGGCCATAACTTTCTGGGTCATATTGGATGATGAATAAAGAAGTCAAAAATGCTGGCGTGCAAATAAGGGGTTCTTCTACTCCTAGTCGTGGTGTCTCTGTTCAATATCGAGGTGGTCAAGGTGGACGTGCACAAAAGCCGCCTATTGTTTTATGTTGTGCTACGATGCGTGTCAATGAGGAAACATGCCGAACGTAAAAGGTTTGTTGTTTGCTTTCATGTGTGTTACATGGTGTTGTCCTTTTATTTTTTTTTCACAACAGCGAGGCCTATTAGTCTAATGAAAATACAAGAATATTTGACACTATTGGAGGTTGGTTCGGTAAGGGTTTAGAGTTTAGGGTTTATTGACAGGGTTTAGATGCACCTGGGAGGCGAAAAGAGAGGTGGGGAGGGAGGGGAAGTGGCATCTCGATGCGGGAGGGAGCGAGAGGAACTAGGTGATGCCGAGAGAGATTGACCGGTGAAAGGAAAATAAATTTGCTATAAAGTAGAAATCGGTTTCTTTTTTCTTTTTTTTATTATTTTTGGGTCATGCGTCCTAAGATTTTGAGTGCCCTCCGGCGAATTCGTCATGATGGCCCATGTAGATCATAAAATCTTATACTTCGCTTGTCTTAAAAGTCATGACTGAAAGTACTATTCATTAATTTATTATGAGAGAAAAATACTACTGAATAGCTGCCAGATTCAGCAGATAAGATCACTATTTTTTTAAGAAAAACATAACTATATGAGTACAGTGTACTAGACAAAAATTGAACAAGAAAAAAACCTAAGACCTATACAATTTAGACATAAATTGATTTAGAACCTAAATTCATAAATCACAAAAAGAGCACAAGGACAAAAGGCTTTGCCTCAGCTAGTTAGTTGCCTAGTCACTGTCGTCGTCTACAACATCGTTGTTTGATTCTAGAAGTCGGGCGTTGAACGTTGATGATCGTCGCTGGTGATGCTGATCGTGTGGTGATCTGATCGGTGTTGCGTGCCTATGTATCGCTGGCTCACCAAGTGCCGAAATGTGAAACAGAGAAGTCACGATCACTATGTGTCATGTACGGGCTGTGGATATTGACGACTCGGCTCCTCGTCTCCTAGAAAGAAAGAGGCGCATGTGCTCTCGATCGTCGCACCTGCCCACCCCTTAGAACCAGCACTGCCATGTGGCACATGGCTTTCTTCTTGTTTCAATCTCATTCTTTCATGAGAGAGAGAGAGAGAGGATTCAATTTCGGAGACTATTTTGTTTTTGATATTGGAATGGAACATTGTAGTACCAGGCCAAATAAGGTGTACCATTTTGGACTAGTAAATAATAATAATAATAATAATAATAATAATAATAATAATAATAATAATAATAATAATAATAATAATAATAATCATAAATTTGTACGTAAATATATATATAAATATATTTCGACTTAACTTATGGCGTAATTAACATTTTTGCCAAGCTAAATATCATTCAACAAGTCCATCAACATTCTATGACACTCTACTGCCCTTTGGATTAGTAATAACTATGGGCCGGTACGGGAATGAAATTTACAACTATGGGGCCAACACCGAAATACCGAATGCAGTCTCGATGACACTCCACTGCACCTTGTACATAGTGTGGATTAGTAACACCGACTACTTGTATTTTTTTTAATTAAAATAGGAAGCTATAGTTTTCAAAGTAAAACAAAATTTATAAGATTAAACTAGATTTTTAAAGGATTTTTCCATGTAAAAATATTTAGGTTTTTTTTTCTTAACTTTTTGTATATTTTTCTTTCAAAATATTTAGAGCCTGTTTGGTACAGCTCACAACAGTGAGCTGTTTTTTTTTGCCAAACACTTATTTATAAAACAGCTTCATGAGTGAAGCTATTTTTTCTCCTCCTCTCACAAAGACATAGTTGAGATGAAGCTGAAAAAAATAGCTTATTGCAGCTCTCTCCCTCATTTCTCTCTCTCAACTATGCATGAAGTAGTTGGTGAAGCTATTTTGCCAAACACTTTTTTCCAAAACAGCTCAACTTCATCTAAAAAATCACTCATAAAGCTATTTTCTAAAAAAACAGCTTTACTAGTGAAGAGCTGTGCCAAACAAGCTCTTAGTTTGTTTTATCTTCGTGAACTTTCAACTTTGTCCAATTTACACTCTCTAACGTGGCGGCATATCAGCAAAATAGAGTAACCGTCAAAAGCATATAATTTGCAAAAACAAATGGTATTGGAAAGTAGGACATAGAGAAATGGTTTTGTAGTTCATGGAGTTAGACGACCTTAATACTCTCTATGTTGTTTTTTTTTTACATTTCATATTAGTTTTGTCGTAAGGCAAATATTACTGTCTCTAACGTTCATTTAAAAAATCTTTATAGTCTAGAAACTAGGAATTGATAAAAGTATTTCATGTTGTTCTAAAACCATAAATTCTATGTCATGAATCTTCATATTTTTTTATTAAATTAAAAATCGATGGTCCGAATATAAATATTTATTACATGTATAATTAATAAAAACAGACGAGTGGTTGAGGCGGCAAATTGGATGCCGTTGTGCTTCCCGTCCGAAATGGTTTTCTCCACGGCCAATCACGTAACAGCACCAGGATCACGGATTATGGAGCGTCCGATGGAGCATCGGCGGCAACCAAGGGCTGTCACGCGGATTGACTCCCTCCCGCTCTCGGAGAGTTGCCTGCCTCCGGAGAGTTCGATTTCGAATCGAAAATGAATGAATAAAGGCGGTTTCCCCCTCTCCATCTTCGCCTCCATCTCCCACTGCAACCGCTCCTCCATCTCCGCCTCCATCTCCCACTGCAACCGCTCTTCCATCCCCGCCTCGTCTCCCCCACCCTTCAACCTCCACTCCTCCCCTCGACAACCACTATGGCGCAGTGGATTAAGGTGTCCACCCTGGCTCAGCTCGAGGGGTTCATCGCCGGCGGAGTACCCCGGGCCCTCTTCATGGGTGGTGTCGACAGCGTACGATCTGCCGCAACAATGCTGCGGCTCATCAAGGGGATCCACGAGGCCATCATACCGCAGGCGGCCGACTACAGCGAGTGGGGGCTCGCCGGCAGCGGCGGCAGCAGCAGCAGCGAGAACGGGGACGCCGCCGACGAGGTCAAGGACGCCCATGAGGCCGCCGCCACCGCCACCGCCGACTACCTGGAGCACTGGATCATCGCAGATGTCCAGCCGCTGCGTCGCGTCGCCGAACTCGCCGAGCTCGCCATCCAGATGGCGGATGAAGTCATCCCCGCCCTGGCCGCGACTCCAGGCGACGTCGACACCCTCCGCCGCCTCCGCAACCTCGGGAGGGATGTGCGCCGCGCTGGGCTTCGGGTGCCAAGGGCTGCCGGCGCCCGAGCTGTCACCCTCGGCAACTATACCCAGAAGCTCGTCTCCCGCGCGTTCAAGAATGGTCGACGTGCTGTCCGCTCCGCCGCGGATCGTGGGACATGGATTGCCGACCGCCGGGCGAAACTCCTCAACAAGGTGAACGTGGTTCTGGCTACGGCTGTTGATTTTTGAGTTGTGCTGATTACGGCTTTCGCTTGGATAATGCCTCTTCTGGTGGATGTTCATATTGAATCCCTAGGATAATGTCTTTTCTGGTGGATGTTCATACCGAATCGCTAGGACAATGCCTCTTCTGGTGGATGTTCATACCGAATCGCTAGGATAATGTCTCTTCTAGTGGATGTTCATATCAAATCGCTAGGATAATGTCTCTTCTGGTGGATGTTCATGTTGAATTCAGTGGTGTTGCAAACTGCGTACCAGTATTAATTCGGCCTGCTATTTTGTAGATGAAGAAATTTGCTGGTTGGAAAAATATGAATTCATGTTTGTTTGGATCTGCATACCCTCAAAAGCAGAGTTGAGCCATCTTACTTGTTTTTCTCTGAAAAATGTTGCCTATACTTGTGTGATGCGAAGTATCTGGTGCTTTTTTTTTTTTTGAAAAAAAAACATGTTATCAGGTTTTTTGAACTTGCTGTTCTTGGGGTATCAATTTGAGAATTGAGTTGGCAGTAACGCAATGAAGTAGGAGAAATCTCGATGTCTAACCCAGGATGTTATCATGTTGTTTGGGGGACACGAGCAACAGCCTGTACGTATGCACACATGAAAATCAGCATGTAGTTGGTCATAAAAAGTTTCGAGATGTTTTTTTAAGGTTCACCTGTATATATTAAGGCTTAATTGTAGCCCAGGTCAAATGGCTGTTTGCTTACAAAGATAGATTTGGGAATTACATCTCAGACTATTAAATCAATCATCAAGGAGTGAACACACTTGTTTTTGCTTTTTTGGCATTCTCGCACGTTGCAAGGATAGCACAAGTGTATAGCAGAAAGCAACCGCGAACAGACACTGAAAGACGATGTGACCCGCAGTTTCCTCGGTGACCCTGCATATTTCACAGCCTGGATTATCAACAATTCTTTTGTGAAACAGGTTTGCACGGCATTGGATTCTCCCTTCAATTTGGTTAGTAACCACATGAACAACTGTAGTCTCGGTGGCGTGGAGTTTTTCCAGATCAATTCAGAGCACTGTCGTGTCCTTTACTTTGAGCAGTCTGTAGATCACGGATGAATCCAGTTTGCCAGGCCCGCTTGCAAATGGAGAGAGCCTTTGATCATGGGCGGTAATTGAGTCGCTGCCAAGATGCTACCAACTTGTTGCAATTGATGCCGTGCTTGTTCAGAGAAACGGGCAGGCGAGGCCGTTTTGAACGACCTGACATACAGTCTCTTTCTGACGGACACAGTGACATGCCAGGAACCGATCAGCTAGAGCGACATCTCCATTCTAAACATCTAACCAGAAGGAAGTTGTAGTTCCGTTCCCCAGCTGAACCGATGTCAAGGCTTGATAGAGAGGTATAATTGTCTTCACGAGAGCCCAATGACTGCCCTGAAGCTCACTTTCCATAGCAGCCAAATTTGATCTCTGCCTAACCCATTTTGCCCATGCCGATTTTTCAGAATAGTGCAGTTTGTGAATCAGTATCAGTAGCAAGCACACATTCTGAATTCCCAAGTCTTTGATCCCCAGCCCTCCTGATTCCTTGGTAATAATTTCAGCACATCCCAACCCAAAGACATAAACAACACAGTTAACTAGGAACCGCAGGCCTTTCTAAAAAAAATATTTAATAGCCTTTCTAAAAAACTAGGAACCGCAGCACAGACGCTCAGGTACCAGTGCAACAAAATGGACACTTCTGATAGCTTGAAAATCCCCAGCCCTCCTGATTCCTTGGTAATAGTTTCAGAACATCCCAACCCAAAGACTTAAACGACACAGTTAACTGGAAACCGCAGCACAGACGCTCAAGTACCAGTGCAACAAAATGGACACTTCGGATAGCTTGAAGAAACACTTACACTTCAACCTTGAGTTACGCATCTAGAGTTCAACTACAGCATGGCATCGGCGGCAAGGCTCAACGACACATAGCTTCACCATGGAAGGAACTTTAGGCTCAATGTATGTCCTGATAGCCAAGAGTCCTCGTTGGGCTTCCCTGAGAACATCAACGGGCACTGGGGAGCACTTGCGACTATTGTCTCTGATAGGCCTCCAGCGCAAGGTGTTCAAGTGATGTTATGCTCTCAAGAAAATGGCAAGTAAACTCAACAAGACTCTTTGCAGACGTGAATCCTAGGCTTTTCACTATCTTCATCTTGTGATGCTGGTGTCCTTGCATCTTCCTCAGATCTGAGGGATCTGTGAATACAGAGACATGCTCCATTTCCTCAAACATCACTATCTAAGTGATGATGTAAACCTTTTTGTATTTGATAACCATCCAAAGGGCCATTTTGGGCCATTATAAATGAAATCAGGTGGGGAGCGCCTCCCTCCGTTGACCTTCAAGAAAAAATACTAAAGTGGATACTCTTTGTGTGAACAGAAACCAGAGAAGCTACGATCAGCAGCCAGACAGAGGCATGAGGTACATGTCATATTATTCTGAGTTTCTGACTGCAGTTAATTTCTTCTTCTCAAGTTTTTGCAAGGACTAAGGAGAAAATGAATTTGATGTTTGGTGTATATGATGAAATGACTGTAAAGTGTAAACTAAGCATAAGATTATCTATAGGAGCAAAAGGGGTTCATGTAATTTGCTATGGTCTATGGAGATTTTAAGTGCATCATTTACCAATAACCATTTTTAACTTGCAAAACATTTCCCTATTGCCCTATTCTATTTCATCAGGGTAAAGTTATGTTTTCTATTATGTATTTTTTTGTTCCACATAGTCTAGTGTGAAGTTTGTTTCCCATACTCTGATTGGCGCATAATTTAATTGACTAGTACAGGAGTGCTCCCACAATAATGATTTAGTTTGGATTTTTAAGTGCTTACATTATTGCTACTTTTGCATTCTAGTTTGACCTCACCTGCAAGTAAATGTGAATTTGTTTTAGCTCCACATCACACAGATTTATCCATGTTGAGCCTGATTGCATCATAATGCTGTGGGAATAACCATGTTAACCAATCTATGCTAACAGTGTTGCATCCCAATTCCCAAATAAGGTCATTGGTTGGGAATTCGACTCTGGGAACATTCCCTTGCCACAAGCACATGGAAGCTAAACTAACTATCTATGGTCTACACTACCAAACCTGGAGGCCTGGGTGCACTTGTGTATATTAATGGATGGCGCTGGACACTACTTGTGTTAGTATTTTGAATGATGTGGTCGTCAGGTTCTTTAGGAGCAGCATATTTGATTGTTGCAAGTGAGCAGGTTTGGTCCATTACGGAACATGGCTAGTCCCCAGGAGTTGCTATAGCATGGGCCTTGTAGTGTCAGATTGTGTATTAGGATTTCATGAGGGAAGTGCTACTCCCTAATTATCCTGATTCTAGAAAATTGTGATAGGATCTATTTTTATTTATTTATTTATTTATAAATGCCATAGTGTTCTTTTTCATGCACTCTTATGCATGGTTTTGTTCATTGACCCTAGGATATGAGGAGGAATGCTCGCTTTGCACAAATATGGAAGAGTAGAAAATGAGAAAATAATGATGCTGGTGAATCATTGAGAGAAATATGCCATCTTTATGATGCTGTCCAAGTAGATCCCTATGATGAGAAGCATCCAGCAGAACCACGATAAGTATTGATTTCTGACAATTTATCAAGTCATTTGGAATGTAGAGTTTGTTTCATTACAATATTCCCTGGAGGATTACCTCTTTTGATATGCAACTTTCTTCCACTTATACGGGAGTACTTGCCATCAACTGCAGAGGAATTGAGCTGGATATCATTTCATTGGCACAATCAGAAGGTATTGAAGCTTCTTGCCTTGAGAATTGAGATGTTCTCAACAATACTGGAAAGGTTCTTGGTGCTTTCTTTATTGATTGTAATAGAAAGTGATTTCAAACTCTAGTAGTAGTGCTAGTGCCCAAGTAGTAACAGTGAGCAGTTCAGCTCCACGTTTTGACGAGTCTAAATTTGCTGTTTAGCAGATTCTGAAGTTTATGATATCTATACTGTCAAGGAGGTGGATGATACAAACATGGAGGCCACGTCAGCAGCTTTATATCCAAGGTAAATAACTAAATATATATCACATGGTTTTATTCCTTTGGGTTCCTGTGAGAGTGTCTTCTTAACGAGTGGTCTTGTTACATAAGGTTACAAGTGGACGATGGAGAAGATGAATGCTACGACGATGACTATCCGTGTGACAGAGATGATTCAAATGGTAACGTTGCAATCATTATACTCCCTTGACTAATCAGTGAGATCCGTAGTTATTTGAACTATCTGAAACTCTTCCATATTGAATATGCAGCTGAAGACAATCCACTTTTTGATTATCCCGATGAATTGTCTGAGGACGAGGATGATGGTAGCAATGATGAGGATATTTTGGAGATGAAGAAGGTTCTGGCACTGAGGCATTGTTTAGATACACCCAAAAACCCAAAACTTTACAACATTCCCCATCACATCGAATCTTACGGCACATGCATGTAACATTAAATATAGATAAAAAAGATAACTAATTGCACAGTTTACCTGTAAATCACGAGGCGAATCTTTTAAGCCTAGTTGCTCCATGATTGGATAATGTTTGTCAAATAAAAACGAAAGTGCTACAGTGTCAAAATTCAAAAAAATTTGGATCTAAACAAGGCGTGAGTATGAGAAGGAAGAAGTAGAGGTGGAAGAGGATGAATAATGATGAGTTGATGACTAGAAATTTCAAGTAATCACACGGTTGTAGATGCAGGGGAGACGCGTGAACTGAATGTAATGTTTGACGATGAGATAGGTTCGGAGATGACTGATAAATGTTTTGCTGATGCTGAAAAAGAAGAAGGGAAATGTGAATTGTGAAACAGTTAGCATTATCACGTGTGTCACTCGAAGGAAGAATTCAAAATAATATTCGGAAGTGCCCGTGTGTCGCAAAAAAATGTACACCTTATTGCACTATCACCTGATCGACTTGTTAGCTTTTGACGTCATGTGAAGGCACATGCTGGATGTTCCTATCCTTTTGGAGCATTTGATCCATCTTGATAATATAAGAGTAGCCACCTTTTTGTTACTTGCGCAGTTTGTGCTTCCTTTGCTCTAGAAGGACCTCATGACTTGCACTTCACTTGTGTTTCTTTCTCACTTCTATGTGCCCATAGCCAGATAGCCTTCTAAGTGGAATGTTCGTGGCCTCGGCCAAGATGATAAATTTGCGGTCGTTCGTGATAATATCTCTAGGTACTCTCCCTAGAGTATTCAGGAAACTAAGCTGGACAACGTCCGGATTGAGAATACCGCCCGTTCATCCCTAGTAATCTAACTGCATTCCATGCTTCTCCGTCTGTTGGCTTGTGCGTGGCTCATGCGGGGAATGCTTAGCCTGGTCTGACTCCCTCTCTGGTCTTGCGTTCATCTTCCCCTTTCACCACCACGGTTGTTCTGTAGTCCAATCTCATCTCTCTGATTACCAATTAGCCATCACCAACATCTATGGTCCCTCTAACACCAACTCACTGATCAATTTCTACGCGATATTAGGAATGTGGCTACCTCCATCTCTCAGCCTTGGCTTCTGGTGGGAGACTTCAACCTCACCCGCTTTCTGTCAGACAAAAATAATGCTAACTTTAGTAGGTCTCTCTCAATGCGCTTCAACAATGTGATCGACACCTTGGAGCTCATCGAGTTGCCGCTTCTGGACCGCATGTTCACTTGGACTAACAAACAGAGCTCTCCTACGCTGGCTAGGCTCGACCGGGCTTTCATCAACACCACCTTTGCCACCGCTTTCCCTGGAACTTTACTCACCTCTGGCAACAGGCCAACCTCTGACCACTCCTCGCTAATCGCCACCATACAAACTAAAATCTCAAAAGCCACCTACTTTAGACTTGAATGCTCCTGGCTACTTCAACCTTCCTACCTTTAGGAGGCCGTCCAGACCTGCCACTCCATCTCATAGCTCAGAGGCCGTCCAGACCTGCCACTCCATCTCATAGCTCATGAGCCCGATGAAAGCCCAAGTTAGGTTTTGGTAATTAATGACACCAAGTTGCTAATGCCTTGTGTTTAAGTGATTTGAGTTAGGCATAGCAACACATGTGATGAAGGTGCATGGTGGCATAGAAAGGTGGCCACATGATCACAAAG
>Ga0182004_10004524_pt1 | contig 11222 bp, 12 predicted proteins | sample Sormic07211540_1_FD_120479 | JGI IMG/M metagenome (GOLD analysis project Ga0182004, IMG submission 120479) | Endophyte microbial communities from Sorghum bicolor roots, Mead, Nebraska, USA - 072115-40_1 MetaG | ecosystem: Host-associated > Plants > Roots > Unclassified | place: USA: Nebraska...
CCATGTAAGATGGCTACATCCGAAATGATCTTTGATGGATTTGCCCAACATGTGAAAAATATGAATGCAAAAGCAAACATAAATCACAAATTCTCTGGTGCAATAAAAATGGTGCACGTAGGACATAATCGTGTGCAGCGGTGGTGTTGTTACCACTGCCATGTGAATTCGCAAATGCGTGCTCCATGTTATCTCGTTTGAGTTTGTTCCGATGCTCTTTTTCTATACCCATTTTATGGGAATCGTGGTGCATGCGTCTTGCCCCCGCCTCCTGAGGCGCAATTTAATTGACTTTTGGAGTTCACAATATAGCCGTGTCATATAGGAAAAAGAACGTCACAAAAAGAATTCTCCTTTTGCACTCCGACCATTTTGTTTTAAATGTTACAGCTGGAAATAAAATATCCTGGAGCACGCATCTAAAATTGCCACTGGTTTCTGCTGAATGGCAGCTTAGCTGATGATGCTGGGATTGCTAGCAGATCCAACGCTATAGTGGTCAGTTATAATCGGTAGGGCCAATAGAGAATATGTTCTGCTGACGATGCATGTTGAGGAAAGCAGGCCAGGTCAATCCGTTATCTTTTTTGCAAGTTGCGAGAATAGAAAAAAAAAATCAAGGCCATTTGATCGAATGATTTTGAACGAACACAAGTACGTATGTGCTTCACGATACGCCTTTTTCCGTTCCTGCTTTTAAAATCAACATATTGTACGGTTGCCAATAGATGCCTGCCTGCATTTGCATTATTATTTTTGTCGGTGCAGTGCAGGTGGAAGCCAAACTGCGATTCCCTCTCGCTAGAGAAGTTTCGGTTGCATAAGAAAACCAAAGAGCAGATGAGAACAAACTCTGTTTCGCTTACTCGATGTCCCAATTCCAATTCTAGAGAGGATGCAGTGGACTCTCTATCTTCAGCTTCCGTTCGTTCCACTGAATTTCTGGATCCAATTCCAGTCCAAAAGGGGATGTAGACATGTAGCAGTGGACTCTATCTATATCTTCTGCTTGCAGCTGCTTGCGTTCGTTCCGCTGAATTTTTGGCTCCGAATTGTCAAATCGGTGAGTTGCGAACTCTAACAAAAGACGTGTGCTGCATCGTATTTGCTCCTTTTTTTTTACTGGAGCTGCGAAATCACCTGAATGAATGTTATATACTGTTGTTGCGGCAATTAGGGCCTTGTTTAGTTCGCAAAAATTTTCAAGATTCCCCGTCACATCGAATCTTTGGTCGCATGTATGGAACATTAAATATAGACAAAAATAAAAACTAACTACACAGTTTACCTGTAATTTGTGAGATGAATCTTTTGAGCCTAGTTACTCCGCGATTGGACAATGTTTGTCAAATAAAAACGAAATGCTACAGGACCTAAAAACAAAAAATTTTGCGAACTAAACAAGACCTAGAATACTTTTCAGAGTAGTGTTGTTGCGGCAATTAGAGTTTCCCACGTCTCTCCCTTTCGATCTTCAGTCAGGAGATGCTGCACGGTCTTTTACTTGCGTAGCACATGCGACCATTATTGGGGCTCGTTAGCCCGTAGCTGTCACACGCACTGGGATGGATTCATGGATGGCACTGATGTGTCCTTAAAAGCGGTAATGCTCGTGGCTCTATCCTTAAACCTACGGAGACATCGTAGACAAAAGGAGATACATGAGCATGAGCCTGCCCTGCCAAACATGGAATGGCGATTGAATTGGCATGGAGTGATGGCGCAGCAACTAATTTCCCCCTTTATGCCGTAACATGAACTCTTGTCTCACGAAAGGGTTTGTGTGCTGCAGTGGGTAGTGCAGCTCTCGCTAGTCGCTGCAGCACCGCGTAATTCACGAGCTGTACCTGTACTGTAGGGAACAAACTCAGAGTGAACGTCCGGTTTCGAGGGGAAGACGTGTGGGACACTCAGAACCACATACTTGATTATCCGCTTAATTCTCTTCTAAGTTCGTTTTAGTTTGTTATATAAGTCGATTTTCTTTTAAATGCCAGCTAACTTTATTCAGAATTGAAGATGTTCAACAAAGCAATATTTAAATTACTTGTATTTTGGAGCAGATAACATGTCACTTAGGTGCCCATTAAGGCAGCTTCAATAAAATTGCATGTTTGTGTGTGTGTGGGGTGGTGGTGGTGGTGGTGGGTGGTGGGGGGGGGGGGTAGAGAACCTTTAGGGAAATTGGAGATGCTCATGAGACTTTTCCTGTCGGTGTGAAAGGAAGTGTAAAATACCGACATAGATAGTAAAATTTTAATTTTTTGTCGTTTTGTCGACAGGAAAATAGCAACAAAAAAAATCGACAACTTGTTGAACCATAGCATCACTGGATAACTTGCTGAACTTATTGCTAGGGAAGATCTTTTATTTTTTGTTACGTCTACTAGATGACGTGACTGGGACACAGTAGTCGCAGCTGGTTATAACTGCATACCTTAGATTTTTTTTCTTGTGGAAAGAATCAGACCGTAGATTTAATGGTTGAAATCAATTGAATTATTTGAATCCTGTCAATGTGCATGATCATCTTTCTTTATAGCCTTATAGGTGTCCTGCTCGTCCTTTTGGTCAACCCATAGCTAAGTCAACTGTACTCCTCGGAGGTATAAATGCCCCGTTGTCATCTCGGCGACTCAAGCCTCTAGCAGCTGTTTCCACCTGCAAAGACGACCATATCCACGTAGACAACGGCGGCAGCATGTTGTGGCATGCTTAGTACTGGGCCGTCCCGTGCGTGCAGCACAGGCACATCTTTTTTTAAAAAAAACAGTTGGGCAGACTTTATTTATTTAAGATGGTCACATCATTTGCTATAAGATCAAGAATAAAGCTAGAAGGCTCACGTCCCAAGTATAATTTTCTTCCAGTTGCATTGCTCTACTAGCCTTAGTTCCACAGAACTGTCCATGGACTTGGAACTTCACGGGCTATGATTCAGCCGCCTCCATTGACCGTTCTGCTGCAAAGAAAAAAGAACTCTCGGTCCATGTATTGCAGGCCTCAGCCCAGATACATGAGACGACATACAAATATTTTTTTCCTTCCACCTAAGAAAAAGTTCTTACCCCTGTTATTTTTCTCTATTTTTATCGTAAAATCTAATACGTGACCGGTCGTGCCGGAGCATGACCGCATGACAGGGCTGGCCCACCGATCCTCCCCCACCTCACCCGGCCAGCCCACTGGTTCTCCTCCACCCTAGCCTCGCAGCCGGTGTTAGAGACGGGGACCTCGCCGGTGTTAGAGTTCTAGTATCTCTCGCTCCCACACTCTATCTCTCTTCTCCATCTCCATCAGGCTTAGAAGAAAGTTTTGGAGGAGAAGGCCACGACACGGCGGCAGGACGGTGCGGTGGTTGGGCGAGGGCTTAGAAGCTCGCTCCCACACTTTCCCTCTCTTCTTCTCCATCTCCATCGGGCTTAGAAGAAAGTTTTGGAGGAGAGGGCCACAACACGGCGGCAGGGTGGTGTGGCACTTGGGCGAGGGCTTAGAAGTAAGTTTTGGAGGAGACAGCCACAACATGGCAACGGGACGGCGCGGCGGTTGGGCGGGGGCGTCATGGCAAGGAAAGAGGGGGAAGGAGGGCCGCATGCATAATAGGATCTCACCAGCCGTGGAGCTCTCACAAAACCCTGACACACCACAGTTGGGACGTAGGCAGCGACAGGGGCAAGGACGAAGGCGGAGCTAAGCCCTTACAGAAATCCTTCGTGTCAAAGTAATATAAAACTACTCCACAGAAATCCTCCATTGTCACAATTCTCCAATCTGATTGCCTTGAGATAACCCATGTGGACATATTAGATGTAAAAAGTGCACAATATTTGATGGCCATTAGGCAAACTGATCTTATACACGACCCCAGAAGCTTTACTTGTAACCAAGTGCTTGTATGTGCTTTATGTACAAGGACACCATAATTACATGGAGTACAGGTTAGCACATCCGTTATGCTATCTTACAACAGCACGAGCCCCTCACGTATGCATCAAATCCGCATCTCTTGGATACTCGTATTAGCAACAAACAGCTCACGTATGCAGCATTGGAGGTTCCTTCCTAGCCAACACAGCAAATCGTGGAAGCCCTAACATCCCCAGTTCTACATGATCGATGGAATCGAGTCATTCTTATCTGAGAAGAATGAAAGGTTTCGAAATGCATCGAGGCTATTTGCCATCAGGCGGTTCCAACTATTTTGACTGTCCCCTATCAGTATGTCATCAGCTTGATATCTCACAGACGGTATGTCCAAGTCCAGTGGTCCGAGTGAATCAGGCTGCCAAGAAAAAAAAAGGGGGGGTAAGCTCAGCTAAGATAATGCCAGTACAAAAGAACATTATGATTTCTTGAAGTACCCAATATATGTCAGCTAAAGATTGATCCTTCAACTCATTAGTTTCATCATTTTGAGGTGGTGATTTAGCACACAACTCCTCTTCGTCTTTGGCATCATCATTATAAGGATTATCAGCATCATCCTCTCCAGTCAAGTCCTAATAATGAGATAACACATAAATATACAAGGTCAAAAACTAACATATAAACTTATTTTGCTTCTAGGAGAACCCAAAAGATGTCAGCAGACCTGAAAAAAACCTTGAAATCCTTCTGAACTTGAGGGATGGACTTCATTGTCCGTATCAGGAGAGCTGCTAGGAGTGTTTGAGCCTTCTTGCTTCCTGGAGGCTGACAAATTAAAGCTGAACTCATCACATGTTTCTTCTGCTCCCCATATGGTTGAATGGGGAGCATGGGCTGGCTGCTCAGATGCTTGATAACGAGAAGCATGAAGGGCAACAGCAGCATCAAACGAGTCATAACTGCATGTATTCTCAAGAAACAAAGGATTTTTTACACTAGTCCCTATGCAATCCAAATGAGCGCCTTTGGATGCTTCTGTCAGTAAGTGCCCAACACTGATATCTGTCAGGGTATCTGCCCACTCTACTTCAGATATTGCCACACAATTCGTTCCCTGATCATCCTGAAGAATAAATGCATACTAAGTTATAATAAGAGAAAGGAAAATCGCCCAGAGAAACATTTAGTTGTCACAAGGATGCGAGAGACAAAAAATATAACCTCAAAAGCTTGGGTTACAGGAACCTGCACTTGCTTTTGGCTGCCAAACTGAGAGCGGGGCACATTAGTTGGCTGATCTGGAAGCTCAGAGTTCTTGCCTGTACTAGATGGTGTCATATGCAATAACACTGAACTACAAGGATATTGCTCATGAGTGCAATTACTGAGCAAAGTACCATCCTTTTGCCCACAAGCCTTATCTCCTGATGGCGATTTGACTTGGATGACTTCTGGTATCATGCAATCCTCAAAATGGGTTAAAGATATTTCACTTACTCCTGCTCCAAGCTCAACAAGGGAAAACCAACCATACCTTAACAACAAAATGTTGACAGAACAATTAGCAATCATTATGCGCTACACGTGACCCATTAGGTTGACTTTCTAGCAATTAGAGAAATTATATACCTTAAACGGAAAACAGAAGGGCTATTCACAGAAAGAAACACATCAGCTACTGCAACAGCATCTCTTGTTGTCCACCTCTGATATGTAGCCAAATCCTCTTGATTAGCACAATATGGAAAAAGAATAAGCTCTCCAGATGCGATGTTTGAGTTACCCCATTTTCGGTTTAGATGTTCTAGCACAGATGATATTTTCTTCCTAGAGCTTAATGTGAGCTCTAGATGAGGATTATGGTCATCCTGATAAGAGGAGAAAAAGCACCGTGTAATGTTCAAATGGCTCAAAGATTGGAGAACTAAACAGAACAACTCAGACCCAAGCCAAATACAGAGAAAAAAAGTTTGAGCAAAATGCAAAGGGACACTAATCAAGTTATCTATTCACCATCTTCCATCCATAACATGTATGAATTCGACAACCAGAACCTGAGTGCTTGGTCAATAATTCACCAGTAACAACTACATGTTAAAAATACAGAAATTGTGATTCAGATGCAGCTTGCTAGTAGCAACAAACCATGCTTTACCTTCTCCAATGCCTTCGAGTAGCTTCATTTATTGGAAATAACTGTAGCTTCAGCTTCACAGGTGTTTGTGAATCTGCTTCCTTCATATGATTTGTGCTGATACCTGTATCTGCTACTGTTAACTTCAACGAGTGTGTTGAACAAAGTTCAGCAAATACAAGAACTAAAATCCAGTTGCTAGAAGCTATACCATCAGCAGTAGGAAGTCTGTCTGATGATGAAGTCAGTGTTCTTGCATCAACATTACATAAAATGCCTGGGTTAATTGTGTTGCGCTCGAGCTCCTCAGCTGCATCAGCAACTAAAGAAACACCAGCCATGGCTGCTCTCTCCCATTTTTTATATGCAGCAGAAGCAACAGCGCCACCTAAAACACAGGTTACCAGCTATCCACATTAATGCAACAAAAGGTTCACCACTAGAGAGATCCTCTACATGCTAGTTTTAATCATCAACAACTTCACCAAAAGTCAAATCACACAGATTGTGTGACAAAAGATAAGTGACGCTAGGTCATAACAAAGAAAAAGAGAAGATGTGCCCACCTGCCTTCCTTTTTTGTTTCACGGTTCTTGTGGCAGAGAGGTCCCCTTTAGTTGTTCCTGACTTGTTAGAAATTGGTTCAGCAACCCGCTTGAAAATTGTCCCTTTAGAAGATGCTACTCTGCTACCATTTTGAGCATCTACTGGCAGGAACTTTACAGGAGGAGTCTCATTCCCAGGAGCCTTGCTGATAATTGGAGATGGAGAAGGTAGGCACATATCCACTCGTGAACGCTTTCTCCTGGACTTATTTCTGTCCTTTAGCAGTTGTTTTCCCTAGCAAACAAAAGGAGAGACACAGAGCATGAGAAAGAAGAAACAAACTGACGACATTTTATAATGAGAAAAAAACATGGGGACAATGCAGCTCACCAATGCTTCTATAAATGTTTTGAACCTCCGAGGCTTCAGATGCAGCTTTGATGCACTGCAGCTAAATTTCTCAAGCAGAGACCACCTGCATCAAAACAAGCTAAAATTGAACTGCCAGCAGTCGAGCAAGCACATCCTTAAACAAAATTTTCATTATTTATTCCCTTTCTACAAAAGCTAAGTTACCTGTTTTCACAAATTATTAAGAAAAGAGTTCTCTAAAGAAGGGAGGAACCGTATGAGATGAAACTTCATGTACAGTTTGGAATGGATTTTTTTTTAAAAAAAATGAATGCATGGCCATAATGGATGTTGGCTTAATCTAAAGGAAATGATGCAGAAGCATTGCAAATTATTATGAAGCTAAACGACAAGAAATTGAATTTAGATCGTTTATGTAACACAAGAGTAAGTCAATCACATCAAAATCAGTAGAAATGTCCACAACAGATCAATAAATATGACAAGATACCCACTACATAATGGAACTATAACGAGTGGTAGTCACAGCCTTCAGATATCATAGATGGCTAGATACAAGCTACTCATGATCTGTAATAGAAAGACAAGATGTCCAAATTCCTATAAATATCATATGCCAAAGAGATAACTCAGGAAACATTACAAAGTAGCCACTAGTTTTTGCTCCTATGATGTATAAATAAAATCAACAATGAACTATATTTTCTCAGGCAATTTACAGATGATAAGATATACTCAATTACCAGCGAAGCATAGCAGCAATGGTATCCTTGGAGTTTTTTGCATCAAGCGAGAACCTAGGACCCAGTAGCTTCTTCATGCGTCGAACAAGACGGTAATAGTAATGCCTGACCTGTACAGCACATAAAGCATTGAATCTTTTTACATTAGATTCATATACAACAGAATTAAACTTTTAATATAATAAGATAGGCTAATGTTGCAAGAAAAGATAAAAACATCTTTATAGTAATAAAATATAAACTCTAATCATCATAGAAACAAGAACTCCTTAGGACAACTCATACATAACTAAAATTCATGGCCTAATGTGTATCCGTTTCACCTAAAACATCTTGGTTGAAAAATAAATACCTGGTCCTTGTTTTTACTCTGAACACGGTGTGTAATCTTGTCAAAGTTCTGGCGAAAACAATACGGGATTATCCATCAATCAATTATTATATGCTACTTAGATTGCAAATAGCAGAAGAGCATTGCATCCAGAATTTATGCCTCTTACTTTTCCTACTTGCCGCAGTGCATTGAAGAAATTCTCCTCCTCTTGGTGTGTCCACGCAGCCCATTGTCGAGTCTGCTTTTTCGCTATGAAAATCAGACACAGAGCAAAAACTATCAGGCAAAACCAGTACTGTCATAAACAGGGAGTCTGGAAAAAATACAAAAATAGTTCACAAAAACGAACCAGGTTTCGTGTTGGGATCGGAAGGCTCAGGGGCGGACACAGTGAAGGACATGGGTGTACACATGTACACCCAATAACTTGTAATCAGGGGCGGATCAGGCTTGTCAAATTGCTAAATAGCTTTAGGTTAGGGTTTCGGTGCTCAGCTTGAAGGGAACTAGGGAAGGGGTGGAAGTACCTGGTGGGTGCTAGTCGCCGGCGAAGAGACCGAGTAAAGCCTCAGGACCTGGCTTATGGCGGCGGCGGCGGCCGGCGGCCGGCGGGCCACCAGTCGTCGGAGATCGAGAGGGGGCGAGAGAGGCAGACAGAACGCAGAGGATGCAGGATGCAGCGGATGGAAGGGGAATGCACGTTAGGCAGCGATGGCGTGAAAAAAAATGGGCCTTCCTCTGGGACGTTTTCTTTTTCACAATTTCTTTAGAAATGTCTGTTTCTTTATTTTTGTTTCTCTTCCTTTTAAATTTTTTTACTTTTGTTGGGTTCGTATGTCTTCTCGTCATGGAACACTATCAATGGCTAAAACAACATTTGTTAAATAATAACAAAAATAATACTGATATTTATGAGTATGTAGTAAATTGTAAATAAGTAAATGGGACACTATCAATGGCTAGTACAACATTTGTTTTCAATGAAATTTACCAGTCGACTGCGCCTTGTTCGTTTGGCTGATAAGTCATGACAGAAAATACTGTTGGTTGATTTATTATAAAAGAAAAACACTACTGAATGACTGATAGATTTAACTAATAAGCTCAAATGAACAAGACGAGCGGACTATGGGAAAAGCCAACCAGACTGCCCAAGTTGGCTAAGCCGACTAGCTCTGGCTCCTCTCATTCTCTACGTGTTTTCTTTGCTATTTTGTTACCCTATTTGATCTCCAACACATCCAAGATAATCATAATTTGCTAGAGATGCCCACGAACCACATCGAGACATTTTTGAGTGTCAACAGATCCCTATGCATAGGATTTCTCTTCACACGATTCTACATTTTGACGTTTCTCTAAAACAAAATTTCTAAAGTCGAATTATTCTGATTTGTGGGAGATGACAAATGCATGATCCCATGAGAGAGGATGTCATCTTGTCAAAAGCTGGTCTTGTTACTGTATGTCGTTTGGCTGTGCCACAACATAACAAGAAGTAGGAGATACTTTGTGGCATACTACTTTCTAAGGTCTTGTTCGGTTGCTCCTGTTTTTTTAACTCTCAGCATATCGAATATTTGGATACATATACGAAGTAGTAAACATAAACTATTTACAAAAATAAAAACATAGCTAAAGAATATTTTGTAAGACAAATCTTTTGAATCTAATTAGTTTATAACTGGACACTAATTACCAAATAAAATGAAAATATTAGAGTATCATATGCTTTTTTTACCATCTTTAGAAACCCACTCGTACTTGCTGCAATCGAGCTAGTGTAGATTCTTTCTCATGTTCTTTGTTGGTACAGCCACGTTACTTGTTAGTGTGGCCACGATAAGTTGCAACAGGTCTTGTTTAGATGCGAAAAGATTTTGGATTTCGCTACTGTAGTACTTTCGTTTGTTTGTGCCAAATATTGTCCAATCATGGACTAACTAGGATCAAAAGATTCGTCTCACGATTTACAGTTAAACTGTGCAATTAGTTTTTATTTTCGTCTATATTTAATACTTCATGTATGTGCCGAAAGATTCGATGTGACAGTGAATCTTGAAAACTTTTTGGTTTTTGAGGTGAACTAAACAAGGCCTTAGTACATTCGGATTCCACAAACCTAAAATTTTGATCCATGTTGCCTTTCGATCTGTTGAACAGATCGCTCTTGCTCTTATGTATAGCAGCAGCGGAAGATGATGCCGACGAACAGAAGGCGATCTGCATACGAAAATTTTTGCCCACGACCCAGGCGGATTCAGCCATGGGAATATGTTCACGTCCACAAACTATACCCAACCAGAATTTTGGACTTCTACTAGCAAAGTGGATTTTTTCTAGTATTTTGGTATTCATTTTAAACTTTTCTTAGTAAATGTCGTCTAGTGTGATTCCTATATACATAATTAATGATAGTGTTTTATTACTATTCAAAAATACTAGGAGAATTCTAACATTTTGGTAGTGATACCAGCGAAACGTCGAACAGAAAGTCGTAAAGGTTGAGTTGAACTACATTGCAACACACATGCTTGCCGGATCCATAGCACACATTGTCTGTTGCCAGCAGCTGATCACGACAGCGATTAGCGAGGCAAAAAGCCAGTGAATCAGCTGCTGGCAGTCTGGCACATCACCTTGTCTTGTTAGTTTGGCTGATAAAACATAACAGAAAGTACTTTTGAGTGATTTGTTGTGAGATAAAAAACATTATTGAATAACTACATTCGACTGATAAACTCAGCAATTGTCGATCGATCGGCGCGGCGGCGAGTTGGCAGAAATGCGTTCCGTGCCTCTCCACCCCCGAGTCCCTACCCCGTAAACGCAAAGGGATGGCGCTTGGCAAAAATGGCAACGAATAGGAACGATCGAACTACCCTATATAGCTTGCTTGCCCCTCGGTCTCATCACAAGCTGAAGTGCACATCGTGCGTGCGTGCGTTGTACTCCGACTCTATATAGTACGAAAAATTTTGAATAAGATATAAGTGGTTAAATTTGATGTTAAAAAAATCAAACGTCCTATAATTTAAGATGGATTAAGTACTCCGTACTCGTCAACACACTAGTGAGCTGGTTAAATCACTTGAGTACTGTTTGTTTAGAGAAACGAGAACAGTGCAGAATGACTGTTGTGTATTGCCTGATGAACTATGTTCTGAATATATACAAACCGAAGGGACAGATGCCCTTTGGCCAAGGGGTGTCTCGTGAACCCCAA
>Ga0182004_10004525_pt1 | contig 11219 bp, 6 predicted proteins | sample Sormic07211540_1_FD_120479 | JGI IMG/M metagenome (GOLD analysis project Ga0182004, IMG submission 120479) | Endophyte microbial communities from Sorghum bicolor roots, Mead, Nebraska, USA - 072115-40_1 MetaG | ecosystem: Host-associated > Plants > Roots > Unclassified | place: USA: Nebraska...
CAAATATTGTCCAATTATAGACTAACTAGGCTCAAAAGATTCGTCTCGTCAATTCCGACCAAACTGTGCAATTAGTTTTTATTTTCGTCTATATTTAATACTCCATGCATGCGTCTAAAGATTCGATGTGATGGAGAATGTGAAAAATTTTACAAAATTTTCTAGGAACTAAACAAGGCCTTAGAAACATCCTGAAGGATATGCTATCAGATATATACTATCAGATATGCTATCAAAGTATTTACTTAGAAATATCTTCAACGAGATGCTCTATTTGTTTCAAAGCTAAATAATGTTTTTCTACAGGTTCCTTGTTAGAGATTAATGAGTAGCTAACCTATTTTTCAGGATATTTTTAGGGCTTGTTTAGTTCCTAATTTTTTTTTGTTTTGGGACACTATAACATTTTCATTTTTATTTGATAAACATTATCCAATCATGGACTAACTATACTCAAAAGATTCATCTCACGATTTACAGACAAATTATGCAATTAATTTTTGTTTTTATCTATATTAATTGCTCCATGCATATGCCACAAGATTCGATGTGACAGAGAATCTTGAAAAATTTTGGCTACTTTTTGGAACTAAACAAGGCCTTAATAGACTTGCCGTCAAAAAGAAATTTGACCAGGTGCATTTATTTGGATATGATTATATGATTTTTGATTGCTTTCTATACCCAAATTATTTAGATAGAAAACTCCGTGTCCAACTGAGGTGATATATCTGTGTACGAGAGATCCATGTCAAGCACAAAGCGATATGTCTATGTCGAGAGATATACATGGAGCACAGAGCGAAATGTCTACACCGAGAGATACACGCAGAGCACTAAGCAAATATCACCAACACCACAAGTGTGCTTACAGTATTTTTGTATGCTCCTCTTTACGCAATGTCATACTAATGGACTAAAGGTGTCGTCCAAATGACCACTTTAGATGAGGCCTCGCGGAAGAGAGATGAAAGGAACATGTAACAGCGAAAACGTCATATGTCCATCGAACAAAGGGAAGAGATTAAGGGGAAACAACGTAAATACAGATAGCGGAAGAAGGCCGCAACCCAAAATAGTAGCACTTATGCTAATTTGGCTGAAACGAGACGATGTCGAATGTCGCACAAAAAAGTGTCCGCTCTTTAGTCTTCTGAGTTGTGAGAGATGAACATGCAAAACAAAACTCTGCACATTATGGATCCATTTCTAAATGAAGTATGTTTCAAGGGTTATGATCGGAGCATGTCATATATACCTACATTTCACACTATTGCTAAAAGGTTCCATCTCGCCATGAAACTGATAAATTGTAAGTGGAACTATAATATTTATGACTGGAAGCGAAGATTCCCTACATGTGTTATAAAAGTTTCAACAAATAAAGACAGGTAATCACTTAGATTATGTTTCATCTTTCTTATCACAAAATAGTCATTTGATTTATATGCACTAAATAAACAAATGCTCTTCTCCAGGAGATTGAGGCTTCCTTATATACAATTTCATAAAGTCATAGGATGGCGTAAGATTGCCACCGATCAACACTGTAAGTATATACTCCCTCCATCCTAAATTGTAAGTCATTCCAAGAATCTTGGAGAGTCAAAACATCTCAAGTTTGACCAAATTTATATGATAGAATAATAATATTTATGATATCAACTAAATAGGTTCTCCATTAATTATATTTTCATAGTATATCTATTTGATACCACAAAACTTTATAATTTTTTCAATAATTTTGGTCAAACTTGAGATGCTCTGACTTTCCAAGATTCTTGGAATGACTTAAAATTTAGGATGGAGTATTCTTTAATTATAGTCCGTACACTACATAGGAAATTAATAACTTAGCTTACTATCTGCTATGCATAACTATCAACTACACTGAGGATAAAATTCTTGATAGACATTTTGAAGAGAGTTCAAATGAATGTTTTGACAGCTTCCCTGAAAATCTTCAAGTCATGATTAAAGACTTAGACAAAATGTAACTCAGATGGTTAATACGAGAAATAACTTTACTTTATATTCTTATACAAAAGTGTTTCTAGATTGTATACATGCTCAAATATAATTATGTAAAAGTTAAAACTATGGAATAAAATTATTGGTTGTTTTTATGTACTTCTCCGAGATAAAATCGTAGAGCTAGCATGTGCATTATACTAATCTGAATAGTTAATCAATCGATAATGACCCGTTGGAGTTCCTAAGTGAGAAGAGGAATTTACAGCTTTATGATTTTTATCCTTGCAAATGCATATAACCCCCGTATCTACATATGCCATGATTATGTCAAGTATTCGAATGTATACTTTAAACTATTCTCTCGTATTTTTTACTGATTTTATTCTAAGTTTTGGTCTCTTTGTGATGAAACAATTTTCTTTGTTCTTTTTAGCTTATCAACCAAATTTATCCGTCATTCAGCAGTACTAACAGTATTTTCTATCATAACTTATTAGTCAAACGAATAAGACGTTTATTTGCCTTTTGCCATAAATGACGTGAGTTCATTTATTAGAAATTATGGTACATATTCGTGTCGTCAAACACACTGTTTTGCCATAAATCGGCTTGGGCAAGGCTTGGCGTGCACGCTGGTCCGTGAGGCCATGACACGTGGGCCCGACGAAGAGAAGCAGGACACATACTTCGAGGCTTGTCCACCCCCACCGACCCCCTCTCTCTCTCTTCCTTGCGCATCCCGGACGATCAGCCAGCGCGTACCGCCTCTCCATTCCTCGTGTTCATCATCTACGCACTCCGCCCCCGCCTCCGCCTCCGCCTCCGCCTTCGTCACGGACCTCTCTCGCTTGCCCTACGCAACACCCCCTTGCTCGCTCCCGCGCTTTGAGTCGAAGGTTTTGGACGCCGCCGCGATCCGACCTTCGCCTTGAATTTCCGCGCCGACGATTCCAAATGAGTCATCTAACCCTTGTTTACTTGTAATTTTCTGACTCATAGGCCATTTGTGCACCTAACTTCAGTGCTATTCACTATTTGCAGACAAGACTTGTATAATAGATGCCATTGGTGCAGCTACTGGGATCGTTGCCCCAAAGATTCAGGTGGGCATCACTAATACTCCTGTGGATGAAGCTGAACAGGATATCACTACTGATACTCATGCAGATGAAGCTGAATGTCATATACCTTCTAGTTCACCTGATTTATCTCTTCATTACAAGTTGGCGAAGGAGTCCCTAAATGCTTACAGGGGCGAGAGAGAGGGGGAATTGTTCCTAGTCAACATTATCGATGTGCCTAGACATACTGATCCCAGAGAAATTAGTGCTGAGATGTGTCTAGCTGACAGGGCTATGCTTGTGGTTGATAGTTGTGAAGGAATAACTTCTTATCTCGAGACTTTGCTTCACCAGGCCCTGTGCGAGAGGATTGTGCCTGTACTCTGTGTATCTGTGAACATGATGGATCACAAACATTTCCTTGATTATCAAGATAATGGGGAGAAAGTCTATCAGACTTTGTGCAGTGTAATCACAAATGCCAATGCAGTGGCCGCAAAATACGAGGACAAAATGCTTGGCAATATCCATTTTTCGCCAGAGAGGGGAAATGTTTCTTTTCTATGCCTATCAGAAGGATGGGGCTTCACCTTGACTTATTTTGCTAGGCTGTGGGCCAGAAAGCTTGGCATCCTGGAATCGGAAATGGCGGAGAAGCTTTGGGGTGATAATTTCTATGACATGGATTCGAAAGAATGGACTAGAGGGCACACTGGTGCTGAAACTTGCAAACGTGGCTTTGTTCTTTTCTGCTTTGACACAATTATGAAAATCATGAACTATTGCACTGAAGGTAAACAAGACAATGTGTGGAAAGCAATTGAGGATCTGGAGGACAGCATGAAGCCTGCTGATAAGAAGCTTACTGGAGAATCCTTCAGGAAATGTGTTATGCAAAAATGGCTACCAGCTGGCGACAATCTTCTAAGGATGATTGCTTTGGAACTTCCATCTCCTGCAAAGGCCCAAAAGTACCGGGTAGAAAACTTGTACAATGGACCACTGAATGATTTATATGCTTCTGCCATTAGAGGCTGTGACCCTGATGGCCCTCTTGTGCTATATGTTTCTAAGATGATCACTGAGAAAGGTAGATTGCTTGCCTTTGGGAGAGTCTTCTCCGGGACAGTTGAGACTGGTGGGAAGATTTGTATCATGGGGCCCAACCATGTCCGGGGCCAGAAGAAGGAACTTTATATGGAAATTCTCCAAGGCGCTATTTTGTGGAGTGGAAAGAATAAAGACGTTGTTCACAAGGTACCTTGTGGAAATATTGTCGCCTTAATTGGACTAGGAAAATCCATCAAGAAGAATGTTACAATAACCAACCAGAACAAGATTGGTGCAGGTCCAATCAGAGCTATCAGTCTTTCACATTTGACAAATCAAGAGGTAGACAGTGTTACTCTCGTGGCAGCAGGGAAAAAGAAAGATTATTCTCTTCCTTATTCTGTATATGACAACTTGTATCCTCATCAGCGTGATGGGATTATATGGCTATGGTGACTCTATTGCAAGAATAAGGGGGGCATCCTAGCGGATGACATGGGTCTAGGAAAAACTAGACAGGTACGTTTTAAATTTGATGGATTGAGGCTAAGTTTGTTATAGATCTTATTGTTTAAGTTTTTGTAACACTTTTGTGCATTCCAGGTCTCTGCTTTTTTGCGTGGCTTGTTTCATTCAGAATTCATAAAAAGAGCCATGATTGTGGCTCCGCCTACTGTGATCGATCAGTGGGAAAAGGAGCTGACAAAAGTTGATCTCAGAAGTAGCAAGTAAGTTATCTAATATGAGTTAGTTTTTTTGAGAGAAAGATATGAGTTACTTTATGATGCTTATATATGTTAGTTGCGTGCTACTTTTTTTTTGCAAATATTATGACCTGCAGGTTCACAAAAGCTAAAGATACAATGGCTCTCAAGAGTGTTGCAAAGGTAATCTCGATGTTTACTTTGATAAGTTCATACATCCTTCACGTGCACTCTGCTTGTATCAATATAAATATCTCTCTGCAGGAAGGTGGCATCCTTCTTACAAGTTATGAGATGTATAGCAACCATGAGGTGTTGATATTGAGTGAGGTCACCAATAGCTTTGATTATGTCATTGCTGATGAAGGGCACATGATCAAGAATAGTGAGATTGACACATCAAAGGCTCTTCTCCGTATCAATTGTCACCATAAAATCATGCTTACAGGCACACCTATTCAAAACAATATTTTGGTAATACCCGCCCACCCACCTCCTTCTTTCTATGCAACAACACCACCAGAAAGTAACCCAGCTAAACCCTCTGCAGGAATTTCACACATTGATGAGTTTTTGCAATCATACTTTGTTGGGAACCTCTGAAAACTTTGAGAAGGATTTTGCTATACCAATTGATAGAGGAAAATATAAAGATTCAGATATCGACCTGAAAATAAATTCAGTTCGAGCATCAAAGGTTCCTTCTATTATTGTGCATATCCTGTTTAATAGTTAGTCACCTTTCTAGTTATTTCATTCTCCATATTATCAACAGTAATTACGGTTTATGGTTCTTAAATATTTTGGACAGGCCCTGAGAGAAATTATAAATCCTTTTGTACTAAGAAGAACTAAGGACTTACTGAAGGCCACTGGCCGGCTTAAAGCAAATAAATTTGAAGTGACAGTTTGGCTGCAGATAAGTCCACTTCAGGTACAATTGTAACCATGAATAGATTCACCTTAGTATATGCACTTCTTTCACTTATTTCTTTTTATATCTTTCTTTGTGCAGATGAAGCTGTATGAGGCACTTACTCAACATAAGCTATTGAGGTTACGTGGAAAAGCTTTTGCTGGGTCACAGGTATGCGTTGTCAACATAAACTTTACTTCTCTTGGTACTTGCGGTTTCACCCGACATGTTTTTCTGTATATATAGGTTGCCCAAGACATTTGCATGCATCCCGCCCTTGTGGTGATAGATGATGCATGTAATGAAGGAATGGCTACAGTAAAGCTTAAAAAGAACTTGATGGGGCTGTTGGCCCACAATCTCCCTGCAAAGGTGAGTGTTGCCTCACCAGCACCCACCCACACACCCACACGGCTAGAGGTAGAAGAAGAGTGGGAGCAGAGCACCACACAGCACAAACACTGAACTCTGAATGTGGCACTGCAGAACTGAATTTTCATTCCTTTGTCTTAGTGTATATACAACTCTTGTACATACCAACTATAAGGTACACAGTACAGCCCCAACTAATCCTACATGGCTGAGATCAGCCATTACAACTAGTGGCCTACTGCCAACAACTACTTGTACAACCTAGTACATGACCGATTGCCACTCCTGCTGCAGTCAAAAGAACAAGAGGGGCAGGAGATTATCCTACAGGGGCAACTCTATGAGGACTACACATCTAGCAGATTAGAATTCGTTTTATATCTCTTGGTGAGTTCTTTTTTAGAGAAATGCCTTATATATTCTATTTATTTAGAAATGTGCTCCTATTTTTTTTCTTATGCAGCCTAAATTGATTCAAGATAGCCATAAAATCCTAGTCTTTTCACAGTCACCTCGGATGCTAGAAATCCTTCAGGTAATTGACCCACCTTGTTTATGCTTCTGCTTGTTGTCAGTGGCTAGATGCTACATCATGTCACTCCCCACCACCACTACCTGCAACTTTTTTGGTGAATAAGATCATTTCACTCTATGGTGTACTCATAATAAAATGGTTAACATTTTCGATTGTAAACAGGGTAAACTGGCAACCATTATTGACAAAGAGATGGTTATTCGTATGGACGGAACAACGAGTAGAAAAGAAAGGATGCGCCTCATTAACGTGTGTCTTTGCTCCCTCTTTCTTTTTTGCTGTTTGTAAAAAAGTAATATTACTTTATAATGCTTGCTTGTAGCATATTTGACACTAATTTTAACGAGAATCCCTTGTATATTACACCACTTATTTTTCTTATTTACAATGTTTTTTTTTGTTTTGTAGGTCTTTCAGTCCAATGTGACTGCACCACTAGTTTTTCTTATGACTACTAAAGTGGGTGGGCTTGGAATAACCCTGACAAAAGCATCCCGTGTGCTAATTCTTGACCCTTCTGAAAATCCAAGGTATTACTAATCTTATCGTAAAGTCGACAGATTGCAGCTCTAATCCTGTGAACACTGACTTGTTGACATTAATCTTGTTGACAGTGATGACAACCAGGCTGTCGATAGAGCATATCGAATTGGTCAAGAAAAAGACGTTGTTGTCTACCGGTTGATCATGTGCGGTACGATCGAAGAACATATCTACCGTGAACAAGTAAGAAATGACACATTTGAGACTTCCTTAAATGTTTTCGATTCTGCAAAAATATAAGACGATATTATCAATCTGTGCTGTCTATTTAGTGCTATGGTTTAACCATTATCTGTTCTTTTTTCATATGCAGATATTGAAAGTTGAAACCGCATATGCTGTTCTGAAAGAAAGCCAGGTTAAGAGAGGAATAACAAAGCGGGTATCTTAATAAATCTCTTTGGATTGTGTGAACACTTTGAATTTCAGAGAACCGCTGCCTTGTGAAAACTATCACAAAAGCATATGTTCTGCAATATGATAAAAAAATTCCACACTTCTATCCATATAATGTGCCACATAATTAAATTATAAATCGACCTCAATAAAGATCCACATATATATTTGCACCGAGAGTTAAGCCTAGTGCTTCTCTATGTATCTAGTTGTCTAGCTATTTACTGTTTCTGTTAAGCTGTAAATCAGCTGGTACTTTAGCATCTAGGATATGCTCAGCGTCCACTTTAGTGGTTAGAATATGTTGCAGTAGGTAAGGTGCTTTCTTGTAAACCAAGTATGCTTTTCCCTATGTAATGGCAATAAGCGGCTAAGGCCAAGCTGCCCTCTGGCACTTCAAAATTCAGACTTCCATTGTGTTACCTGGCCAACACGCACTTCAAAATTCAGACTTCCATTGTGTATTTGCACAATATTTTTGTGAAATTTACTTATCTTTGTGCAACAGGAAGATTTTGTTTTAAGTATGCCCCGTGAGGGATTCAGTGTTTCTAGAACACATCGCGAACTGACTGGGACACATGGCTGTACTTTTGACAGGTTAAAACTATTTTTCCTTTTGTTGCATTAATCCGCATCAGATCGCCATTGACTTTATATTTTCTTTGTCTAAACACATTTCAGGTCCATAAGTACAGAAGTGCAGGTAGTTAAAAGTCATGAGTCTGTTGTTGATGTTCTCAACCACAGTGTTATTTTTTCATTGAAAGAAGATCTGTCTGTTCCTGATGTTGCTGATTCTGCAAATGTTATGGATGATGAGGTATGGACTTTCTATTGTGCTGTATGTGCTGCAAATTTTTCTTTAGCTGATTTCAATTGATATGCATTCTAGGATGCTCTTCTACTTGATGAAGGTCACAAAGGTGAACCTCTCTGTTTGTACAACTGAAACCGATTTGGAATCCCATAGTTTGCTAACACTTGTCTCCCTCTTCTGTGTGCTACTAAATAAAAAGGCTCCAAAGTTAAGGAGACTTCGGGTAAGAAACAGTTCATTGAGGCAAGGACCTATATACCAAGGCACCTTGTAAGTTTTTTTCTCTCCTTTTCTTTTATGTTGAAAGGAGAGGTGGATACTGAACAGGGTACTGTGTCGTGGGAGTAGAATAGAACCATTTCTTTAACCACTTGGAACAGAAATTCAACCAGTACACTTATCTGCTGAAATCTTTATAGATTCCTTTTTTCAAAAGCAAAGGGAAGACAAGAGAGGTAAAGCGTGCCTCGGGATGCACCATGGTTCGAATTATGTGTACTGACAGACCTGATCTCGAGGAAGTTCTCCTGATGGGTTACACTGATGAGACCAGGAAAGCAAGGGGTTTTATTCAAGATATTGTTAATAAGGTTTGTTTATTTCAACAAAATTTATTTTGGACTTGATCTTTATTGGAGGTACATTTGGGGTTTTCTTTAATGCAAAATAATCTTTTCAGACAAAGAGTGAAGAAATATCTGTTAGAAGGGACAAAGCTGGATTAATTATTGGAAGGCGTGGTGTAACCATTAGACACATCGAAGATGTATCTGGTGCACATGTCCAGGTTGGCAGATCATAAATATGTTTTCTACACTTCAACAGTATTAATATCCTGAAAGACATTTGCTTGATAAAATTAAACCTGAAAGTCTTGTTTTTTCTTGTAGGTAATTGACAGAAAAGATGGTCTTGCTGAAAAGACTGTTATAATTACTGGGACTAGCCAGCAAAGAAACGATGCAAAACAGATGATCATGAATGCAGTGAAAGGTGCTTTTGATTAATCGTGCATATTTTGCTCGGCCAGAACAAGCAGTAGTCTTGACTTCATCTTTTTTCTTTTTTTTTTTGAGGAAAGTCTTGACTTTATCTCCTCGCTATCTTTTGCAGGATGGAAACCGTGACGACCACAACGGATCAAAAACGCTTTGGATTGTTTCCGATGATAGTCATTACTAATCTGAGTTTTCTGTTTCTTATGCGTCTGGCCTATATGTAATATGGTGGTTGTGTCAGGACTTACAGTTACTCTCAGAGGCGTCCATCGTAGGATCTACGGCTTTCAGATACAGGCTGTCTCAAAGGCATCTTAGTACACCTTAAACTGAAGCTTCCTTTTAGTTTAACTATAATAGCCTTCCACTGTTAAATCTTCTTCATTGTGTGAATACCCTTGTGCTTGGCTTTCAGGCCTTATCGTGGAGATGAACTAGTAGACCTAGTCCTGTAGCGGTAGAATTAGCTATCGTACTAGGGCCGTGTTTGGATACTCTAGCTCGGCTGGAGGTTAGAGTTAGTTTCTAGCTCAGGACTAGCTCTAAACTAGCTCTAGCTGAAGACGTGTTTGAATGCAATGGTTAGAATGAAAATAAATATGACGGATCGGTACGGCGGCAGATCGGTGCGGCGGATCAATCGCCAGGGAAGAGGATAAGCTCGATCTCGTGTGGCCTAAGTTGGAGAAAAAAGGAATTGATATGGGTCTAAGCAGAACTAGTCCAAATAATCACCTCTTTGGAGAGATAGTTTTTTTTAGGTGGGCTAGTTGCAAAAAACTAACTCTAACTCTCCTGTTTGGCTACTTTTGAGCTAGTTGAGGCCTTGTTTACTTCCAATTTTTTTTGCAAAATAGGAATAGTAGCACTTTCGTTTGTATTTGACAAATATTGTTCAATTATAGACTAACTAGGCTCAAAAGATTCGTCTCGCCAATTCCGACCAAACTGTGCAATTAGTCTTTATTTTCATTTATATTTAATACTCTATGCATACGTCTAAAGATTTGATGTGACGGGGAATCTAAAAAAATTTGCAAAATTTTTGGGAAACTAAACAAGGCCTGAGCGTAAACTAGCCCAAACTAACTCTAGCCCCTGGATTCAGACAGGGCCTAGATATCATGTATGGTGATATTGATGGATTATCAGTAAAGTTGCCACTGGGTCTCAATTCTCCCTTCTATTCGAGCTCTTTCAATTTCTTTTCCTACTCTTGTACTCTGATAGTCTGATCCATCCCAGGTTGACGATAAACTGTGGTTGAGGTGTGTGTTGTTGGGTAGCTGACAATGCTCTCTCGCGTCTCAGCATGCCACGTGGCCTCCTTTTCACAGCCATAGGATTTTGATCCGATCATTCAAAAGTGAGCACAAAAAAATAATAAGAAAAGAGAAAAAGATAAAGATAAAAAAATAAAATATTAAATTAAAAGAATAATAAAAATCACATAAAAAAGAAAACAAAGAGAAGAATGAGACAAAAAATAAATGGAAAAGAAGAAAAGAAATGAAATGTGAGCCGGCCACGTTGTGGGCCGTCGTTGCAAACGGCTCCCGCCACCTGCGGCACGCTCCCGTCCGCAGAAGTATCATCTCGTGCGGGAAACTTATAGGCCTGTTTAGGAGATGAAAATTTTTTGATGTCACATCGGATATGTCAAAAGGTTGTCGGGAAAGGTTTTAAAAACTAATAAAAAAACAAATTACATAGCTCGTCTAGAAACTGTAAGACAAATCTATTAAGTATAATTAATCTGTCATTAGTACATGTGGATTACTGTAGCACTTAAGGCTAATCATGGACTAACTGGGCTTAAAAGATTCGTCTCGCGATTTTCAACCAAACTA
>Ga0182004_10004526_pt1 | contig 11218 bp, 5 predicted proteins | sample Sormic07211540_1_FD_120479 | JGI IMG/M metagenome (GOLD analysis project Ga0182004, IMG submission 120479) | Endophyte microbial communities from Sorghum bicolor roots, Mead, Nebraska, USA - 072115-40_1 MetaG | ecosystem: Host-associated > Plants > Roots > Unclassified | place: USA: Nebraska...
AGCAATTGCATATTTCAATACCGCGTCTTTCATGTCATGCTGGGGATGACAACTTGGCTTAAGTGGCATGAGGGATAGGTTTGGCATTTTTGGCGCTGTTATCAGAATTAGAAAACTAAGTCTCATTTTGGTAGTGACGTTAAGAATGCCCAACAGTTGATGCTTACGCGGAAGTCATAGATAGCCTCTAGAAAGTTATGGCACCCTATAGAGATAGGAATGATAGGTCTTCTAGGGTCCCCCATCTTCTCAGGTAAAGAGTGGTCAATCCATTGTACATCTGCAGGCTCAATATGATATTGGGTTGCATTAGGAATATCAACAAGGTTAGCAGTTTCAAAATCTTCTGGTTGGCCTGGAATCTTGCCTTTTTCTAATGGAGGAACAACAACAGCTAATTGAGCTAATTGTGATTCTAGCATTTTATTGAAACTATGCTAATTCTTTATGGTAGAAGCAAAAGTATCCATTCTAGTATGTATGTTTTCCAAAGTTTTATCATTTGATGTTAGTTTCCTAGTCATTTGATCTAGTAGTTTGGATTGATTAGTAACTAAATCTCTTAAAGGCGGAAGGTTGTTATTAAAATTATTACCTTGGTTGTTACCTTAGTAATTTTTTGTCTGGAATGGTAGGGAGTCCTCTACCTATTTTTTAAATTAAATGAAAGAATCAGAACAAAACAATGTTACATGGCATCAAGCCCAAATGAAAAAAGGAGTCCAAAGATTACATATAGGACTCTCTCCAACTAAGCAGAAGGTCACTTTTTGGGGGCTTGGTCTTGGTAGAAACAGGTCCAAGTTCGGCTTTAAACTGCCTCTTCTAGAGCTATAGGTTCTTCTGGTCGTTGTCGAAAATGATGCTATTTCTTGTTTTCCAAATGATCCAACAGTCCGTGATGATGATTTCTCTAATGATGATGCTACCAAAAGCCTCTCTTGCTTGGATTAATATGTCAAGGGGACTCAGGTTGAGATTCCAGTTGAAAGTGCACTCAAAGAATAAATGGGAAGAGGTTTCCTCACATCCTAGATTGGAAAGTACAGAGCTCTAGTCTTCTAGATGCATGTGTCTCCTTCTTAGAAGATTTCTGGTATTAAGCATGTCCCTCAAAATAGCCAGAAGAAGAATATGTGATTTCCTAGGTTGCTTGATTTCCACAACCATTTGAATAAAGGGTAAGCTTGGGTGGATCCAATGAGAACCATGTATGCCTTCTTGCTGCTATAGACCGAGGATCCCTAGGTGTGTAGCCATGAGTCACATAAGGTTTCATCCCATGTTCTGCTATGGATAATATCATAAACATCAAGTTGTTCAGTAGCAAGAGGGGGCAGGGGAAGGGGGTTGAATACGCGTCCTCCTGCTGGCTGAGGAAGAATCTGATTGAGCACTTTGGTTTTCTGGTAAATGAGAAAAGTGGGGGAAATTTGTCCTAAAATAAACAGAATTACCTCTGTTGGGTGCACACGTCGAGATGTTTTGGAAGTTTGGGATCATGATGTCCTTCCACTAGATGGAACCCACAGGGCTTCTCGCATGAGGGGGATCTGGGTGTTTGAATACAACTTATTCCAGGATAGCTTTACCCATGGTTTGTGTGCATGATTATAGAATTTGTCCAAAAATTTCATAAGCAAGGCTTCATTTTGGCTTTTAATGTCGATAATGCCCAATCCTCCCTGATCCTTGGGTCTGCAAGCTGTTTCCCATGCAACCATGCACTTGCCTTTTCTGTTAATGTCACCCTTGTCCCTTAAACAATTCTTCCTGTAGGAGTCAATTTGTTTTATAATTTGTGGAGGTAGTTTAAGGGAACACATGTAAAAGGTTGGAAGGGCTGAGAACACAGAGTTGACCCAGATGAGTCTTCCATTGTAAGAAAGGAATTTACAAATTCTAGATAATCTTCTTTCTACTCTGGCCATCAGTGGCATAAAGTCGATGACTATTGGCTTTGTAGTTCCAAGAGGCAGACCCAAATATGTGAAAGGCATATCTCCTACTTGACATCCAAAAGTATTAGCAAGGTGGGCAGCTCATTCAGATCCCATGTTGATGGGTACTAAAAAGGATTTGCTGAAGTTTACATGTAGCCCAGTTGAGTTAGAGAAGCTTCTCAGTAGGCCTTGGTAATTACCTTTTCGAAGTTGTTGGTTCGACCCTTGATTTTTTGGAGGACGATAATAGGTGTCGTTGCTGATGAAGTTCACATCCTCTTGCAGTGTAGGGCAACTGAGAGCTGAGTGCCCGTAGTCTCCACATTCTTCACATGTCATATGGGAATCATTGATGTGCATAACTTCCTTCTTCTCTATGTCGAGCATCTTCATGATGAGGTCTAGCTTGGTAGTGAACATGTCAACTTCCTTGAGATGATGGATTCCTCCTCCTTTCTTTGGAGGCTGAGTACATTCTTCATTGCATGTTGAGTTTGATGCCATCTTCTCAACGAGTGCTTGAGCGTCTGAGAGCTCAAGTGACAAGAAAGCTCCCCTCTGCAGCATCAATAGACTCACGGGTACTAGAGATGAGATCATGATAGAAAGTCTACAATAACAGCCACTCCTCTATCCCATGATGAGGACAGTCTTCATCATGTTGTTGTTGGAAACTTGCAATCTTCCCACGTAGAGCATTGGTCTTGGCTGTAGGAAAGAATTTTGCTAGGAAAGCAGTAGAGCATAGTTCCCATATATTGTGTTTGTCTTTGTTGATGTAGAACCACTGCTTGGCATTCCCCAATAATGAGAACGAGAAAAGACAGAGTAAGATAACATCTTTTGGTACTCCTCTACATGAAGGTGTTGTTGATCTCTAGAAAGTGTTGTAAGTGTGCACTTGCATCTTCATGAGCTTTTCCACATAATTGGCTAGCTTGAACCATGGTAATGAGAGCAGACTTGAGCTCGAATCCGTTCTCCCGAGTGTTGACTGCTAGTCCAATCCGAATGTTTGCTGTTGTTGGGGCAGAGAACTCTCGCAGTGTCTTCTCAGCCATGTTTTCAAACACAGGAGCTAGGTTTTCACCTAAATGCTCTTCTGCTTGTTCTTCTACTTGTTCTTCAAATTCCTCTTCCAATGTTGGAGCGGGCTCTTGTGAAGAACTAGCTTGAGCAGCAGAGGGTGTTCTTGATGGTGACTCAAATTTGTCCCTTGCTCCTACAAACTTCTTCTTTCTAAGAAGTTTCTCTAGATCTTCAGTAAAGTTTCTTGGAAGAGAAAAACCATTCATTCGTTACCATGCATAAGAAAAGAAAATGATAATGACAAAGGGTGTACCTAATTGAGTTAGAAATTGATTGGTAATATGACTTTATCCATGTGTATATATGCTATCAATATATCCTAAGTTTATTGTGCCTTCCCCGGCAACGGCGCCAAAAATGCTTGTTGACATTTACTACTGTCATTTCTAAAAATACAGATAAACCCTACGTGTAGCAACAACAGTAGAAATGCACAGTATATAATTAACTTGTCAATTAGCAACTAGCCACTCTTTAATTACTAACATTCCTAGTTGTCATCCCTAATTATATTGCTAGGACTTCATTATAGATTCACATGTACTATTGCGACTAGGAAGAAATAAAAGATATGAACATGATTGTAAACTAAATGGGTTCTACAAGCGGACAGATATTTATACCGTTGTAGCATTTTACCTAGTGAAGTATCTAGGTTGTCGATTTAGATTTATACCACTGGGAAGGCTATGTGTTAAACTATAATATATTATATTTATAAGAAACTATATAGGATGAATAAATGATATAACCAATGTCGTCTAATCTAGTCATAACAGGCAGAGGTCACAAGATAAATAGGGATAAATAGTAGTGATAGCATAATCATCAAGTATCATAATTAAAGATAATCACCAGAGCATCTACAAGACATAATCATAGTTAGCTAATGGATAAGCTAGGGAGTTGGATCTAAGGTAGTTTTATAACTACATCAATTAATAACTCTAATTAGTGCAACTACATCTAGAAATCATTGTTAAGCTAACCATATATCATAATCACATGTAAAGAGGCATCAACTAATGAGGGTATTAAGACACAAGGGTCACCTCCTTCGCGATCGTGCCCATGCTAGACCTACGTACGGAGGGTAGACTACAAAGGAACCAACACAAGTGTCACCTACACGGACGACCACATGTCCCAGCACGTTAGGGTGCACTCGCAGATAAACAAGATATCTAGACACCACGTCTACATATGGTCTAGCATCTACCCAACGATCGATTAGGTAAACACTATACGAGCAATTACAAGAATTCAATAAGATCAAACTAACTATCCTAGACATATAATCAAATTAGACAATGACTATTGCAATTAAGAACATATGAATCTATTAATAATAAAGTCTCCCTAATATACAATTGAATACAACAAAGTAAGAACTAGATATATTTCTGAACTCTTGCGCTCTAGACCAACGCCAGGGGATCTAGATCTCGATGAAGAACTAGATCTCTTCTACTTCTAATCTAACTAACTAGAACTATGAAATAGAAGGCTCTTAGTGAACTTGAAGGATCTTGATGCTTGCTGGCTTGAGGCCTTAATGAATGAGTTGGTGTCTCCAGGGGGTCTACCCATGTATTTATAGTCCGGTGGGATGCACGTGCACCGTAGGATCAAACCAACTTAACCAAGGGCTGAGATGACTCCTCATAGGTGGAGGAGGAACATTCCAGAAGGGGGGCCAAAACCCTAACAGGGGGTGCCGCCGGCGCTAGGGTGGGGCCGGCCGGCCCTACCTGGCAACCTGTGGCCCCTGGCTCTTCAGGTGTCTTCCAGAGTCTTCCCACGTCCCGTTCGTGATCTTTTCATTGCAGATAAGTTTCGTGTTTATCTTGCACTTGAATCTCTCTTTTTAGCTTCCCACGTCTCCTTCGGGTCTAAAGTTCTAATAGAAGTTGACGTTATCAAGCGTCAATAGTGCGCTCTTTTCAAAGCTTCTTCTTTGTTTGTTTCTGTTCTTAGTAGTTATGTCTGCTTGTTTGTGTGTTTGTTTGTCTCCTAGTGTGTTTGCTTGTATTGCGGTTTGGTGTGACCCATGAGTAGCCAAAGAACGGTTCGTTAGCACTGAGGACCCAAAGCTAAGGACCGACAATTGTAGTAGAAGCCGGAGATCAGAAGATAGAAGCCCAAGAATTCTAAGTAGTTATACTATAGGAACAAAGGCAAGTGCAGGCAGCCTTTGATCATGTTGTACCTATGAACTTTAAATACATTTACTTTTCATCACATCTCTCTCAATACTCCAAACCATAAGGACCTGACTAGTCCTCTACTATATTCCTTGTACTCCTAGGTTTTATACATGGGTAGTATAGTCAACAGTAGATATTCTTAGTTGCACTACTCATCTAGTCTATATGATAAATGAAAGTAATAATCTTGCTTAATAAACTCTTCAATGATGATTAATGTTTAAATGATGAACAACGGTCACTTCGTTGATGGAAATGTTGTAGTGCTTGCGAGCATTGTGGTTATCATGAGGAAAGGGGGAACAACTACTGGAGCTTGGCTCAGATTTTGGGGGTACTCATTGCCGCCCTTCGTAAGGACTTAGTCGTGGAGTGGCCACCTGGGAAATATATTACAGCTTCAAGCTATATGGCGCTGGCTTGACGTAGTATCAGGACCTCTACTAGTAGGGTGTGACTTTCCGGGTAGGTGTAAGGAAGTAGCTTGGGTATTCATATTAAGAGGTTGATCAGTTTGGGTTCCTATTGCTATGGGCATGACTTCCGCGCACCCCAGCCAAAACTCACGAGTTGCACTCTATTAGCTAGAACCTATGAAAAGTCTCATAGTGAAACCCTGCCTGCTCACCTTGGTAGTGTTGTGGGGAGTTGTGACCCCGGGCAAATGGGAATCATGACTTGAAGTGGAAGTGTACAACCTCTGCAGAGTTTGATCAAACTGATATATAAGTTATGCTCACGGTCACGAGCGGCTCAGACTCTTACATGATGAGATATTGGACTCACATGGAACTTGGAGAAGGATACTTGGTTGAGGTGGCTACCTCATGTTTGCCAGGATTTGCTATCCTGGGCAAATGTGTGTGGACTTCGTGGGCACAGAAATGATGACTCTGGTCTTCTTTTATAAACTAGGGTGTTACAAGTACTGCTGGTCCTTACAAAGTTATGGAGAAAATAAATGATAATGCATACAAACTTGAGTTGCCACCTGAGTTTGGGGTTAGTCCTTCTTTCATCATTTCATATTTGAAGCCATATTTGGAGAAGAAGATGACCTTGATTTGAGGATGACTCCAATTCAAGAGGGGGAGGATGATGAGGACATCACTGCTTTAGATTTACAGGATGATCCTCCGCTAGACATTTAAGGTCCAATCACAAGAGCTCACTCATGACAATTAAATTTACACGTGAGCTCATTCCGAAACAAGTCCTTTTATGATTTTGAGAATAGATTGCTACCTAATGATTATATTGTACTTAGGAATCATGGAGGGGACCAAGGGATGCATAAGGAATGACTTGGAGCCATGGAGGACTAGCTAGGGCGCCCAAGTCAAGGAGGAGGCCCAAACCGAGTCGACTTCGAGCCTATTTTGGAGTCCATGACCAACGAGGAGTAAAACAGACACCCATAACGCATTCATACACTGTTCTTGACAATATACCCATGGTTGAAAAGATAATTTCATTAGTAAACCAATGGCAATGGTTTGAGGTCCAAAATCATTTTGAGTCATCGAGACACATCAAAACAAGTCAACGTCTAGAATCAGTTTGATTGTTACATCACCATTTTTGGTCCGTTAGGCCATGTATCATTGTTGAGCCCTTTAGGAGGGTGCGTCTAGGGGTGGCCATGACCCTTTAGACCTCTACATCTAGTCGCCACCAGTCTCTTTAGGTTGTGGGTTTTTCTTGGATTATTCTGTCAAGAATATTTTTGACGTTTCATCGGTTTCTAAGACCCCAACTCATGAGATTAATCATTCATCTGCAAATTGGTTGCATTCTTCATTGTTCTTTATTGTGTTCTTTGATTCGTAGGCAAAGGACTTAGCCTTCCTAGTGAGGTCAACCATGCTACACTGGTTGATAACCACAGGAGACGTGGTGCCGCAATTGTGGGGTTTCGGATCGTGTTGTTCAGAAGCCAAATCAATTTGTGCTTCGTTACACCAAATCAAGAGTTACCAAAACCTTTGAGAAGATTGGGCCACCCTCGTTTACATCAGTTTCTAGCACGATTACAAATAAGTGGGTCAAACCCTTTTCTAGCAATAGAAATATTCGGTACATATCTTAGCATTGGTTAGGTTAGTTTGTCATCCCCAACACAACACCAAAAGATGTCGTTGTACTTATGATCTTAGCACTATAGAAAAATAATAAAAGTTATCCGCAATCAGATAGATAAAATACACCCATTGTACCATTTCATCTAGAAAAGTTCTAGGTATTGTTATTTATAATTTTACCACTAGGAAGGCACTTGGAGGTATGACTTACACTTGTGATAAGAGTTCCACTAGATTAGTACTCAAAATAGGAATCAATCATATCATAAATAAAGGTAAATAATAATAGATCAAGGTAATCCTAAAAGTGGTTCCACCAATCATTTTCATACTTTGGCATGACTCTAGAAAGAACTATAAAATAGACATGAACTCCTAGGGTTATTATAACTGTAGGTCATTGAGCTACATTGATTAGTGCAACTACATTAAGCAATCATGGTTGGGATAATCTTATATTCATACTTAGGAGACATTGCTATGGTGGGTCAGGAACAAAGCAAGACATCACCCCACAACTTAAGCCTTACTTAGACCTATATTCGAGGAGTAGACTATAGAGGACTCAATGCCTTCACGATCTACCAAATGGCCCACAATATAGGGTGCATTCACAGATAAACAACGTATAAGAACCATGCTTACACAATATCTACCACCCACCGCTCGATCATCAGGATGAGCGCTATACGAACAAGAGCATAAACATAAAACTACGCTAACTATACTAAACATATAATCAATATAGGCAACAAACATTATAATTATGAATATAGAATTATATCAAGTCATATCAAGTATTTGACTCACACTAGAATAGGAACTAGAGGAAAACATGAACAAAACAACAAAATAGATGAACTAGACGATGAACCAGATGAACTATAACAAGAACATGATGAACTAGACAATCTAGATGATGAACAAGAATAATAACAGATGAATTAGAAGATAAACACAATGAACTAGAAGATAAATAACACAAATTTATTAACAATGTTGAATAAGAGAGAAGTAGAAGGCTTCATCTAGCCTCATCGTGACTAGATCCAGAATCCAAGCATTGCTTGACTCCTCTAATTCCTATTCTTATGTTCTAGCTATGCCCTAGTTGGTGGAGATCTAGGTTATCCTTATGAGGTAACCTTTGAACTAAACAATGGATATGAGATATGATTATGATGATTGATGCCTTTAGGGGGGTCTGCCTCTACTTATATACTCTGGTGGGATGAATCAAGCCCTCGGATCAAACTTACATGAAACAATGGTCAAGATGCATCGTAGAGGTCAGTTGGAGACCATCACGTGAAGGAGAGCCCACTTGGCAGGGGGACAGGCTGGCCGGCCTAGCCTGTGGGGCCGGCCAGTCCCAGCTGGCGGCCTCTAGTCCTCCGCTTTGTTCCCATGCCTTCTGGTGTCTTCAATGTTCTTCTAGTGCCACTTTCTGAACCATTTGTGCAATGTGTTGTGTCATCGATGGATTCTTCCTTCCCCAGCTTTTAGATAAGTCACTAGAAAATATAATTTCATAGAGCTTTGGAATCTTGTTGATTTAGTGTTTGGTCTTATGATGATGATGGTTCTTGGGCCTTCTAAGTCGCATCCATCGAGAACTTTGTCTCCAATGCTCTGAATATAGCAAATGATATGTCTGTCTCGATCATCTCAATGAGCTCTCTGCAATGATGTGTTTAGATTCTTCACTTGAGAAACTTTCATATGGTGAAATATTGAATATCCTATAAGACTAGTGAGAACAACACAACTCATGGAACTTATTAGAATGAACCCTTATAACCCTACGTTATACAATGTTTTAGATCTCTTCCTAGGTTAATTGATAGTTAAAAGTTCGAGTTAATTATAGTCAACAGTAGCACAAAGGTAAACTCTTTACTTTAAAGAACCAAAGAATAACTTAAGATCCCTACTCTAAAGCGTAAGATTCTTATAGAGGTAGAAGTAGAGAAGTCGCTAGGTCTGACTTCTCTTATAAGTATAGAAGCCACACTTCAGTTGTCGCTCAGAGCGTTGGCTTCTTCTCTTGCTCTTCTCTCTCTCACTACTCTTTATTCTAATGGGAATGAACTAAACTAGCTAAACTACTACTAATTATTCTCCTTGTAGGTGATGCTCATGAGAGGGAGGTGGAGCCCCTATTTATATAGGTGGAAAGGTGGTGCTCGTGTTGACAGTAGATAAGTACTCTTTTTAACCATCAACATAACATGAGAAAGGACTAAAATTAGAATACTATATAGCTATAAGGGTTATCACTAACAGAATTCCACAAGTTTTGGTGATTGTCTATTTCTGTAGGGGGTTATCAGAATAAGAACAAAAGGAGGTCCACATGTTAGTTTTACATAGAGAATACTGTGAACGTCAACTTTTCTATAATCTAGAAGGTTCTAGGAGCTTCTAGATCAAACGAAAAGCGAATCGGGTCCAGTAGCTGGGCGGCCGCCCAGAGGGCTTGAGCGCTCGCCCAGAGATCTCCACCAATCACAGTCAACCTCGCAGATCCTGCCTCCACCAACTTTGAGGAGTAAACTTGAGCGCACATTTAAGTCGGTTTGATCCATGGGCTATGGTGCTTCCTAAATGGGCTATAAATACAACCCTGACCCCCTAGAGGCATCTCCTTCATCTCCATCATTAGCTACATATAGAGCAAAACCTAGCGTTTCATCAAGTAGAGAAGTAGAGGTTGTAACACTCCTAGTGTTATCCTTGCATGTTAAGCACTTGCATTGCATCAACATGAGCATCATCATACTCACTCATAAGCGTCATACCATGATCACATGTCATTCTATGTATACCCTATGTGAATTGATTGCTTATATTGCTTAGAATGTGTATATGTAATGTGTGACCAATGTATACAAGTGCACATTGTCTTCCAAAATACTTTATCCATGCTTAGAATATCATTTGGAACAATGTTCATGTTGGAGGTTTATTCCAAAAATGGTCTTCCAAAGTCATGGTTACACCTAGTTTGACCAAGTTTGACCTACAAACCTCTTTTCAAAGATCATTTATAAAAATGGTGTTAGAGACCTTGCATGGCAATGACCCTTAAAGCAAAGTTGTAGTAAATTTTCTATAAGCCATAAACTTTATTTTGGGACCTTTCCATGAAAATGTTTGGAACATGCTCAAAATTAGCTCACAAAGCAAAAATAGGATCTGATTTTACGCAATTTTGAGGTAGGTCACTTTAGGACATTGAAGTTTGAAATCCAGGCCGAACTAGACCTTGATCCTCAAAGCAAACCTATAGATCTCGTGTATCTATATCCAATGGGACAAATTTGAGCCAAAACCATCGAGTAGATTGCGAGTGAAACGTTGGCAAAGTTTGAGTTTCAGTCGGAAATTGGAGCTCTCAATGTCGCATTTCAGTTTGGACAGAACACCGTTCGCTGTCGCGTGTTCGGCCAGGTGTCATCTGTACATCGACGACGGTCCCTCCTGTCAGCCCCAACACCGTCCCCTTGATGCCACGCACCTCCTCGATGCCTCAGACGCGCCATTCACCCAACCAAAGCACCCCATTCTCGCCCGCCAGAACTCAACGGAGCTCCGTCATTGCTCGGCGAGCTCCTCCGCCCTCACCATCACGTCCCGAGCCAAGCTATTTCGTCCAGAGCTCCGCCACGACATCCTCTACCTTGTCGTAGCACCCGTTGTCCCAGCCAAGCACTGGTGAGCCCACATTGCTCACTCCGCAGCGAGTTCTACCTCACCGGAGTTCGCAAAGGTCACCAGCAACGTGGCTAGGCCTCTCTGGTCCACCATTCGCCCCCATTCCTGTCCCATTAGCTTTGCCTCTACTCATTGATGCTCGTCGTCAACCTCTACCGCCTTATCTCAGCCTGAGCACGTC
>Ga0182004_10004527_pt1 | contig 11216 bp, 11 predicted proteins | sample Sormic07211540_1_FD_120479 | JGI IMG/M metagenome (GOLD analysis project Ga0182004, IMG submission 120479) | Endophyte microbial communities from Sorghum bicolor roots, Mead, Nebraska, USA - 072115-40_1 MetaG | ecosystem: Host-associated > Plants > Roots > Unclassified | place: USA: Nebraska...
CAAATAGAATTTGAATCACAGATTAAAACTAGTTCTAGGTTTTCAAATAAATTGATTTTACGGAATTTTGTATAAATCCCATTTCTCAAATCCTATGGCTCCAAAAATTTCACAAAAATACTCTTAAACCTTTTTGCACATAATTCAACCTAATTTGAATATTTCACAATTTTAGAAGCAAGCATAATATTTTTAACACATTTAATTCACATAAAATAAAGTACATAAAATCACACTTTGAATGGATGACATGCTCATGTGATGCTATGCTTGATGAGAATGCTTATGAATGTTTTGATGAGACTAAGTGCATGCTTAACACCTAGGGTGTTACACCCATCTCCCCGCTCATGCTCTCTAGATGATCCCCATCATGTGGCCATTTGCGGTATGGGGTCTCGACCTCGTAGGCCCTCTACAAAAAGCGGTAGGAGGGTACACCCATTTGCTGGTGGCCGTCGACAAATTCTCCAAATGGATCGAGGCTCGACCCATCACGAACATCCGCTTTGAGCAAGCCGTCCTCTTCTTCAGCGACATCATCCACCGGTTTGGGATACCCAACATCATCATCACCGACAACGGCACCTAGTTCACCGGAAAAAAGTTCTTGGACTTCTGTGACCGGCATCACATCCGTGTGAACTGGTCTACAGTAGCTCATCCTCGAACTAACGGCTAGGTCGAGCATGCCAATGGCATGATACTGCAGGGGCTCAAGCCAAGAATCTACAACCAGTTGAAGAAATTCGACAAGAAATGGGTCGAAGAGCTCTCTTCGGTCCTATGGAGTTTAAGGACGACGCCTAGCAGGGCCACAAAATATACCCCATTCTTCATGGTCTACGGCTCTGAGGCCGTGCTTCCAATGGATCTTGAGTATGGGTCACCACGACTCAAGGCCTACAATGAGCAGACGAATAAAGAGACTCGAGAAAACGCGGTCGACCAGCTCGAGGAAGCTCGAGACATGGCCCTCCTCAACTCCGCCAGGTACCAGCAGAAGCTTCGACGCTATCACGACAAGCACATGCGCAAAAGGGATCTGAACGTGGGCGATCTCGTCCTACGGCGACGGCAAAGCAACCAAGGACGCCACAAGCTAACCCTGCCCTAGGAAGGCCCATACGTGGTGGCCGAGGTCCTGAAGCCAGGGACGTACAAGCTCGTGGATGAAAAAGGGGCGGTCTTCACCAATGCATGGAACATCGAACAGCTACGTCGATTCTACCCCTAGAGTTTTGAAGTTTTATGCTTTTATGTACATTCTGTACCGAGATCTTATGAATGAATGCATGAATAAACGAGATCTTTTCCTCGAGCAATTTACTTTTTCGCCGGTCAAGGTCTCGACGATAGAAGGGAGTACCAACTATGAGCCATCATAATTGATACTCCCTCGGGGGCTAGCAGGGGGGACCCCCCCAAGTTCCTAAAAACCGAACGGTTTTTTCTTTTTAAGTAAACCTCGCACGGTCGAGTAGTAAAGGCACCTCAAGCCCCTTAAGGGCCGAGAGACAACAAGCCTGAGAACTCCTACGCCCCCGGGCTATGGTAACTCTACTCACTCCCTCACCCTCGAGGCAATCAAGGTCACCTTAACAGAAGACCGAACGAGGGAACAAAGGAATATCGAGCACAAAATAAGCAAATATTCACAGATCATATAAAACCATTCAAAGCACATTGTATCACTTATACTTTACAGTAGGTCTTGACACCCAGCAAAGGCTCGCAGGCCTCAGTGCGCATCTCCGCCCTCACCACTATCATCCGCACCCGAGCTAGTCTCGGGAGGAAGTACTTCTGGCTCGAACAGCCTCGCCAACCTTTCTCCAGGGGCCTCCGCATCGTCGATCAAGGCGTGGAGCCTCTGCTCGTTCTCTACGTCGGTCTTAGAAATGTTGGTGATGAAGCCATGGGACACCACCTCCATAACGTAGGAAAAGCCTGAGCAGACAACCGGCATTGCCCGCTTCACACCGGTATGAAGAGCGTCCCGCGCTCGATCCCTCAGCGTGGCGCCTAGGTAGCACAGCTGATCGACCAGCACATCGCCTCGAGCCTCCTCCCTTGACTCATCCACAGGCTCGAGCTCCCAGGAGGCCGAGAGATCGCTTATCGCGGTCCTTAGTCGACCGTTCAAAGCAACCTCCCCCTCGAGCTAATCCTTGGCGGAGCGAGCCTCAAACCGGGCAGCCAAAAGCTAGTCCTTAAGCCCTGCAAAGACCAATGCATGGAAATTAGACAACACCAAAAAATACCTTGCAAAATGAAGTGTGAAAGTATAAAGAAGCTTACCACGAATCTGCTCCTCTAGAGCAGTGTTGTGACCAACCAAGTCAGTGTTGGCCCTCTCGATCTCCCTGTGAGAGTGGGCCAGGTCGGTGTTGGCGACCCGCAAGTCCTCGATCGCCTTGCCCGCCTGGGCGATAGCTCCCTCCTTCTCCAGCAACGCTCTCTTCAGACGATCGATGTCGTCAGAGAGGCTGTGAGATCGAGCCCGCTCCGCCTCGAGATCCTCAAGGGCTTTCTCCTTAGCCTCCTCTACGATGCTCCGAGCAATCTCGCCCTTCATGCACACTACACCTTCATCTCTCGGTAGGCCTCTCAGGCAGAGGCAAGGTCAGCCTTGATGAGGCCCTTCTCCTTGTCAAGATCGGTGGCTGGGTCCTTATAAAATACGGCCTCTTCACGAGCCTTGGACGTAGCCTCCTCGACCGCCATGGTCCGCTCACTCAATTGCGTGGCCTCTTCCACCGCCTTCCTCGAGGCCTCCCAAGTTTCAGCCAGAGTGGCCTCCCTCTCCCTTTTCTCCTCCTCGAGAGCCAAAAGCTCTTTGTAGGCCTTGAGGACCTTCTCTTGCAACTCCAGGAGTTGCTCCTTGAGAAGAGGGAGCTGCTCCCAGCCGCCCCTCATCGCGTGGATAAAGCCCGACTTCAAGCGGGAGGTCTCTTTCAGATCCTGCGAACCACCGGTCGAACAGTAAGAATACAAAACCAAACACCCTAGATAGCTAAGGTCCAAAGACACTTACGAAATAAGCCAGACCAAGCCCATTGTTGACGATGTCGGACAAGAGTCCCACCACGTGCTTCATCTAGAGGCGAAGCTCCTCGAGATGTTCCCACTTTTCGGCCTCCTTCCAATCATCCATAAAGATATTAGGCTCGGATGGATCGGTGGAGGCCCGAATGCGAATCCGACCGGGGCCCAGTTCTCCATCTCTTCCTCCGTGCGCGCCTTGACGCCTCGGATGAGCTCTTGGACAGTCTCGAGCGACCCGCCATGACGTAAAAACAGGTCAACGAGGGAGGGGAATCACCCGTCGTCATCCACTGTCCTCCAGGTCCCGGTCTCACCGGTATCACCACCACCCGACGTCCTGGCTTCATCCTCCTCGGCGGTGTTGTGATCCTCCCACGGTCGTCGCTCTCGAAGAAATCCAGGAGCGATCCCCTCGATACCGTAGACCGTGCCCTTGATCTCTGACTTAGGATCCACGGGGGTGCGCATGGCGCAGGCAAGCGCCACCACACCGTCTGCTCGCCCTGGCTCAGCCGGGATAGAGGCAGGCGCTCCCGGACGGAGCCACGCAGGGGTCGGCGGACTGTAGACCGGCAGACCCTCCTCTCCGGTCTCAGGACTCTACGGCGACGGCGGCCCCGGCTGGGGTGGGCTTTGTTGTGGCGGGTCGAGCAGCTCCTCTAACTGCTGACTCTGTTGTTGTTGCTGCCTCTGAAGTTCTAGCAGATCTTGCTGCCGGTATTGTTCCAGCAGCTCCTCGAGCCGTTCTTCTTGTTGTTGCCGCCCTCCTTCTTCTTCTCCACCTTCCCGTCGCGGCAGTTGCTGCTCCTCCTGCAGCCGTTGCTGCTCCTCCTACAGCTGTTGGTGCGGCTCCCGCACGCGCTCTTCCTCTTCCTTCTTCCTCCTCTCCTTGACGGAGTGGAGCCCAATGGGCCAAGGCGTCCGCCTCGCGACGGGGGAAACCTCGAGCTCCTCATCCATGGAGCGAGCATCCTTCGAGAGCCGATCGCCGCCGGACCCATCACTAATAGTGATAGGATCCCCCACGCCCCCAGATCGGGGAGGCTCGGGGGCTCCCTCTTGCTCTTGAGGACGAGGCGCCTCAACCTGCCTCGGGGACGGTGGGGCGGTCTCTCCCACCAATGGACGAGGCGGGGCACTCTCGACACCCGTCGGCGGCCGAGGATCGGAGGAGCCTGTGAGTGCTCGAAAACGAACCGTCAGTCGTTAGGAAGCTCAACATGAGGATCACACAACTCCAACACTATTGAGAGAAGAATGAATCGCAAACCTGAATCTTTGGGAGCCGCCCCCACCTTGAGCTTCTTGGCCATCGAGGGTTAGGCATGTTCGAGTGGCCGCTTCAACCTAAGGAAAGGGGAATAAGCATAAGAGAAGCCGTAACCTGAGAAAATGCAAAGACATCGGAAGACAAGAATCACGACGTTAAGATCTTACCCCACAGGTAGAGCGACCCGCCTACCAGCACCTCGACCAGCCGGCCTCGAGCCGCCCCGAATCGAGGCTCTGGGTCTCTCACGAGCGGGCGTAGGCCTCGGCTCGGCGTCTCCCGCCTGGCGAGCGCCAGGACTAGTACTCCTATGACCTATTTCCCCCTTACTTGAGGCCGCGGCGCGGCCACGGGTCAACGGCCACGTCGCCAGAGACTTGACCCGGTGGCCCGCCTTAGACGCGGGAGCAGGTTGGGGGCGGGGGACAGCCTGACCCTGCGTACGCACAGGAGGGGTATCAGTGCAAGAATGGCGCGGAGAGGACTCCCCCCGTTGGCCATCGCGGGACCCACTCGACGCCCCCTTAGGGGCCCCGTCTGTGGGACGACGACGTCGGCTTGCGGTGGGCCCTCGAGGATTTTGTCAAGACGGGCCACCATCCCGTCAGAGTCGTCGCTGCCGTCGTCACCCTCGTTGCCGTCGTCCTCGTCGGGAGTGTGCTCCTCAGGTTCCCCCCTTTGCCTAGACTTCGCCCGACGTGTCTCCAGCGCTTGTCGCTCAAGATTCTTCTTCTTTTCCTTCTTCTTTTCTAAGTCCTTTGCGGACTTCTGCTTCTCCACGGACTCACACCTCTTGTCGCGATCGACATCGTCCTCCTTCACTGGAGGCTTCGAGGATCGAGCGCCAATTGATCCCTACACGAGCGAAGATAAGTCTTAAACAGGATTGAAGAAAATCAAGAATCGAAGCCATCAATGGGAGGACTTACCAGGTCAATCGACCCCTTATCAGGCCTCATAGGGAAGCCGTTGACATGCTAGGGCTGAAAGTCGCCCGCGACGGCCGCCCTAACTCTGGCCACGACCTCTTCATCCGCAGGAGCCTCATTGGACATCCGGCATGCCTCGAGATCCCGAGATGAAACGCCGGGACCCATCTTGTGCATCCTCCGTGGTCGAGACATCAACGGGAGAATCCTCCGGTGATGGACAGCTGAGAGGACGAGCGCGGCTGTCAGGCCCTCCTCGCGCAGCTTCCTCAGGGCGTTGAGGATGGGATCGAGCCGTGGTTGATGGGTCTAGACGACACCATACCTCCAGTGGTCCGGGCTCTCCGAGATCAAGCATCCGGTGTAGGCGGGGAGGAGGTCGTCGTCATTCTACAGGTAGAACCATAGCCCTTGGGTGGTCTTGGTTCCTGGTGATCCGTCGCCGGCACAATCCACTCCGGCCGCGACGAGGAAACGCGGGGACGTAGGAGCCCCTCCCTCTCGAGATCCAACAGCCGGCGCTCCGTCATCGACGACGGGCGCCAGTCGTCGGCGGCGATGAGTCTCACCGGCATCCTGAGGAGGAAGGAGAACGACTCTGCTACTGCTCGATGATGCACGCGCATGTGAGATGGCAAGGAAGCAGAGGCAAGAACAAGGGCAGGAGGCAGAAGGGGCAACGGTACTGAGACCCGAGGATATTTATAGATAGCAACCACCAATGGACAGATCCGGCGAATACGGTAACTCCCTTAGTAAATACGCCACCTAACGGTCCTTATTCCTCTCACGGAGAGGGCGCTACGAATTCCACGCCGGTACAGTGCCGCAACGGCTCCCGCCTGAAAAGGCGCGCCCCACGGGCAAAAAGGCGAACCGCCGCGATCCCTTCCTTCTCCTGTAAGCTAAGGTACGTATTCGTTATGATGAAAATCTCGAGAGGTCGCAGGCTGACCCACCGAACGGGTTCGACAGCCTATCTCGAGTACCAGAGTTAGGGATGCCCAGCGAGTGGTTGAAAAGCGAGGCCTGCCTCGAGAACTCGCTGGGGATGTCCAAGGCGAGGACGAGACGGTCGAAAGGGATCCCCATGAAGGGAGGCATCGAGCCACTGGACTCTATCGAACGAGACCAATAACCCTGACCACATCGACCCCGCTTTATGAGAACGCCTCCGGGCTGCAGCTGACCCCCTCGAACGGGGCACAGGTTCTCACTTGGATTACCCGATAGGAGGGCAATCTGGGGTAGGTGGCACTCGCTCCACCGGGAGTACGTCGCAATCCCGACCAAAACCAACCGATCGAAGCCTCTAGCTCCTCTTCCATGACGAACGATAAGAAGCGCTTCCGTCAGATAAAGCAATATAACCCTCGAAGGAGTCAAAGACTCCTCCAAGGGCTCGGGGGCTACCCCCGCGGGGGTCGCTCGCGCGACCCCACGGAAAGTCGACCGACAAGAAGAGCCTCTACTCGAGCGGAAAGCGCTTGAATAGAGACACGGGGGCTACTGTCGAGGATACCAGGAAGGGGTACCCTAACTAACGCAACCAACGGGAACGCCCGTACATAAATTGAGGCACCCGACTCGACACCCCCTGGTCACGTGTACGATTGACAAGACAAGGCGACGCCCATGGCCTGGAACACGGAAAGAGCGTCGTGCGAATCAACAGGGGCACGACCGAACAGCAACTGTCGAATATGGAAACTAGCTCGTACGAATCGACAGGCCTCGAGCGCAAGGACGTCGCCCGCCGCCTGACGCGGGTGCAGGAACCAGGGCATTTAATGCGCCTATCGCATTCTCACCTAACCCGACAGTCACGGGAAGCATGATATGGAGCAAGCACCCATCCAATCGCCCCATTTGCAGCCTTGTCCACCGGATGAGTTAGAGCATGGCAGGGCGCAGCAAGACAGATGGGACGTCTCGTCACGACCCCCCTCAAGAAGCCCAAAGTCAGCGCTCTAACCAGCAGGGCTTTACGCGGCGTTAGGACCTCGAGCAAGCACTTTCCTTCCCTGCGAAGAGTCAGACGGCGAAAGACAGCACCTCAACCACCCCGACACAACTGTAGCCACGACGTACAGGCATGCCCGCAGTTGAGCCAATCCAGGACGACATGTAGAAACCAGATTCAGTGGCATGCGTAATCATCGTCCAGGTACTGGGTAACAAGACAGCTCGAGGCCACGCCGGTATGGAAGCCTCGAGTAGGTCAGCGCGCCACACCCCTATCGACCCCTACTCTGTGACCTACACATGTAACCTAGGTCTCCCCTTGGGACTATAAAAGGGGAGGCTCGGGAAGGATAGGGGACACAAGACATACGTAGAAGAGCAACCATACTCCATCTCTATCCATCCACATCTTACCAACTTGTATTCACCCATGTACAAGCACTTAGGTGCAAGATAATACAAACACTCCCCCCCCCCGCTGGACGTAGGGCCTTCTCTTGCCCGAACCAGGATAAATCTTTGTGTCTTTTCTTGCATCACCATCTGGAAAGGGGAGCACGCACTAGTTTTACTCGTTGGTGTGACCCCCTAGGGGAAAACACCGACACAACTAGACTAGCATCCAAACTATCTTGTGTGGTGGAAGTCAACTGCAATAGGAGGGCAAAACTCCTATCCAAGTGGGCTTTTGTCTTGTGGGCGCCTACAGACCATACCCTACGTGAATAGAACCTAGTGGGAAGCAGAGGCTTGTCACGCTTTGCCGCCACCCGCTAACACGTTTGATATGATGGTATCCACTAATAAGCACTAGCCTAAGCACCTTGCTTACACTAGTATTATAACTTCAACTATCACGTAAATAGCCAAAGCCCTAATGGTAGTGAAACACACACAAGGTGTTGAAGACACTAATCTAACTAAGGCAGTTACACTAATAAGACTAAGACACAACACTACTACTAGTATAGTAATGCACTAAGCAATACTCAAAGTAAAGACTTGAAGTAAATACTTAGAAAAGTAAAGAAAGACTAGATTGATATAAAGAATGTAATACAAGATAAAAGGTACAAGAGCTATACCAGACTCTCAAAAGATAGCTCTGGAGACCCAAGCTTCGCTCGACTCGACTCTAACTCCCACTCTAGACTAGACTACACTACACTTGATCTCCCAAGTGTGATTTGGAAATGAAATATGAAGATGAGAGATGGAAGATATCTTGGGAATGTGGAGGACCCCTCCTTATATAGGGGTGAGAGAGGGGGTGCCACGTCAGCGATCCGCGTGCTCCTTCCTTTTCCACCTTTGGATGCACCAACCTCCCAACCGCCTTAGATGGACGGTTGGAGCATTGCCACACATGAGGAAGGTCGGTGGGAGTGAACCAACTCTAGATAGGGCCCACATGTAGGTCGGTCGACCTACCCTATGGCTGACAGTGGGTCCCACTAACCTTTTGGAAGGTCCTTAGGTCGGTGGGAGGCTGGGCCAGGTGGCATCATCCAATTGGTCGGTCGGCTGACCGACCTTAGGGGCCCCTGGCCCACCACTGGCCTCCTGGTGGTGTCCCCACTTGTCATGTGAAGTGCTGTCCAAAATTGAGCCATGTTGCACACTTGCTTGCTTCCATGTAGGCCAAAGGATCCATGTGCTAAGTGTTTGAACCATTGAGGGCAAGCACACTTGGATCCACGGGTTGAGATTGACTAGTTGGAGTGTGCCATGGCTCATGCCATGGAGGGGAGCCCCTGGTGGACCCAAACCATGGTCAGCTGACCGATGTTATGGGGCCCACAGGGCTCATTTCCTTCTTCCCTACATTGAACGAGCTAAGAGTACAAGTGGAACTTTATTAGTGATAAATATGTTCATGTGATGCTTATCTTCCTTCAATCGAGGATTGTTGATGAGCTTTTGAGTATATAGAACTTTGTCTTATTTCCGGTCAACACAGGTATCGATGTAACCATTGTTTTAATTGCTAGGACACTTGTCCATCTTTTACTCCCTTTTTTTCTCTTTCCTTTTTTAAAATATTTTTGCGTAGCCACATGCATCCTTTGAATTAAATATTCGAAGAGATAATGATAAGAACTTAGAGCAATTAAATGGGGGCTATCCTAGAGGGTACAGTTTTGGGTGTTTACTATTAGTGTAGGAGAAAAAACATTTTTAAGGTGGATTTGGATAAAAATGGAAAATTATTGCACTTACTCCCAAAGTAGGAGCAATACATATGTAGTTGGAGTGCATGAATGATCTTGATTTTAAAAGCATGACAATACTCTCATAAGGTAGACAACAAAGGTTGATGAAACTCAATGTAAAGCAAGCAGCATGAATGTGCAAAGGTTTTCCTAACTCTAAATGTATCATATATGGCTTTGGTAGGAATTTAAACTTTATCATACAAGAGCTCATCATGTAATATTTTGGGTTTTTGAAAATAAATCTCCAAAACTTAGTAATGCGAGGAGTAAGATAAATAGTAGCTTAGACCTTCATGTATTAATCAGTTACCTAGACTTAGCTCAAACATATGCCTACACAAATTTTAGGTTCAGAGTAAATTCTTATATCAACGTAGTCATGTCTAAAACTTACGAGAATTCATGGTTGAAAACTAGGCACTTGAAAGGAATTACGGTAGAGCAACTATTCATCATCTCCAAGACAAAATTTTAATATTCTCTAATTTTTATTTGACTCTAAACAAGACTGACTATAGACACACTCTATGATCACACCTTAATGTATTGATACGTATTTCGTTTGGTTTTTTATTTATTTCTATTGGACTCAGAAGACTCTAAAGACATGGACCTTCATGTGCCCATATATTTTTGGTATTTTTATATTTTCTTATGATAATATTGTGAACCTTCATGTGCTCACATATTTTTGGTATTTTATGACTATATAAAATAGACTCGATAATTGCCTAGCTATAGTTACCTGATAACTAGGGGATGCTCCCGCCCCAAGCTAGATGTTTGCAATAGTTGGTGTTGATGATCTTCAGAGTGAGCTAACTAGCAGCGCTCCATGTGGGAGCAACTAGTAGACTCTCTCCTTGTCATAATGTTGTTCCTGCATAATTACACTCCAAAAAGAAAACCAAAACTCGAGGCTCGAATTTAATAATGGGTTAGCGATCAGCCAGTAAGTGATTGATTGTTCTTTGAGTTGTTTTGAATTGATAGATTCTAGCAGGGTTCTCTTTTTTTTATTTTTAGGATTTTCTAGTTTAATTAAATATGTGTGTATGATATATAGTTGTATTATTATGCCTCCATAGAGAATATTTATTCTTATGGGGCTTAGGTTTTTCATAATGCAAGAAAGTAAATAAAGAAGCTATTATTATTATTCTTTATGTCACCACAGTAAATATTCCTAGAAGGTTACCGTAAATTTATTCCCGTGGAGCTTTTAATATTTTATGATGCAGTAAATGAAACAATAAAGAATTATTTTCTTTTATATTTATGCAGATGAAAATATTAAGGTAAATTTATTAATGTAGATAGGAATACTAATTAATTACATAACTACCAAATTACCTTATGGCAATGATGTAAAATTTAATGTTTACCGACAGGTCTTCTTCGTCCACTCTTGTGTATCTCTCCATCTTGAGAGATGGAGGTCTTGCTAGTTGCATACCTCCATTGATGATGATGTCACCTTTGTTCTTTGATTTGGCGAGCAGGTTGAAGGAGAGTTTTAACGGTAGCTGGCAGCATCTTGCTCAGTGTGAGCATCTTGCTCAGTGTGCATGCTCATAGAACATTCACTTGCAGAATTAATAAACATTGCTTGATGTGTTGTCCTGTTTGCAAAACTAAGGTAGATATCAAGTGCATGGGCTCTGTTGGTGGAAAAACACCAACAGAACCAAATCTATTTCTTTATTTATTTTTCTCCATCCTTAGGCACATTAAACAAGATAAAGTTGTGTTACATGATTTATTTATTTATGAGTGGTAAGATCAAAA
>Ga0182004_10004528_pt1 | contig 11215 bp, 4 predicted proteins | sample Sormic07211540_1_FD_120479 | JGI IMG/M metagenome (GOLD analysis project Ga0182004, IMG submission 120479) | Endophyte microbial communities from Sorghum bicolor roots, Mead, Nebraska, USA - 072115-40_1 MetaG | ecosystem: Host-associated > Plants > Roots > Unclassified | place: USA: Nebraska...
GGTCGAGCGAGCCCGCGAGGCGGGCGGCCGTGGCGGCGGTGACGAGCGCGGAGGCGGAGTCGGACGCGGTCAGGACCAGCTTGTTCAGCAGCACCGCCGCGGCGGCGCGGGACTCGGCGGGCGACAGCGACGCGATGGCGGCGGCGAGCGGCGCGGGGGTCTCCTGCGGCGAGGGCGCGCGGGTCGAGAGCGACTTTTGCGCGGCGGCGTCGATGCCCGGGGCGGCGACGCCGAGGGAGAGCGCGTAGACGGCGGCCGGCGACAGGGTCGCGCCCTTGCCGCCGAGCATGACGGTGGCGGCGGCGGTGGACGCCATTGGGTGCCGATACTAAACCCTAGCGCGGGAGGAGGAAAGGGATTCGCGATCTGATCCGATGGACGGTATGGATGCGCTGTCATCTTAAACTCTGGACTCTGGAGAGAGAGAGAGAGAGAGAGAAAACGTCACTGTTGCAGAATTACGTTGTGTCCAAGTCACTGACGGCCTCAATTGCCAAGTCACTGCCATTCTTTTTGAAAGAATCGAGAAGGTAATTTGACCAAAATTCACACAAATGCAGAATCAAGTGCAATAAGCAAAGGGAGTAATGTTGAATTGAAGGAAATCATAATTCATATAGCATCAATACATCTCTCTCAAAAAACGTCCTTTATGTCCTCTAGGGAAGATACTCGTTTAGCCATTCTGGCGCTGCCTCCCTTTCTTCGCTCCATCAACCATTTTCTTCACTCCACCAACCATTTTGATGTCGTTCAAGCACGTCACTGGAAAGCCTTTTCAGCTTCCATAAACATTTGTGTTTAAAGCATCTTTAAGATTTTTTCTATTTATCTCCCTAGAGTTAAAATTATAATTTATATGTAAGAAAACGCCACCCTCCAACAGCCCACCCTATTCAACATCCTATATCTATTGTTATCCTAATTCCCAAATCATCCTCTCTCTCTCTCACTCACTCTCTCTCTCTCTCTCTCTGATTGAGATGTCATGTTGTTGATCCTATATTATTTGTGATAGGGTGACTATTGAAAAAAGAGAAAAGTTTCAAGAGATTTTTTTTGTAGAGTATACTCTTTACGGGAATTAAGATTAGAAAAACTCTTGGAAATGTTCTTAGTAAACCTCTAAGAAAGAATGAGATTCTAGATGAATTCTCAGCTTGTCTAAATTTTTGTTTATCTAAACTCTGTTCGCCTGAACTTTTCAGCCAAAATTTTATAGTAACCAATAGTTATAAATGAGTATATTTATTGGTTTATAGTTAGTTACATGATACTGTGCTAGAATTGTATTGTTTTATGGATCGAGGATGTAGCATGCAATTTTCAAAATCGAGTTCCTACCCGGATCAAGAAAGGTTTGCAAAAAGGACTAAGGCGTGGTCCAGACAACTAGCACTTGCAACATTTTTTGATGACACAAATAACACGTCACACCTGTGTAAAACGTGCGTATAATAAGCATAAATCCTCCCAAGTCACATCAAGGGTTACTAAACACCACTCTGTTATTCTGTCTTAGGTTTGATGTTTTTTTTTGAAAGATCGATTTGATGAAATTTTCGTGGATCCTTTTCAACTGCGGTTGAACCTAACCATCTCAACACAAGCATTTCATGGCCTGCCTGAATGCAATCTACCCTCATTCCCCTCCTAAACCATGCACACTAACCCCTTTTTAGGAACAACCATGCACACTAACTAAAACTAGTATAATGCCTGTGCTAACGCCACGGTTTTTTTTGATAATTCTATAGTAATTTTTTTAGAGTTTTAATTTTGGGTAATTGTTTTCAAATCTATATATATTTTATGAATCATCAGTACATAAAGGCATCTTTACATTTTCTCTAACTTTTTAATCAAATATTGGATATCTCCAGGGACGTTGTCGTAGCACTCGTTTGCATGACTCGCCAAAATTTCAGCCAAGAACTCCGTCCTTAGTGATCTTGATAGTTGTGAATGACAGATAATATTTTGTCAATATTTAATCGTTCATTGACGCAAATATAGTTAGAGACTGCATGTGTTTACATAATTTATCAGTGGCAATCTTACACCATCCCACAGGTTTATGAAATTGTATACAAGAAAGCCTCCCAAGTTCCTATACAAGATCAGTTATTTATTTGGCGTACAAATCTGAAATATTTGTTACAACTACAACAAACTTGAACCAAATGACAAGTGACAAGTGATTACCAGTCTTTATGGTTTGATGTAACCTTTGTTACACATGAATGATATTCTCGCCGCCATGAAGATATATGGTGGTTCCTCCTTGATTTTGATAGTCCCATGGCAAGCATTAATATTCTAGCAATAACTTGGAATGTAGTTGTATATGCCATATCTCCACTATAATTGAAAACTTCTTGGGCCGTTAGACCAGACAAACTCACACCCCAACAAACTCATCGCAGCCCACTAATTCGGCCCACTAATCTCCACCATAACCAAGTCAAAACACGCATCTGGCTTCTGGAGTGAATTTTGCATGCATGCATGGAGGAGACTGTTTCTGTCGCAAAAATATTCTACTACTAGAGTAATAAATCTTTTTGCTAAGATTTTGGTTGATCCTTTTTTAATTGATAATAAATAGTTGCAGTAGCCAGTAGGTATTGTATATGGTCTCTACTGGAGTACATACAGATCGATCTTAGTATATCCTTATTCAAGTACTACTATAGGTTACACGTATATGTACCGGATCGGATCCGGGCGACGCGGTGGGGAAGACGCCGTGGCAGCCGGCGACGGTCGACCGCAGCGCGTCGTAGTCGAGCAGGTCGGCCTTGCACAGCGCCAGCCTCTCCGCCGCGCCGGGGAGCGCCCTCAGGTGCGCGTTTTTCAAGCACGAAATTTTTTTTTGCCTGTGACGCAATATCACATAAATGACTGTAGCAATGTAAGTTAAGTTTTATTTACTATATACTTTGTTTAATTAATTTTTTTACTTACCAATCAAATATTCTCTTTATGTCTTAGATTCTACTACCCTATTATCTGGATGGACTGTACATTTTATTCATAATAGATATGCAAAACAAAATTGTTCGTATTACGGATCCACTACAAGAACAAACTTCTTTGCCTGGTTTTAGTCAAGACTAGTATAATGCCCGTGCTAACGCCACGGTTTTTTTTAGAGAATGCTATAGTAATTTTTTTAGAGTTTTAATTTTGGGTAATTGTTTTCAAATCTATATACATTTTATGAATCATCAGTACATAAAGGCATCTTTACATTTTCTCTAACTTTTTAATCAAATATTGGATATCTTCAGGGACGTTGTCGTAGCACTCGTTTGCATGACTCGCCAAAATTTCAGCCAAGAACTCCGTCCTTAGTGATCTTGATAGCTGTGAATGACAGATAATATTTTGTCAATATTTAATCGTTCATTGACGCAAATATAGTTAGAGACTGCATATGTTTACATTATTTATCAGTGGCAATCTTACACCATCCCACAGCTTTATGAAATTGTATACAAGAAAGGTTCAGCTCACCACCTTATCCAGGTACTCTGCTCACCTCGTGGCCTCTGTCCCGGAAGACAGCTCCCTGGAAACCCTACAGATACCAGCTTCACATTTGACAAGGTGATTCAAGAAGCAATATAGTGGTGCTGTACCAACTACCAAGGGCAGGAGGATATCAGCGAGCATGCAATAGCAAACAGAGACATGCTGACAGAGGCTCTCAATCGCTCAGGACCATCAGACCAGGAGGATCACAATGACAGTTCAGTAGTATTTGACACCAGCATTCCTCATCATTAATCATCAAGATTTCACTCTTGTTGAAATTGATTTTTAAGTCAGCCATCATCCCAATTTGACAGTTCAGTTCTTGGAACTTGTAAGCTGGAAGTTACTATCAGCTTGTCTTGTCTCCAAGATACTACGTAGTACACAAACACTATATGATCTATGCGAGCTGGAAGAAGCCTCTGGCGATGGTGCCATTGGCACCCCTGGGGAGGAACCCACCGGGGATCTGCTCGTTGCGGGAGCCGTAGAGGATGCGGAGCACCTCGGCGGGCGTGCGCTGGAACCCGAGCGAGTCCTCGCCGGCGCCGAGGATGTTACTGATGGTGCGCCGCTCCGCGCCCTGCTTCCGGTCCAGCACCTTGACCCCTTCGTCCTTATCCCCACACCCGGACATCCGGTTGCGCCAGTCGGAGATCCGCCGCGTGAAGTCGGCGACGGTGTGGCCCTGGTACGGCGGGACGAGCTCGTCGGCGCGCTGGTACAGCAGCAGCCGGATCACCGCGTCCTGCCCGGCCTCCACAGCCAGGATGCTGGCCTGGAGGCGCTTGGAGGCGTACCCCATCAGGGTGGGGCCGATGCCCATGGCGGCGGCGGCGGTGACGTGCGGGAACACGTAGGAGGCGAGGAGGAAGTTGACGGGCGCCGCGTACGCGTCGAACGGCGGGTCGAGGCGGACGCCCATGGCGTCGTCCATCACCATGGCGAAGCGGTCGGGGGCGAGGTCGATGGGCGGGCGCGGGAACCCGCCCACGGCCTCCCTGATGGCGCGGATGTGGCCTACCTCCTGGTACCCGAGCTCGGCGGCGACCTCGGTGGTGCGGAAGTCGAGGTCGGCTTTCCTCGCCCCCGACGGCCGTGGCCCGCCGCCGGAGAGGTTGCGGTCCAGGAAGTCCACGCCGCGGCCCAGCGCCGCGTGCAGGAACCACTCCGCCTCCACGAACTTGGCGTTCAGCAGGAACTGCAGCTGCTCCATGTCGCTCGGGTACACCGCCAGCGCGCCCCGCCGTGGCGCCGTCGCGCGGCACCGCGGGTCCTCGGGGGCGGACGTCGGAACGCTCGGCGGCGGAACCACGGTGGCCTGAGACACCACGGCGAGAAGCAGGAGTGCGCCCGCTGCCAGGACCAGGAGGAGGCGGTGGAGGGCGGCGGCGTCGCGCGCGCGCGCCATGGCGGTTTCGTCTTCGCTGCTGCCTGCTGGGTAGGGTAGAGTGGATCATTAATTTGTAGTGTGGGCATGTCACCTGTGAGGTGGTAGTTAGTTAATTTTAGTTAGTGTGGAATTAGGAGAGAAGTGGGGGTAGATTGCGTTCTGGGAGGCCATGAAATGCATGCTTGGGTGGAGATGGTTAGGTTGAATTGAACCACGAACCCGTATTTTTATCTCATAATAAATCAACGAATAATACTTTCAGACATAACTTTTCAGACAAACGACATGCTCCACATATGAGAGAATCTACAAAAATTTCATCATAGTACCGATCTTTCAAAAAAAGAGCATCAAATATAATAGAGTAACACAGTGGTGTTTAGTTGAAAACTTGCAACCAAGCACCATACCATTTTCGTTTTAATTCCCTTGGTGTGTGACTTGGGATGATTTTATGCTTATACACATTTGGGCAGCAGCAAGTTAATGAAACCGCGGGAATTGCAAGTGCTAGTTCTCTATATCAGGCCTTGGTTTCGTATTGTACTTATTATGTGTCTTAAGTATTAATATTTTTTATCTATATATTTGGTCAAACTTTGAATATTATAACAAAAAATGCACCTTAGGAATTGCATTATTGCTTGGGCAAAGGTTTAATTATTCAAAGTGATCCAAATGAGTAGTTAGAAACTTTTTTATTTTTAACATTTTTTAATAATTGGTTGCTAAAAGAAATCAAAACCAGAGAGGAATCACATGTTACTGAATAAAATCAGGGAGAAACAGTTGATAAATATGTGCGAAGTCACATGAGACTGGAGATTTACTAAGAGTGTCTCCAAAGGGTTTTCTCTAAACTTAATTTTTGTAAATCCTTACATAGAGTACATTCTAACCAAGAATCCTCTATAAATATGTTATCTTCTTCGACATTTACCCTACCGCTGTGCTCAGAGTGATGTTTCAAATTTGAGAGAGGATAATTTAGGATAGCATCAAACCTAGGATGTTGAATATTGGAGGGTGTTTTTATCACACAAACCAAAATTTTAGTTCTAGGGAGATGAACAAAAAAAATCTTGCAAAATGCTCTAAGCACAAATGTTTAGAGGGGGAGGGGGGGTCTAAAGGGCTTTCACCTATGTACTCAAACGATGTCAAGTTGGATGGTGGAGTGAAGAAAGAGAGGCAACGAGAGCTAAAGGGCAACAAGAGCTAAAGGGCTAACCAAAAAGCCTGTTTGGCAGGGCTCCTCATGAGAGGCTCCTCTGCCTTTTAGTTTAAAACGACTTCTTCAGAAAAATATTTGACAGGACTCCTCTGGAGGAGCCAGAACCAAAGTCGAAGAGGAGCCCTACCAAACAGGCCCAAGTCTCTCCTGCGTATGATGTGAAAGCCTATATTGATGTTTATATGGATCATGATTCCCTTCAACTCAACATTACTCCCTTTACTTATTGTATTTGATTTGATCTTGTCTTTGTGTAAATTTTGATTAAACTACTTTCTCTATCTATTTTAAACGAATTGTAATGAGGCAATTGGGGGCAGTTAGTGACTTGGCCAGGACGTTTTCTTCAAATAGTGTTTCGGGGGCAAAAAAAAAAAAACAAAAATCACGTGAAGAGCAATGCACCTCAACAGTACTGGGCCTAAATCCATTGCTGACCCAATCCACTAGAGTCGTCGTTGCCGTGCATACCAAGTCAAGTTTGGGCCTTTAGCTGCTGGACCTGGACCCATCATCGAAGGCACCAGCACCAGCATCAGCATCCATCCACCCCTCCGCCGCCGCCGCCGTCGCCGCTCCGGAGCCCCGGACTCGCCGCTAGGTTCTTCCTCCTGTCGCCGCGCGCCGCCTCCCAGACCGTCTCCTCCGCCGCAGCCGCGATGCCGACGGTGAGCGTCGGCCGGGACCGTCTCTTCGCGGCCCTGGGTCGGACCTACAGTAAGTTCGACTTCCTCTGCTCAGTTCCCCCAAAACCCCAGCTCTCTTCCCCTCCGCGACAGCTCGTCGTAACCAATCCTACTGGTTGCTCTCCAGCGCAGGAGGAGTTCGAGGCGCTCTGCTTCGAGTTCGGCATCGAGCTGGACGATGTGGTGAGCATATCTCTCCGCCATTCCCCTCCCCCTCCCTCCTCCCCGTCCGCTATGCTGGTGGCTGGTGGGAGTGGCGTTGTCTGAATTTTGAGGGTTTTTGGGGGTGCGTGTGAAACAGACGACGGAGAAGGCTATTATCAGGAAGGAGAAGCACCTCGAGGACGACGGCGAGGTGGACGACGATGACGAGGTCATCTACAAGATAGAGGTCGCCGCCAACAGGTCAGCCCGTTTGGTTTTCCGTCAATTGAATTGATGGTGTACTGTGTATCCAGGATTATGGTAACCGAACATAAATATTGGCCCAATTACACCATTCTTGTGTACCAATTGAACATGTGTAATGCAATTTGAGACTCCTAAAACAACCCAGCTAAGAATATGAAGCAAGTTGTTTTTGCCGTGTTTGGATGTAAGCAAACATCATGAGGTATCTATTTGGTAGCTAATTTTGCTGCACTGTTGGTCTGTTCTTTAGTTCAAGTTGTTTGGTTCATGTGGATTTTAGTAAGCAGTAAGTTTTATCGATGTAGTGAGCTAAATATGAACCATTTTTTGTTTTGCTCTGTTTCTGATGATTTGTTGTTTCCTTGAGTTTGCAATCTAGTCCAATAAGCTTAATGTTGTATAAGGACCTGCACATAGTATAAAGTTGAGTTGAATTTGGAGTTAAAATAGTTGAACTTCAGTAAATCACATTGCATTCAGCATGCCAGTTTGCATGGGTGGAACTTCCATCTACACAGAGAGTCTCTTGTCTGGAATTTTCTACCAGTCACCTTCACCTCATTCTTCACTGATCTTTCACTTCCTGAACTGTTACCTTGTGTTGGTGAATGAACTCTTAGTTTCAAAGTGCACATTGAGATCTCATGCTTCATGTGTTTAATGCTCATTGCCAAATGCCAATGTATGCAGATATGATTTGCTATGTCTTGAAGGGTTAGCAAGAGCTCTTCGTGTTTTCACGGGGACTGAACCAAGCCCTGTATTCCAAGTTTCATCCATCCCTCGTGGTTCAATTCTTCAGATGCATGTTAAACCAGAGGTAGGTTCATGTTCTTTGGATTCACAGTGCCTTTCAAATAATATCTTAGAAGAAAAAACTAGATTTCTTCAGTTTTCCATTTCTATGTAGTGCATTATGGGTAGCTGTAGAGAAAATTGTACAGAAGCACTGTTTGGTGTATGTTGTAACTTGTCAATGCACTTGAACACTCTTGAACCAGTCGATTCTTTTTGGATTTTCGAATATGGAATGTTATGTCTCAGGAGTAATGGAGAAATGATCTGTGAGACTTCCATTTTTAAGGGAAAAAAGAAGCAATACCCGACTTGCATTTTCTATGCCATTAAATATTTATATATTTTTTTGGTGCATGCTCTTTGTAATGTTTTATTATTGTCCTGAAAACGATTATAGCTTGAAGCTGGCGCTAAAATTACAAGACATCAACCTATTCATGATTTTGAAATTAACCTGTTACTACTAATTCTAGAATCTATGTATTAATGGATTAGTGCTGTATTTGCTAATGTTGACGCTGATCGTATTCTCCAGAACCAGATTGGTATTATTCATGTTCTTGTTTTCTTCCTATGTAAGCTTTGATTTGATTTTTTTTCAGACTTCAAAAATTAGACCATATGTAGTTTGTGCTGTTCTAAGAGGGGTAACTTTTGACGAAGCAAGATACAACAGCTTCATTGATCTTCAAGACAAACTCCACCAAAATATCTGCCGGTATAGCTTATCTTATTGCCTTTTGCTTTTCATTGTTTTGATATCAAGATTGTATTCAATACAATGATTAATTAACTCAGACTACTACATGATGGATAACAGGAAGAGAACTCTTGTTGCTATTGGCACCCATGATCTAGACACTCTGCGAGGACCCTTCTCATATGAGGTAAAATTATCACAGTGCTGCAATGAGCTATTGTAGCTCAATCTTGGGTATTATCTTATTTGTCCTGCGTTCATGGCAATCTCTGTCATGGACATGCACACTGTTCCTAGGTTTATGTGTTCCATGGTTTTTTGGTGCATCCAATTTTCCCCCTTTTAATGGGGCAAACAATTATGTCTCATGATATGTGCTTGCGGCCTTGCACTATCAAGGGAACTAACTGCACTATCAAGGGAGTTTTAGAGTAAATCGTGGACTGTAATGTGTTCTATGATCTTAGTTGCAGAAAAGAGCCAATCCTGTTTTCAACAGTCACAGTTAACATGATACCTTATGGTCATAAGGTCTCTCTAAAGCCTAAATCAATCAGATCTTATTTTGTTTTGCTGCTTTTTTTTTTTGAAATAAAATACAGCAGGGGAGGCTCCTACTGCAAATTTCATTAAAATAATAGAGGCACAAATATACTGAACAAAAGGGCGAAGCTAAAGCGAGAACAAATGGAGAAGGAAACTAAACAAGCTCTTCTCAGGGAGGACAGGGAAGAGAGTTAGGGAAGTGATCGGATCCAGTTTAGGATGAGATTGGAGTCTTGCTTCATCTACGAAGTCCTTATTTTGCTGCCTTGTTGGGGCAGATTGCTCATTGGGGAGTGGATCAGTGAGATAGTGCCCCAGTTAATTTGTCTACAGTGGGGCTTCAGGAAGCATTTATGGCCATGGAATCTGAGTTTTAGTTCCACTAGCCAAAAACGTGTATTTTCTTAGAATTTTAATCAATAGTCGGCTTCAAGCCCTTTTGTATGGATAATAGAAAACTCATCTTGGCCAGCTTACCGAGAAGACAATTTGGAGGAAGTTTAAGCACTACTCCCTATGCTTTTGAATTTATATTTGTTCAGAATGCATGACAGCATGTATACATGAAAGTATTAACTAATTTTTCCCTTAAAAGTGATAAGAAATTGTTATTTTGATAACCTTTTGACTAGGAAAAGTAATAACCATTGGTGTATACTGCAGTCTGAATATCCAAACCAACTATTATTTAGCTTCTAGCATGGAGGAACCTTAAACAGTTTTAACTTACGATTTGCGGCTTTATAACTAGCATACAGCTGAATATTTTATTTAACATCAATATTTTTGGCGGAGAAGATAGATTTCTTAGGAATTGGTTGACTATGTTATATCTTGTACCATGCATATATGAACAGCCTATTAAGTATAACATTTTTTTGTTAACCAAAGATATAACCATTGCTGACATGTGGCTATATAAATACCACTGGTGGTTTCTCTCATCCTTTATATCTGACATTTGATTTTTTTTTCTCTCCCTAGGCTCTACCACCACATGAAATCAACTTTGTTCCATTAAAGCAGGTAAAAGTAATTGATTTAGTTCAATCAGATGATTTTTATGTTATATTACTCGTTTTCTGATCATCATTACAATTTTTAGTAAGTTGCTGAGAAGGCAGCATTTTTGGACTCACTGTTCTAACTTTTGTATGATTCAGGAGAAAAGCTTCAGAGCTGATAAACTGATGGAATTCTATAAAGTAAGTAGCTAGATCAGAGTGTTTGTTGTGTCATTGTGCACTAAATTGGGCCATGTGTCCGGATGGAAACTGTTAACTTTTTCAAGTTTTACGCTTAATATCATAGGTCCTAGATCTTAATACTATTCTTTTAGGTGCTCTGTGCCTATATTTTTAATTTTTTATTACTGACATCTATTGCTTTGTGGCAGTCAGACATGAAACTGAAGAAGTTCTTGCATATAATTGAGAATTCTCCCGTGTACCCAGTTATCTATGATAGCAACAGGTAAAACGATGACATGCTCTTATCATTTCATTTCTTGACCTCATTCTTTCAAGTCCTATGATCTTTTCGAAAAGACTAATAATTACTAGAGAGGAAAACAATGATTAAATTGAAAGAATCTGTTGGCACAGCTCTCTGGAAATTTGTCTATCTAGTTAAACTTCAAAAAACATTGTTGATTTTTCAAGGAAAAGCTGTTCTCTTAAATATATTCATTTTACTGATAAAGTGGCCCATGTTCCGTCATGAGTGCCTTGCTTTCTTTAACGCCTATGATATAGAAACTGTTAATACTGGTGTTGCTGCACAGTTGACATTGCAATACTTTGCAGGACTGTATTATCATTACCTCCTATCATCAATGGTGCACATTCAGCTATCACCCTTGCAACAAGGAATGTCTTTATTGAATGTACAGCTACTGACCTTACCAA
>Ga0182004_10004529_pt1 | contig 11215 bp, 13 predicted proteins | sample Sormic07211540_1_FD_120479 | JGI IMG/M metagenome (GOLD analysis project Ga0182004, IMG submission 120479) | Endophyte microbial communities from Sorghum bicolor roots, Mead, Nebraska, USA - 072115-40_1 MetaG | ecosystem: Host-associated > Plants > Roots > Unclassified | place: USA: Nebraska...
ATGCATGCATGCATGTCTGCACACATCGGACGACCGGGCTACACACATGTACCAATTACACCTTTCCTCCATCTACATCCAACGTATATACATACACATAAACGTACGTTACTACTGCTGGCTGCTGCCATGCAAGTACGTGTATTTTACGATTACCCAAGTTTGTACGAGCTGGTGATTTTTGAATAACCGAGTTGTTTGTAACGAATGGTACTCGACTACTCGTAGTACGATTTAAGTATGATGATTGTTTTTTGTTGGCGAAGTACCACTACGTTCATCCATCGCTGCAAGCTAGCAGACTGGTACAGCCGTACAGGAAAGCTTTTGCATAGATGGACGATTGGTAACCTCAGCGCAAGCCTCTACAATAACACCAGTGTTAATCAGAGACTAGACGGGATCCACGTCTGTCTCTAGAAATCAAGAAAGAATGGCGGATTTTCCTATTTGTTGTCTTCCACATTTTCATCAAACCAAAAGTTCTAATGCCACATGTGACACAAAAAGGATAAAATTGTGAAGTAACGACATTGTTGTGGATCTCTTGATCCGGTTCCCTTCCCTCTCCACAGCAGATGAGACGTGAGGAAGTTGTAGATGATCTTCTGTATCCCTTCTCAATAGCACACCTGATGAACACAAAAGAAAACAAATATCGTGAAACTTGTATTTCTTATTTATTATAGATCGATATAAGTTTCTTTATATAGTCTTAACCCTTCATGGGTATATTTGGTATGAGCCTACAATTACGTTAGGGTTATTGTTTCCTAATAAAAATAAAAATACCACACATATACGTCACATGGACACAACTTTTGGTAGATTTTGATGTTTGTTATCTTTCACTTTCAAAGAAATCTGAAATGACAAAAAAATGACCACACAAGTACAACATGTATCCCCCGCGCTAATATGAACAACTTACAACAGAAAATCAAAATCTAAAATGTCAAAAATAAAATTAAAAAGTGACAGCACACATGCACAGCACGTAAACAACTTACAACACAAAATCAAAATTTGGAATGACACAAAAAATAAAAATAAAAAATAGCAGCACATGTACAACAAGTATCCAGCCAATAAGAACAGCTTACAGCAGAAAATAAAAAAAATCCACAAGGGTGACAAAATTTGTGACAAAATTTTGAATCATAATGGTACAGAGAAAAGGGTGATTTTTTTTAATCATAGGAATATAGTGGACCTAAGGAAAGAATGAAAAATTTGATGCATTTTATAACCGAGGGCAAAATCGTCTTTTTTGCTAGCCGTTACCTACTGTTACAAGCAAAGTTGACCGAAGTGGCACCTGGGGAAAGAAAATTTTATACAAGGATACTGAGGAGCTTTTTAAAACTTCAATGGTACATAAGTCATTTTAAATTTTTATAATGGCATACAGGTAAAAAAGCTCAAACAAAACTTAGGCTTTCAACAACACCATCATCATCTTCAACTGCATCAACACCAACTGCAACATAACCATCTACATCCTTGGCATAGCATGGTTAGACAACACTAAGATGACCTACTGCAACTTCAGCGCTAGGGGACAAATTCAAAATGGGGCAATCTCACCGACATCTATAGCAGCACTACACCAACATCTACGCTACTCAGAACCTTTAGCATAGGAAATGCACACAACAAAAGTTGTGGTAGTCTCCAGGAAGGAGGTCGCTTACTCCTCATTGCGTATACACTAACAATATAGTAGAAGGATGCATTGACAGGAGAAAAAGGGGACATATGTCATGGCTCCACAATCCCAAACGCCATCATCACGACACCACCTAAGCAACTATACAAAGTGTCACCACCAGCATATATGGTTGTCATCATAAATCCTCACCATGGGCGACATAGCAACACCGACTTGGTCACTTGAGGAAGAAATCATTGCGAGCCCCTACAAATGCTTCTATTGCCTAGCACCACCACCACTGTCACCAGACGACAATCCCATCTTAATTGAGTGGTTGACAAACCTGCAAATCTTCCTAGACTTTGGAACTCCATCAACAATAGTGGCGTACATCTCTAATACATCGACAAGTATGACAACTCCGGACATCCACAGAGGTCGCTTCCCCAATATGAGTCTTGGGATGCAATCTTCACCAACATTTAGGTACACAACAATAGGAATCCCACATGCCCCATGCATTAGAATCTACCATCTCATTCTCAAAACTTCCCAAGACATGACATCAACCACTGGGACATACTACCAATTGATCAGCTACATCAGTAATGCCACCAACACAGAGATCAAGATACAATACCTCATCCTCAGCATACATGTAGCAAAATTTGGAGAAGCTCTCTTTCCCAAGCAACATCATCAACTGGGCAAGAATTCAACATGAGGACACATCGAGTGAAGACGGGGGGAAGATGTCACGCACCTAAATAGAAACCCCCCCATATAAGGCCAAATGGTCCAAGCGAGGCCTTGGACCAAACCCTAGCCGACCACCGCCTCATCCAAGCTTGGCGCACGACCTAAGGGTGTGTGTGTTGAGGGGAGCAGCGCCGCCACTGCCTCATCCGGGAGTATCAAGAGTAAAAGGAAAGTGTAGGAAAGAATTAGGAAAATAAGTAAAGAAATTGCTTAGGAAGTAGTATTGAGTTTATTAGGAAATAAAATAGCTTTGCTTGTAAATAAAGCAGTCTAGATCTATAAGGACGCTTTCGTTAGTTTCTTAGAGACTAAGTCAAGATTGCTTAAGAGTCAAGTCTCATAGGACTATAAATAGAGGAGTAACCTTTCAATCTTAATGAGAAAGTTGGGCTTCGGCTCTTTATCCTATCCCTTCTAAACCTCGGTCTTCTCCCCAACCTCTCCCTAAGCACTGCCACACCTCTGCCCTCATGCCGTCCCCAGCGCCAATAGCAGCCGGCGTGGCCTCATGCCACTGCCACCTAGCAGCGCCACCGCCCCTTGCCACCGTAGTCACCGCCCCCATCCGGCCAACTCCTACCAATGTTGTGCGCCACACGTCTTCATCTTGTGGGCCAGGCCAGCTCTGATGGTGCGGCCCATGTTGACCCATGAGGGTTTAGGGGTTTATATCCCCACAGGCAGGAATTTCAACCGCTTTTTTATTAACCAAGATGGTTACAACAACCGCCTCGCAAAATAGATTAACCGAGGCGGACTCCCTTATAATGCCTGCCTCGGTTAATGCATATTAACCAAGGTGGGCATCCTAACGTAACCGTCTCGGTAAACCATTAACTGAGGCGGACATTTTAACTCCAACTGTCTTGGTAAATCAAGCCCAGCACGTAGCTCAAGAGACCCAGTTCCAAAGTCACATATATATACTAAGCCTAGGGTTTCGACTCCTCACACCCTCTCTCTCTGAGCCGTCGGCTGCACCCGCACTCCTCTCTCTCTCTCTCGGAGCCACTGTGCCCTTCTCTCTCTCGTGAAGTCGAGTGCGAAGCTTGACGCGCTCCCTCCCCTCTCCTCATGGCTCCCTCCGCTATCGGTGTCCCTCTCTCCTACCGGCATTAACTCCCCTCCCCTCCCAGCGGCTCTCGATCTCCTGCACGGCGCGGCACCACCGGCAACAACATCGAGCGGCTCCTTCCAACGACGCCCCTAACCTGGCGGAGGTGGGCCGACGAGCACGAGGTGGAGGGCGGATGGCGAGCACGGGGCGGAAGCGGTGGCTAGTATGCGTGGCTTCTTCTCTGCAGCCTCTCCTCGCGACGAGTCATTTCCCGGCGGATACGGCAGCAGCACATAGATTCGGCATGGCAGCACGTAGATCCGGTCATGGCGTAGCAGCTCCTCCTCCACGCAGATCCGGCCAAGGCAACGACACTCCTCCTCTTTCCCGAGTCAGATCCGGTCCCGGCGGCTGTGGATCCGGCCAACATAGGTCTCCGTCCATCACAGGTCCCCTCGGATGGTGGCGGACGCGTGGATCCCGCGAGCAGGGGCGTCGACGGCGAGGCCCATATCCAAGCCTAGTAGGGTTGCGGGATTTTTCTGTTTTTTAATTCTATTTACCGAGGCGGGCTTCCAAACGCCTCGGAAAAGGTCGGATTTACCGTGATCTTTCATCCGAAGCGTTTACAATGCCCGCCTTGAAAAATAAAAAATGCTCGTCTAGTAGTGTTCGCTGGTCTGAAAAGTCATGGATGAAATTACTGTTGACTGATTTATTATGAGAGAAAAACACTGATGGCTGGCAGAAAACGCAAGGCTGATAAGATAAGCGAACGGGTCTGCAGCCCTGATGATCTCACCTATGCCTCTTTAGGATTATTCAGGACGACAAGTATATCCACCTCTTGTTGATTTCTTGCTTTTTTCACATCTTGTGAAAGTTGCCTTGATGATCTCACTTATACCTTTATGTTAGCTTGTTCGCTTGTCTAAAAAGTTATGGCTGAAAGTATTATTCATTAATTTATTATAAAAAAAAAATATTGCTAGTTGATAGAAAAAAGTACAGCGTATAAGACGAGCAAACAGTAAACTAGAGTTAGAAGTCAAACGCTTGTTCGGCATAAAGAAAAAATATATATTCACGTGTATTTTCTCATATTTTGGAGTACCAGTCTAGTAGTATATGTAACAGTATACACTAATAAATGACATCTCTGCTCTCTGGTAAAATTCGCATCTTGCAAGCCTTTTTCTTTGACCAGAGGCTGCTGTTTGCGACGTGCATGTGCATTCTACCGAGAGCAGCTATCCTGATATCCGGTGACTCGTTGCGCAGGAAAGCCCGCCAGAGTTGACGTCGACAACTCCAGAATTAACGTCGACAACTCCAGAATTGACGTCCAACTCATGGCTTTCTCCTTCAGGCCGGCAACAAATTTCTTCAGGCATATCAGATGCATACATTATTATTATTATTATTATATATATACATCCTTGTATCCGTCTCCTGCTGCGCAACAATCCTCGCCATGACGACGATGAACACGATGGTAGCTGCGGCAGCCCTTGCTCTCCATCTCTTTGCAGTTTCAGCCACACGCGCCAGCACCACTCAGTCGTCGTCACCACCACCACAACCACCAGCATCAGCAGTAGACATCTCCTCCTGCCTGCTCTCCAATGGCGTCGCCAACTTCTCCCTCCCATCATCCCCAAGCTACACGCCGCTCCTCAACTCCTCCATCCGGAACCTCCGCTTCGCGCTCCCAAGCGTCGGCAAGCCGGCCGCCGTCGTTCTCCCGGCCACCAAGCGCGACATCCAGCACGCCGTCCTCTGCGCGCGCAGCACCTCGCTGGCGATCCGCGTGCGCAGCGGCGGGCACAGCTACGAGGGCCTCTCCTACACGACGGAGAACCACGTCCCCTTCATGGTGATCGACCTCGCCAACCTGAACCACGTCGACGTCGACCCGGTCTCCGCCACGGCCTGGGTCGAGTCCGGCGCGACGCTGGGCGAGGTCTACCACGCGGTGGGGCTGTCGAACAGGACCCTCGCCTTCTCCGCCGGCTCCTGCGCGACGGTCGGCATGGGCGGGCACGCCGCCGGCGGCGGCTTCGGCCTGCTGTCGAGGAAGTTCGGGCTCTCCGCCGACAACGTCCTGGACGCCGTCCTCATCGACGCGAGCGGCGACGCGCTCACCCGTGCCACCATGCCCGACGACGTGTTCTGGGCCATCCGCGGCGGCGGCGGAGGCAGCTGGGGCGTGGTGTACGCGTGGAAGGTCCGCCTCGTCCCGGTCCCCGACAACATCACCGTGTTCACCGTCCGCCGGACCGGCCCCGCCGAGCTCATCGCCGGGCTGATGCACAGGTGGCAGTACGTGGCGCCGAGCCTCCCCGACGAGTTCTACCTCTCGGCGTACATTCCCACTGGTCCATCATCCAACGGCAACCACTCCATCTCCTTCACCGGCCAAGTTCTCCGGCCGAAGCGTCTTGCCATGTCGGTGCTGTGCCAGACCTTCCCGGAGCTGGGGCTCGCCGAGTCGGAGCTCTCCGAGGTGAGCTGGCTGGAGTCGGCGGTGAAGTTCGCCGGCCTGAGCACCGTCGCCAACCTCACGAGCCGTCAGCCCGGAGTTGGACAGTACTCGAAGAGCAAGTCCGACTACGTCCAGGCGCCGATCTCGAAGCAGGACGCGGTGAAGATCCTGCGGTTCATGGCGACTGCAGGGTCGCCGGCGCCGGAGGGGGCCATCCAGTTGGATCCCTACGGCGGTGCCATGGCGAGGATCGGGAGCACCATGACGCCTTTCCCTCACCGTGCTGGGTACCTGTACAGCATCCAGTATAGCGTCTCGTGGAAAGCGTCGGATGTGGATCGTGCGGACGAGTACGTCGGATGGCTACGGTCGTTCTACGATTTCATGGCGCCTTACGTGACGAAAAACCCACGGGCTGCGTATGTGAACTACTTGGACCTTGATTTGGGCACCAATGGTTGGATGAACGCGACCGGTGGAACGTCGTATGGCTCTGTGGGACATGCGGCGTCGTCATGGGGCCAACGATATTTCTTGGCGAACTTTGGCAGGTTGGTTAGGGCCAAGACTAAGGTTGATCCGGAAAATGTGTTCAATAATGCACAAAGTATTCCTCCTTTATACTCGTAATATATACATATGAATGAATGGATGAATAATTTGCTGGTTGGAGTTGTTGAGATGTTCTTGTTCATGGAGCTTTACTTGGTTAGATCTCTAATTGAAAACCTTGGTCGTAGGTCACAATGGTGTATGTGATGTCATGTCTTCTGTTTCAAGCATAGCCTTGGACTCTATGGACTCATATAGGGTCTGTTTGGTAGAGCTTTAACTCCAACTAAAATAACTTCTCTTGTAAAACAACTTTGGGTGTGTTCGGTTGGTTGAAGTGGCTTCTGAGAATAAGTTTTTATGGGTTGTGGGCTATAAGGAAAGGTGGAAGTCGTTTGGTGGCTTTGACTTCTGAAAAACTATTATCAGTTACTTCACTTGTCATTCATGACCCCACATGTCATTCTCTTCTCTCTCTCCCTCATCTTCTCCAGTGTGCTCTCGTTCGTCGTCCATACCTGGATGTGCCTGCCGCGAGCATTCGGCTATGGGACCAGCTGGCCTGGATGTTCCTGAAAGTGCATCTAATCCTTTGGTGGGTTTTGGTGAATTGAATGATAACATAATTAAAGGTCTAATAAGTTTGCTAAGTGTTGAACGGGAAATTGAGTTTATTGCATACACTTGTGAATTGTGGAGTGATAAGTGTATCAAACTTGATGATATTGCACATAATGTTCAAATCAAGGCAAAAGTTGTGTATTGTTGTGTTGGAAGATCATGGAAACAATTTAGTCCAAGGAAAAGACAACAATATGCAAATGGATTTATTGAAATGGCTTCTATGTTGTAGGATATGATAGTATCATGAGAAAGCAAGAATATTTAGCAAATGGTAAATGAGACATGAGTTGATGATTTTAGATATGTCTCAGTGATGGCTTGCTTTTCATGAATAAGAAGAATTTGATATTGGACTAGCTTTGATCAAGGCTTACGATGAATCAAGAGTACATAAGTGAAGAAATGTCAAGCAGAGGTCAAATGACAAAGGACAACTCTTTTTGGATAAAAGTCGGTCTCTACATTAGTTTGCTTGTATGGATAAAGATTTGGTATATCACTTTGCAATTGGTTTGATCAAGCTAGAAGTATGAAGATACATACTGGAATAAGTGTTAGGAGTGTCAAGCCAAAATGAAAAGGATACAAGGAATCGTAAATTGGCTTGACCATATATATTGACGTTGATTTGTATATGTCTTTAAGTGAATCAAACTAAAGCTTGATTGATTTCAACATTCATATCTAGAAGATATTCAAGCAAGGATCACACTACTAAAGAAATGGTTTTTTCAATGAATACTTAATATGATGTGACTTGAGTATGGCTTGATAATGTGAAGATAGCAAGGAAAGGGCTTTGAGAGACTAAGGGGAGGTGAAGAGCAAGCAATGGCTTGAGGACCAAGGTACCATGGCTAAGGTGAAGAAGAAAGTACTTGTTTGAGTCGAGAAACTAATCAAGCTATGAGTAGTGATATTGTGTTGAGGAAGAAATCATTAGTGAAAGTTACTTGAAGCCATTGAGGTGAACTCATATGTGTGGAAATGGTTCAAATCACATGCTCATTGTATGTTTACTCCAAGAGAGGAGACAAAGTTGATCATTGTAACCCCTTATGAAGTGATATTGAGAGAAAATTGCATATGAAGACATTGAAGACTCAAGTAGTTGAGATATTTATATTCTCTTAATCTTGAGTATAGGTAAGCCATACTATAAAGAGGGATACAATGCATAAGCTTTAATGTGTAACTAAGTGCACAAAAGATCCACCAAAGTATCCTCAAAAACCTAGCCACATCAGCAAGCATATAAGTCCTACTCTCTTGGCTGATTGTGCGTGAGTTGCACTACCGCTCTAAGAGTGGCACTACCGCGCGGGGAGCGGCACTACCAAACTTAAAGTGACCATTGGGGCTGACGGAGTATTTTACATTTCCCTCATCCCTCCAACAGTTATCTTGACCATTCCCTTCCTAGGTGCAACCAGAGAAGCTCTCTCTCTCACTCACTCACTCACCATTGGAGTCCCTCAAGGTTCTCCCTTTGATTCCACTTCAAATCCAAGAGAGTTTGAACATCCAAACTGCAAGAGAGCTCACCAGTTTGTTCTTCTCCTCCTTTGGCCGCTCCCTCCTCTCCCTTTGTCACGACATCCAGATGACTGCAAGTGTGGATGCCACAGTGCTGGTGCCCGGCGTGGACTCGGACCGACAGATATGAGGGTGATCAGCACTGGGAAGAAGGAGTTTCGGGTTGCTGGCCAGCGCTAGGGAAGAGGAGCTCCGGGTGACGGTGGCCGGTGCTGGGTGGGGGAGTTTCGGGTGGTGGTGGTGGTGGCGGTGGTGGTGGTTAAGGCGCGCCACCGTGGCATGGTCATGCCCCCTTCCCCCTCCCCCCTCCCCACCGAGAAGTTGGTCGAGGAGGAGAACCACGAGGGCAAGGTCCACACACGGTAGACGCTTTTGACCTCTCCATGGTCCTCATTAACAATGATGACTCCAGCGTGTTCCTCACGCCCATCGACCGCAAACGCTCCATCTGGCCATGGATGGTTTCTTCATCCGCCACAACCTCGACGCCGCCCACCACCAAACTTTGTCGTGCGCATAGGATCTGGAGGAATGGGTAGAAACGATGTCGGCCCTCCCCAACACAATGCCCGCAGTTTCTTCATATGTGAAAACCCAATTTCTAACTTAGAAACGGTTTCTTGAATTTCTACACTATATCTTCAATAAATAGCTTTCGACATCATTAAAATACAAACATGGTAGTTTAATTAATGTACATAGAAACTCCTCTAGTTTTGCATTTTGAATTTCTGCACTCTCTCTAGTTTATGCAAGCATCCATCTACTTCCACTCCATGCTTCCTTAGGAGTACACAAAGCATTACCCTAGTACTCCCTCCATCCATTTATCGGAGTCATTTTACTGAAAAAAAAATCCAAAAATAGAAGTCATCTAAGTTAGAGATCATTATTTTCACCTTTTCCTAACCACATGCAGCTTCTCTCACTAGTCTAATTAATTCAACCGTCTACATGCAGCTCCTTTTACTGACCGAATTAATTTTTCTTTGGTCACTGCATATGACCATAAAATGCCTCCGATAAATGGATGGATGGAGTATATTTTTGTGAGAAAACAGCACACTAAAAATTACTAGCTCTTCAATTCTGTGAGAAGTACACTTATTATTTTGCAAGTGATTTAATACGCATTGAAATGGCATCTTGGAAACGTTCTGATTCAATTTCACAATCTTGAAACGATCAGGCTAATTTGGATATTAGATATTTCTGTGAGAAGTACACTTATTATTTTGCAACTGATTTAATATGCATTGAAATGGCATCTTGGAAACGTTCTGATTCAATTTCACAATCTTAATGCGATCAGGCTAATTTGAATATTAGATATTTCTGTGAGAAGTACACTTATTATTTTTGCAACTGATTTAATACGCATTGAAATGGCATCTTGGAAACGTTCTGATTCAGGCCGTGTTTAGTTCCCGATGGGAAATATTTCGCGACACTGTAACACTTTCGTTTGTTTGTGGTAATTATTGTCCAACCATGGACTAACTAGGTTCAAAAGATTCGTCTTGTCAATTTCGACCAAACTGTGTAATTAGTTTTTATTTCCATTTATATTTAATACTTCATACATACGTCTAAAGATTCGATGTGACAGAAAATCTTAAAAACTTTTGGGTTTTTGGGTGGAAGTAAACAAGGCCTCAATTTCACAATCTTAATGCGATCAGGCTAATTTGGATATTAGATATCTCGGTGCAACCTTTATTTGGCATATAAACGGAGACCGATATTAATCAGCATTAGCTTTAGGATCACACACTCACTCCTTTCTAAATTATAAGTCACTTTAACATTTTTTACTCATCCATTTTGCTGTGTATCTAAATATATTATTATATACTCCCTCTGTCTATTAGTCTTCTTCGTTCAAGCCTTGTGCATAGAAACCAAAGAGCATGAATGACTCAAGTCTTTTTAATAAATCATTATGATCCAATTAATCTAATTAATGTGCATGCCTGCATGCAACCAAGAAGCATCCAAGATGGCCTAGGTCCTGCATGGAGATGCATACACCCAATGAATGGCCAGCGTGCATACAAGACATAACCATAATTACAACCGGTTGCCTCAAGATGATGAAGATAATTGGAAAAAAAATTGCTTAAATGATTAAGATAAATGGACGGAGAGAGTATATAGATACATAGCAAAATAGATGTATCAAAAAAGTCAAAAAATCGACTTACAATTTGGAACAAAGAGAGTATATATACATCCATGTGTATCGTCCATCTCATGCTGCATCGATCCGCAGTCAGTCTGCCCCCATGGATATTAGATGTTGACATATATAAACGTAATTACGTAAACCACTATTAATAGCATCAGCTTCATGAAAATACATTCTGTATTTCTTCACACACACACACACGGGCACACTATATACATCAATGTATCCATCCATCTTCTGCTGCATCGTATCTCCTGCCACCATGGATATGATCCATACCATGGTGGCTGCAGCGGCCCTTGCGCTCAATCTCTTTGCAGCAGCAGCAGCCGGAGGTGCCGGTGCCGGTGCCGGTGCCGG
>Ga0182004_10004530_pt1 | contig 11213 bp, 12 predicted proteins | sample Sormic07211540_1_FD_120479 | JGI IMG/M metagenome (GOLD analysis project Ga0182004, IMG submission 120479) | Endophyte microbial communities from Sorghum bicolor roots, Mead, Nebraska, USA - 072115-40_1 MetaG | ecosystem: Host-associated > Plants > Roots > Unclassified | place: USA: Nebraska...
GACAGAAAAATCAATTCATACTTGTCACCCTCACAAAGCAAATGACTTTTCAATCTTAACTGCTACTAGCAAAGTAGTAGATGGGCTGTCAGTTTCAGTTCAGGAAATTTCTGCTGTAGTTTACAGTAAAGAAATACATGTTCTTTCTTCTAACAGGAACCATCAAGATACATACACATGGAGCAGTCATTCATCTGTATCTGTAGCTCTAAAATTTCAACTTTTAAGCTAACAATTGATAGATTTTACTAGCAGACAAAACAAAGAGAATGGAACTTTTTCCTGCCACCGATGCCACTATTGCTAACTGAAATTAACAAAACAAAAGAGCAAGGCAATATCACCTTAATCCCAATCAGACTTATCTGAAATCAAGACATACTAGTTGAAGTAGAAACCAAGACATACCAGATGAAGTAGAAACCAACAAACTTTTCTGAAATCCCAATTTCCAGTCTTGCCTTTTGTGTGCCTGCTGAAAAACAAATGCTACTGTTACTACCTACATACCATAAAAAATGTCCAATATGCTTTAAAATTATTAAAGTTCTAGCAAAGTAATAGATGACCTACAAGATCAGAAAGAAGTGGAGGAGCCAATTGGGAAATCCCTCACCTTCGAGCTCTTGGTCGTCCAAGTGGCCTGGTGCTGCGCTGCTGCTTAGCTCAGCTACAGAGCTCCTGCTTGCTTGCACGCAGGCCGGTGCTTACTTGCGGTGGTCATCCCTCACCTCCACTACTTGCTTGCACGGCGGGTCGGTGGCATGTCCTGGCGTCCCTCGGCAGGCGCCGCTGTCCGGCCGCGGCAGCGCCGCTCTGCAGATCTGCCATGCTGCCGCTCCTGTGACCGCCCAGCAGGAGGCCCCGCCCCGGTTGCCGTCCGCCTGCCCTGGCGGCTGCTGCCGCTCGTCGATGTCGAGCGCCACCACTCGCTGGAGCCGAGCAAGAACTAAGAGGCGAGATTAGGGTTTGCTGGATTGGGGAATAGGGAGGGAAGCACGAGCTGACTTGACACGGTCGCCGTCCGCATCGTGAGGAACTGAGAACAGAGAACAAAGGCCATCACGGTATCTTACTGGGCCACTGGGCCCTGTGCCCTTGCCCCTTGCCGTAATGGACAAAATTAAAGTAGAATACTACTCCACCATGAGTGAACAGGTGGTGCGGTGGTATGTATGTTTGTTTTTATGTGTTTGTGCTGGGTTGGACTCACATTTGGCCATTGGTTTTTAACTTATTTTTTCGTTTTATTTACTGAGCAGGATTGAATGGGCCACGCCACTGTGGTCACAAAACATCAGCAAACAAATAAAATAGAGTTAGAATCACATCATACGCACATCCTATATATGCATCATATTTTTAGGTTTACCATATGCACCAAATGCATGCAACAAAGTAACAAAATTACCTAGTTCAAAAAATTTAACAAATCATCATTTGGGTTTGAATGTTTTTGCAAACACATTTTTATTTTTTCTTTGCCACAAACATATGATATCAATCTGATTGTTTTAGGCTAACTACAGTATGACGAATTTAAAATCATACACCATGACGATTCTAATAAAATCGTCATGAGATAGCGGGCTAAAAATATCCATTGGGCATATCCATGACGAAATAAAAATTATCGTCACAGATTGTGTCTATCAGTGACGATATGTGAATTTGTCACCAAAAAATCGTCACAGATGAACAAGTTTCTTGTAGTGTGTGTAGAAGCTCAGTGCCCAAGGATTTGTGTAGGCATTTCCAAAATTGGGAAACAAACTGAGTGCCTCTATCAGGCACTATCGTCTTCGGCACCCCGTGCAGACTTAATATGTGATCAAAATAGATCTTGGCATAGGTGACCGCACTATATATTGTTTTCACAGGTAAGAAATGTGCAGTCTCGGTGAGACGATCCACAATAACCCAGATAGAATCAAAATCTTTTGCCGTCCTAGGCAATCCCACTATGAAATCCATGCTAATATCATCCCATTTCCATGCTGGAATAGGCAATGGCTGCAACTCCGCAGTGGATCTGAGATGAATAGCTTTAACTTTTCGACAAGTGTCACACTGGGCTACATAGCGGGCTATTTCTATTTTCATTTTCATCCACCAAAACCTCTGTTTCAGGTCCTGATACATATTATTGCTTCCTAGGTGAATAGAATACCTTGTGTTAAGGGCTTCATCCAGGATTTGCTGATGTAACTCAGGTACCTTTGGAACTACTAACTGATTTTTAAACCAGATTACACCTGCATCATCCTTCTTAAAGTCTGTCGGTGCTCTATTAGCAATTTTCTCTTTGAGGTATTTCATGCCTTTATCTTCTTTTTGTGCTGTTATGTTCTGAGCTTCAAGATTGGAGTCAATCTTTAAATTGGCTAGACTTCCTTGCGGAATCATCTCCATTCCCAAGTTCTCAAGCTTTTGGCACAAAGTTATATCTCTAGGCGTTACTGTCAAGCAAATACAGTAAGCCTTACGACTGAGGGCATCTGCTACTACATTTGCTTTGCCTGGATGATAATGCACATCAAGGTCGTAGTCCTTGATTAATTTTAGGCACCTTCGCTGGTGCATATTAAGTTCAGCTTGAGTAAAAATGTGCTTCAAGCTCTTATGATCTGTATACAAATGACAATTGTTTCCCAGCAGGTAGTGGTGCCAGATCTTTAGGGCATGTAATACGGCGGCTAGCTCAACATCATGGGTCAGGTAATTCTCTTCATGTGGCTTAAGCTGCCTAGATGCATATTCAATCAGTCGACCCTCCTACATCAGCACACAGCCTATCCCTATTCCTGATGCGTCACAATACACATCAAAGGGCTTCTCAATATTCGGCTGCGCTAACATAGGTGCAGTAGTCAACAACCTTTTCAAGGTTTGAAAGGCTTGCTCACATTCAAATGACCAAACAAATCTTGTTTGATTCTTGAGCAATGTTGTGATCAGCTTGGCTACCCTTGAAAAGTCAGGAATAAAGCGGCGGTAATATCCTGCCATACCCAAAAAGCTACGGACCTCATGCACCGTAGTAGGGGGCTTCCAACTCAAGACATCTTCTACTTCGCCTGGGTCTACAGCGAATCCCTCTGCTGATAATACATGGCCCAGGAAATGAACTTTGTCCAGCCAGAACTCACACTTGCTGAACTTGGCATATAGTTGATGGTCTCTAAGACGGGTCAACACAATCCTCAGATGTTCAGCGTGTTCTTTCTTTGTTTTAGAATAGATCAAGATGTCATCAATAAAGTCGACTGCGAACTTGTCCAGTTCTAGCATAAAGACGGAGTTCATTAAGTACATGAAGTGAGCTGGTGCATTGGTCAAACCAAATGACATCACTAGATATTCATACAGTCCGTAGCGGGTTGTGAAAGCCGTCTTGGGAACATCTTTCGGCTTAATCTTGATTTGATGGTACCAAGATCTCAAATCAATTTTTGAGAATACTTTAGCCCCAGCTAACTGATCAAATAACAGGTCAATGCGGGGTAATGGGTACTTATTTTTAATCGTCACTTCATTTACGGGACGATAATCAACACATAGCCTTAATGTCTGATCTTTCTTTTTCACAAATAAAGCTAGCCAACCCCATGGAGATGAACTGGGTTGAATGAAACCCTTCTCCAACAATTCTTGTAATTGGGTTTTTAATTCAGCTAGTTCCTTTGGTGCCGTTCGATAGGCTCTTCGAGAAATTGGGGCTGTCCCTGGCTTCAATTCTATACTGAATTGAACATCCCGGTCTGGTGGTAGACCTGGTAGATCCTTGGCAAACACATCCTAGAATTCCCAAACTACTGGGATATTTTCAACTTCTTTCACTGTGGCGGCATGAACTTGTTCAATTGCCCGTTTTGGGGTGACTAGTTGGATTAAAAGATAAGAGTTACTATCAGGCAATTGCATCTTGATAGTTCTATGCAGGATGTCTAGCACAACCCTCGTTGTGCCATCCAGTTCATGCCTAATATAACATCAATATCTTGATCTTTAAGAACAATCATGTTGGTGGGAAAACTACGACCACCAAATTCGATGGGTATCTGATAGACCATTTGCTTGGAATTTAGTCGTCCCCCTGGCGACTGTATATAGAAATTGTCTTTAGTTTCCCCGATGGGTATGTCATGCTTTACCACAAAGGTGCGATTGATGAAGGTATGGGATGCACCAGAATCAAAGTGCATTAAAGCAGGATGATTAGCAACAAAAAACATACCCATCATCACCGGCTCGCCTTCCGGTATGGTTTCTACCTCTGTGTGAAAAACTTGTCCAATTTTTTTTGCGGGTTTGCCCCTTTGTTCATTTTGAACTTTTTGAGCCACATTCTTAAACTGGCTCTGTTGAGGTTGGCCGACAGGCGGCCTTTGGAAATTAGGGTTATACTGTTTAGGGTATGGGCACTCCTTGGAGAAATGTCCAGGTTTGCCACAATTATAACAGGGATAATTGTGGGTCTGTGGAGCGGAAGGACGAACGCCCGGGGCATTCGGCTGGGTGGTGCTGTAGCGATGGCAGTAGGCCTAGGATAAACCTGCTGCCCAGGTCGGTATTGTGGGGAAGGAAAAGGACCACAAAAAGGTGGCTGTGCCAGGAAGCGCCCATGGCTCTGAGGGTGATAAATAATTCTCTGGCGCTTTTGGCTGCGACCAGAGAAAGAGGAAGATGTAGCCTTCTTTGCTTCCTTATGCTTCTTATTTTTCTCCTCTGAGGTGATAGCAATGTTGATGGCCTCATAATAGGTGGCACTCTGATAGGTAGTCATCATTGTTTGTAGTTTAGTATTTAGGCCATGCATGAAGCAGGCCTTCTTCTTCCTATTAGTATCCACATGCTCGGGGGCATACTGAGAAAGGTGATTAAATTTAGAAACATACTCCATCACACTCTTATCGCCTTGTCGCAAGGCGAGAAATTCTTCTGCCTTCATTGCCATTAGTCCCTCTAGAATCTAATGGGCGCGAAAAGCGTCCTTAAACTCTGTCCAGGTGAACTGATGTCTAGGATTCTGGATGGCAAGAAAGTTTTCCCACCACGCCCCTGCAGCTCCCCGAAGGCGCTGGGCGGCGAAGAGGGGCTTCTGGGTTTCTGAACAATGAATCAGACTAAATTTGTGCTCCATTGTTTGGAGCCATTCATCAGCCTCCAAAGGTTCATCTGCCTTTGTGAACACTAGGGGCCTGGTCTTAGTGAAATCCACATATGCCTCTCCCTCTAGGTTATTTTGAGCTTGGAAATTTGGGGGAGGATGGCGTTGTCACTGCACAAACTCGCGCAACAGACGAGCATTGTCGGTGGTGGCACTGAGAAGGACTGCAATAGCATCAGCCAGGGAAGGTGGAGCAGGCGGAGGGTTGGGGATGTCCTCCCCTCCCTGGGATGTCCCAGCTCAATCAGATCCGCGGGTATGCATCGGCATCTGCCACAACAGTTATATTTACTTGTTACCTCTTGAAGTCTACAACTCATAAACATATTTTACATAACTCTACATATTTATCATACAACTCACATTAACAGTTCAACATACTTAAAACAAATGATTACAACTTTTCAACATAAAGCACACCACACTGATACACCCGACCCAACTAAGGTAGTCTAGAAAGATCTACAACGACGCCGCTCGCAACTCCACCGAAACTAGTCGGTGTGGTCGGAACCATTGCCCGGGTCATCGTCGTTGTCCACGTGGTCGTCCCGTGGGTTGTGGTCACTAGAGTCTAGTTCCTCCACACTACTGGGGTCTTGATCAGGCTCTCCTCCATCTGCTAGCTCTCCATCAGTATCCATCTCCCCTTCCCCTGGAGGTGGATGAAGCTGGTGATACAAATCGAATGCAATATCCCGGTATTGCATTGCCATATCATTGACTGTGGCCAGATGGTGTGCCAACTCAAGCTTCTCAAGTTGCAATTGATCTACCCGTTGCCACGCGACATCCCTCTGACCGGTGACGGTGGCTGCCATCTTCTTGTATAAGTTCTCACTATACTAGCTTCTATATAGCTTGGCCTCCAAGTGGGTCAGCTCGTGCACATGCGTAGTCCTGACCTCTTCCTCTCAGGAAACGGCTGCATTACGCTCCTCCACCATGCGGGCCAACATCACCTCACAGTTCTCCGTGGCTTGCTTTTGATTTGCCAATTGGGTTTGGAGCTTGCCAATCTCCATAACATTCAACATTCTTTCTCTAGTCACTTCAGTTAATTCTGCTGATAACCTCTCTATCTCTTGCGGAGGTTGGAAATGACTGCTACTGGCTTGTTCATTCCTCGGGGCCAGTTGATGATGGGGCACTCCTTTGGGACCTGTCCTCTTGCGGGGAGTTTGCTTTAGACGGCCCATCCTATAGAGGGTGAGTTTAGATTTAGTAAAGTAGACCTTAAAGGTTAGCAAGAATGGGAATGATCCTATACAACCCAACTCAAATAAAGAGGGAGGTAATTAGCCAAGTGATATGTCATGATGCATGCACGTATGTACGATTTGTATTAGAAGTCCACAGTTATATCAATTAAAATTTTACAACATAGGGCTGTACTTTATGCTGCTCCTTCACATGGTCTTAAAACTTTAATAAAGCCTACAGACAAGGGTAAGGTAAAGCTAAAGCACTTGAACTCAAAATAGGCAACTTTAGAATATTGGATCCAAATAAATTTGAAGTTTTTCAAACGATACAGCAGTCATCTTAGCAATGAATGCTCTGATACCAGCTGTGGAAGAACCTCTTAAGTAGTTGGGCCCACCGACACCTGTCATTGTCCCAAAGACCTCTGACGGTGATGCCGGGGATCCATCTACTTTAGAAGCCCGATGAGCATCCCAGGATGCCCATTCCACTGCTACCTGTGGCATAATAACAGGACTCGTCCTGACCACTAGGAATGTTCAATTAATGAGAACTTCTTCTTCTCGCCCTTACAGGATAGCGAGTGACCACATTAACACCAGGATCATTCATTGCAAAGACATTGCAGTATCACAAATAATACATAACCAAAGTAGTGTTTCAGAGTAAAACAGCGGAAGCATTACATAACTTAATTTACAAAACTAGTTCGTCAAAGTAAGACTTAGACAAAGTGTTATTACAAACCAGGTCTAACCGAGCAACCTTGACCATAATACAAACATTACAATTTTTCGACCCAGCACACGAGTCACATTCATTCCTCATCGTCGTCAACCTCGATGACGGTCACACGATAGGGTCCGAAGCAAGTCGGCTCCTGGGCCTCACCTGCAATAGGGGTTATAAAACCCTGAGTACTGGAGTACTCAACAAGACTTACCCGGCAGAAAAAGAGGAGAACTTAGAAATGCAGACTTAGGGTAGACAAGGAGTGGCTGAGCAAGGAGCCAAGTTGTTTTGCATAAAAGCTTACTAATCCTTACTTTCATGTTCTAGCCTCGAATAGGTCGCCTCGAGAGGCCGAGGAATTCGAGGACAGTCTATCTAGTTGCTTTTCACAGACAAGTTTGTGAATCCCTAGTCCTTAACAAAAGTGTTATTCATCCGACGGCCATAGCTTCATGTCACTCTGAGTCCGAGAATTGGGATCCGAACTCCATGAGACATTTTCTTTTCCCCATTTCATAACTTAGTTGCATATTTAACTACGATGATGGTCAAAGGAATTGAGTCTCCCAATCGGGGAGCAACGACGTTTCGAACCGCTTAGCAATCCAGTTGGAGTTCCTAACCACCCATCATATGTAGAACCAAATCTTGCATATGTCAATCCAAATCTGGCTTTCCCAAAATCTGACTGGGTTCGCGGCACCCGAGAGCACAGTACTCCACCGTCTAGCCCATTTGCTAGGAGGGTACATGCTACTCTCACCATCGCTCCACGCTCAGTGCGTGAGTAGCCGCTCTCGTCGAGGAATTACATGACCGGGCTTACCGAGGGCAAGTGGCTAGTACTATAAATTCTCAACCCAGTAGGCCATCAACAGACCGGTCCTTAATCGACGTAGTTGGAGACACTACTTTAAGACTCCATTCTTAAAGCAAGTCCACTGACCGGTCTCAAGTTGAAACATCATTGACAATAAAAGTATTCCACAACAATCTTCAAACTTTCTTAGTTGAAAACCTATAATAAGCAGGGCTAAGCATTACTACGCAATTTCAAAATAAAATAGGTGCCAAGGACAGGATAACAAATATCAAGGTAGTAAATGCAAAAAATAGGTTAAACCCAATTCTCGACTACGTAATGCAGCATTTTTAATTTATAAGTGATAAATGATTTAAAACATTCAAGGAAGGGTTAATGCATCCGCGGCTTGCCTTGGTTGGAGAGCTGAGTGGGTTCCTCGGAGACTTCCCAAGTCTCGGTTCCAACTTCCTCGAACGGAAAACCAACCTCGGGGTTCAGTTCAACGGTCGCTCCTTCGGTCACGTGCACTATACGCAAAATGATGTATGCTCATGATATGCTTATGACAACATGTAAGAAGGATTTAGTTGAGCACAACTTTCCTTCTTGGTGCAAAAACAAGTTAAAGCAGTAATTAAGGTTATTTACCACTTTAGTATTTTTACCCAAGAGGTTGCAACAGTAAGCTAAGACTTTTCTTAATTTATAATTATTCTTATTCAACTAATTATTAATCTCACTTATCATAATTAATTCTTAGTTAACATTAACGACAATAATTAAGCATTAGTCCCAAACAATAATTAAATGCCAAAGGTCACTAAGGTTAATGACCTCAGGTCATCATACAATCCCAAAATCACTCAAATCCTAATTTGGAAATTAAGCTAATCATTATCTAATTATTTTAGGATTATTATTTAATTACTATTTAAGGTATATTAATATTTTATTCAAACATTATCCAAATAGCACCAAACTTTTTGTGAAGCTAGGAAATATTACTCAGAGACACCTCACAAATTTTTGTGATTTTTGGATATATAAATAAATCCCTAAAAATCATGGAAATTCTATTTACTAAATAAAGGACACAATTTTTGTACATGATCAAAATATCAGAAAATGAAATCTAATATTCTTCCTACGTTCTACTCACTGCATAGAACCTATACAAACATTTTCACTATTTTTGGATCTGCACATATTTTCTACACAAAATCAAACATAAATCACTTTTGGTATAAAAAGAAAAAGGAAAACAACACTGTTACTGCCGCCGGCCCACTCACCCATGGTCCAGGCCGGCCCACGCATGCGCGCCTCTCCTCCTCTCTCTGCAGGTCGCTGACGGGGGACCCCACCAGTCAGTTTCCTCTTCCCCCTCTCGCCACCGGCCCGGCAGTGCTCAAGCACGCCGTCGGCGAGGTCCCTGCTCGCGTGGACATGCGCAGCGGCTTCTCCTTCACCTCACGCCCCCATTGCTACCACCCGCGGACGCTCTACCTTACTCTTTCTACCTCGGCCAAACGAATGGCGGACGGCCGCGTCGGTCGCACATAGATTTGCAGCGCGAGCTCGGTAGAGCACGAACAAACGCGTTAGAGAGCTTCCAGGGAGGGTGGGAGTGCGGTGCTCACATCGCAGGGTTCCGAGAGGTGGCCTAAGGCGCTGGCGGCGGTAGCGGGTCTTCCGAGCGGGCGCTCTAGGCTCGGCGGAGTTGTTTCGGTGAACCTGCTTGTGTCTGAAGAAAAATAACATGGGCATGAGCTTCAGGGTGACGAGGGGAAGTGGAAACACCCGCTAGCAGGGCATGTTACCTTCGAGAACGGCTTGGCCACGCAGAGATTTCACGACGGCGGTTTCGGCCGGAGTTGAGCAAGAAAGACGGTGTCTGGGCAACTGGGTGGGGTAGGGAGCGCTCCTGGGTGCGCGCTGGGTTCGCAAAGAGATGGTGAAGGTGATGAGGAACTCGAATTGGCCAGAGGGGTTGCATGTAGGGTGTATTGGATGTTTGAGCTTTGTCGGGTAGCTTCGGTCGCAGAGGCAAGGGAGCTCGAGGTCGGTCGCGCGGTGTGCTCAAAAGGATGAGGAGAAGAAGTCCCGGGCGTCCACGTCGTGTGATGACACAGCCAGCAAGCACCTGCGTGGTGGCGGGGCGCGCGTGCGGCTCTGCAGCGCTCCCGCAGTCGCGCGGTAGAGGCGCCCGTGATCCTCATGGGATCACTGTAGCCGAGCATATCCCCTCCTTTTCTATTTTTTAAAATTACTTCCAAATTTTGAATAGAAGTCAAATTTCTGTCAAAATAAAACTTGTTTAGAATTTTGAATGCTATAGAACATCTTTAAGGATCCAAAGCTGATTCTGAATGTAGAGGGACGAATTTGAGCCAAACAGTTTGAAATTCAAAATTTCAATTTGGGGGCAAAACTGATTTGAACTGGGGCTGAATAGAAATTCCAAAATAACTTTTGATTTTTCTCAACAACTTGAAAAACTCCCAAGATAAAAGTTGTTCACTTTAATGAGCTCTACAACTTTCATTTTGATCACTTATCAGGATTCCAAATAGATTTTGTATTGGGGATTCTAATGAAAAGGGGATAATTTCTAGCAATCTATATTTTCAAAATTACTTTGAATTTTGTATTGAAACTTCAAAAACTCGAAACACCAAAGTTGCACATCTTGACAAGATCTACAACTTTGCTTTTGAACTCATCCCCAAATTTTGCTTAGTTTTTAGATTACACAAAAGGGGGTAAAAGCTAGGTTTTTTAAAAAAATTAGGGTTTTCCCACATATTTCCTTATAACCCACCATTACTAAGGTTTATACAACCAACACAAGAATCACTTCACAACATAAGCACACTTTAATTCCCTAAGCACCATCAACCAAATTAAACTTATTTTAAGTTGATGCATCAAGATGTGCTTAACAAATATACTATGCAATGCTTATGATGACATGATCCAGTTTTAGTATCCGTAACATCAGGGATGTTACACCATGTCTACACTAATTCTACTACTCTAGACCCAGCTAAGGTTTCGAGCACTTCACACAAGGCAAAGCAATGTGCCAGATAGGCCAGTTGTATACTTAAAATAAACTAAGACATAAAGTAAATACTGTAAGTACTTAGATGAAAGGCAACCAGAAGGAAGACTTACTAGAAGACAAACATCCGCTGAGGCGCTCCTGGAAGAAGACTCCTGACAAGCCGGGACTCCTCCTCAGGGAACTCCTCACTCTCTTCTCTCATTCTCATACTTAGCTAAGAGTAGCTCTTCCTA
>Ga0182004_10004531_pt1 | contig 11213 bp, 7 predicted proteins | sample Sormic07211540_1_FD_120479 | JGI IMG/M metagenome (GOLD analysis project Ga0182004, IMG submission 120479) | Endophyte microbial communities from Sorghum bicolor roots, Mead, Nebraska, USA - 072115-40_1 MetaG | ecosystem: Host-associated > Plants > Roots > Unclassified | place: USA: Nebraska...
TCATTTACAAAATTTGAATTTCAAATTTAAGAAATTCAAACGTAGTTTTCGACGACAAGATGATGTCAAATGAAAAAATTATCAACTACAAAGTTTCATAACTTTTCGAGATCTACAACTTTCTTTTTGACAGTTTTTTCAAAGAAGGTCATTTGAAAAACTCAAAAAATTTAATTTTAAATTATTTTTACAAGCAGCCTGTAGAAATACATGATTTTTACAGGTGGTTTTGTTAGGAAAACCGCCTGTAGAAATATGATTTTTAGTGGCGGTTTCTTAGGACAACCGCCTGTAGAAATGCATGATTTCTACAGACGGTTCAGTTAGGGCCTTGTTTAGTTCCCCAAAAGTTTTGCAAAATTTTTCAGATTCCCCGTCACATCGAATCTTTAGACGTATGCATGAAGTATTAAATATAAATGGAAATAAAAACTAATTGCACAGTTTGGTCGGAATTGACAAGACGAATCTTTTGAGCCTAGTTAGTTTATAATTGGATAATATTTGTCAAATACAAATGAAAGTGTTACTATTCATATTTTGCAAATTTTTTTGAACTAAACAAGGCCTAGGAAAACCGCCTGTAAAAATGCATCTTCACGGACGGTTCGTAGTTCTGACACCGCCCTTTTTACACCACAGGCGTGTGATAACTACAACCCCTGTAGTATAAAAAGGAGGCAATGTAATCTTTCGCATAGGAAAAAAAGATATATGCGTAGGTATAGATCCCTTTTCTTTGCAAAAATGAGGGGCCGGCTTTATTGTTTCTCAAGCACAATCAATCATGACTGCACAATAGGTTGAAAAAAATGTCGGGCGATCTTTGTGAAATCAGGCAGTTAGGATAGCATTATTAAAAACGGTGCTAGTTACCATACAGTGGAACCTTGAGGATATCTAAAAAAATTATTCCCTAGCCTACTCTCTCCACCGTCCACATTATTAAGTCATCTCAAAATTTTCCATACTATGTCCAAAAATACTAAAAAAATATCTTCTACATCCCAAATAGCCGACATTAATTCATTCATCAATTAAGCACCTTATTCAATTGATATTTGCCACTGTTTTGTTACCGGTAATATGATTATGGGCTATATATATGTTTTCTTTGGCAAACGTGCTTATTGTGCGTGTTTCATCAAGAGGAGAAGAAGGTTAAAATGTTGCCAAGTACAAAGGCTACTTCAGAAAGTGAGCCGCGAACCAAAGACAGCTAAGCACTTATCACAACAATTACAGCTACGTGCTACAAACATATGGAGCCATGTGTCGCATCCAGAGCTCGATGGTAACACAAGAGAGTACAAGACATGTGTATATAAGTTCAAGCTCTCGATCGTACGTAACACAAGAGTACAAGACATGTGTATATAAGAGTACAAGACATGCCTAAGGGATGTCGGTGGATGTTGCTCGATGAGGCCCGATGTGGGGATGCTACCTTATATAGTGCGAGAGACATTGTTGCATGTTGGTTTTCGTTACTGCTAAGATATGTTTTTGTTACAATAACAACTTCAATGTCTAGATGCATATCTAACTAGGGTCCTCTCTTGTAGTATAAATGGCAGATCACGCCAAGTCTTCTTATCCTAATATATCGCCTATTTGCTTATATGAAAAATTATGGTTAAAAATATTGTTTGGTAATTTATTAGGAGAGAAATATACTGTTGGTTGATAAAAAAGTACAGCTTATAAGACAAGCGAACGGAATTAAGTTATGAGGGAAATAGGTCAAGGGAAATTAAGTTAAGGTCCATATCTCGATAAAAAATTAAACAAAGAACTTATTTTTGAGCAAATACTTTTAACCAAATTAAGTTACTACCTTAGGACTTAGGAGGGAACAACTTCTTAGGCTAATTTGGAAACTCAAATCCTCTTGGGATCTCTGACTTTTCTAGGTGAGAAATTCATGGGAAAATAATTTGAATAATTATTTAGTTCTTCATGAAGGGTTTTTCATTCCTGAGTGTGCCTCTTTGCTTCCAAATTAGCCCAGTGGTAGGGTGCAACTCCACCCACCAGGATTCTATTTAGGCAGCCCACAAATTACTGTGCACACGCAAGTATTTTTCAATAATTATTCTAAAAAGGTAATTTCAATAATTAATTTAATTTGTAGGTGTTTGATAACAGGCGCACTCATGGTTAGCTCTGTCTGATGCAAAAGAAGAGTCCCTACCTGGGAATGATTTGATGATTGCATAACATAACTTGACACTGTTTTGTTTTGACAAAAGGCTGTATAGTGGTCATGATGGCACTGCGTCTACAGAAATATTATGAGGGAAATAGGTCAAGGGAAACAAAGCCTCTCCCGGCCGTCACAATCAAGTCCATTAAACCCAAGGAGGCAAAATGACATGCTCAGTTTGCCGGTGTCACATCTGATACTAGCTAGTGCCCACTGATTCAGTCATATAAGCCAAACCATGCTTAATGTTGTATACACTGCCCCCATCACTCTTATCGTAGGTTCTTCGTCAAGCAGGAGGGCCCACAAGCACAAATTTGGGCAACCTTTCACGCCCTTTTGTGCTAACCCATGAAGTGGACAAAGGAACATGATTCAATGGCCAAATCTTAGCTAAAATACGGTGTGAATTAGTCGCTAAGCAGACAAGGATAAAAGTGGATTCGATAATATATCTTGTTGGAGCTATGTACATACAATCACTAAGTGATAAACTGTAAATATATAGTGTCGGGCAATAACTTACTTGACTCATGACGGATCGGCGTCCGCCACCGGCGCTCGTCACAAATGAGGGCCCGTTCGGTTAAGGCAAAACGCCAAGAATTATTCCATCTACTGAAAGCTTATACAAATTAAATAAACATTTTGGCTGGAAACTCTTCTTGACAGTCATTCCTGATAAAAACGAATGGGGCCTAAGTAAAATTGACAGTTTTATTTATCACTACTAGAGAACAAACTTTTGAACCTAACTTTTAGTCCCGCTTTAAATTGAGCCTGTGACTAATAGAGATTTAGTTCCGGTTGGAACCACCGACCAGGATTAGAATCTCCTGCCCGACAGATAAGCAGGCTTTTGCAGCAGGGACCTTTAGTCTCGGTTGTTAATACCAACTAGATTAAAAACCACCCTTTAGTCCAGGTTGATAACACCAATTGGGACTAAAGGGTGACCTTTTAATCCTGTTTAAAGTCACCAACCCGAATTAAAAGTCTCCAACCCGGGACTAAAGGTCCCCCACGGGTAAATTCAAAGGGAGAGCGTCCAAGACGTTGTAAGAAAGATACGTGCGAGATAAGAAGTCTTAGGTTCGAATTTCGCACGCGCAAGAGGGAGGTCTACAGGATTTAAATTATTTTTTAGTTCCCAAGATGAGTTTTAATTCTAGTTGCATGACTCGGGACTAAAAGCTTAGACCTTTAGTCTCGGATTCCCAATTCCAGTTGGAAAAACCGGGACTAAAGATGTTTCTCAATTAGAATTACAATCCAATGTGTCTACTCGTGTATTCTTGAATTCCTAAAGAATGACGTAACTATTCTTACGAATTAATAAAGCTCATCGAAGGACATTCCCTCAAAAAAGGAATAGTAACGAGCTGCAACTAAAGCCCGTCACTAAGCAACATCACTTGTGACCTGACAAGTGCTATAGCCATATTGCTGATGACGTATAAAAAGTGACGTAGGGGCTCCAAAAGCCTCTCCAGTTTGGTAAAAATAAATAAAAAGTGACACATGACACACCACCCATTTGTCAACACCCATTTTCAGTCAAAATTAATGGATTTTGTTAAGCCCAGCCCGACACTTTTTATTTATCAACAGTGACGCATTTGACTCGTTGCTTCAAGACAACAACTAACAGTTTCGCTACTTTTATATAAAGGTCTCTTTTATATAATAACGATATAAAAAATAAAAAAACCCAAGTTAATGACTCGTAGGCATATCCTGCTTGGTATGTAAAACGGATTCACACCGACTCGACCACGTAACAAGTTGTCTTCCAACTTAACTTGTGTAAACGCTGGCATTTGCCAAAAAAAAAAGGAAAAAATAGTGCCTTACGGCGGGAATGTTCATGCACTTATCCACAAGATGAAACGAGTCAAGTACCACCTTCAAACAAAGGCCACAGTCGACGAAAGTGCCTCCCAATCACTTCATATATCCTTGGCCGTCCCTTCTTCGCCTAATCAATTATTATAGGTTTGCATAGTAATTACCGGAGGTTTCTCCTCAAGTAGTAATTTTAACTATTACTCCCTTCGTCCACGAAAGAGCTAATTTCTAGAGTTGTCCTAAGTCAAACTTTTTAAACTTTGACCAAATTTCTAGAAAAAAATGCTAAAATTTATGATATCAAATTAGTATCATTAGATTCATCATAGAATATATTTTTATATAATGTGTATTTTATATTATAGATGTTGTTATTCTTTTCTATAAAGTTAGTCAAACTTTAAAAAGTTTGACCGGCACGGATCCTAGGAATTGATTCTTTCGTGGACGGAGGGAGTATGATAAATTTTAGCACTCTCTCTGTTCTAAATTACAAGTCTTTTTTTTTACTTTTTTGATATATTATTCATTTTGATATAGTATATTTAGATGTAACATATGCGTGTCTACATACACATTCAGCCATTTGAGCGCGATCTTTGTGAATCTTAGGGGGTGTTTGGGACTACTTCACAAATTTTGCTCCACAAACAACACCATGAAGCAACTCCATAAAAAACTGGAGTTTGTGGAGTACCTCTTTAGTTGCTCTCACAACTCCACCTTTTTTTCTCGAACTGAGTGCGTGGAGCTGAAACCGTTTAACTAAAAAACGTGGAGCGAAGCTGAAAAACTTGGAGCAGAGCAGTCCCAAACACACCCTTTAAAGCCGATGCAGTTAACGCGGTTAGGAATAAATACCGGATAAACTTGAGATTTTGCATTGGCTGCATGCGTGGATGCTAGAAAAAATCTCCTAATCACTCAACTCGAGATTTTGCATCTGCTAATCATGTGGAATAGTATACGACGTGGCTAGTTCACAGCTTCACGAAACAAATATCTCATGTTTTTATATATCTAGAGCTAGAACTAGAAAAGCAATCAAGAGATAGATTTAAGGGAAACAAAACACATGAGGAAGATTGATAAACATGTTATTTCAATGCTGGTTTTGGAATTTTTTGTCACCCTTCAAATCATTAAAATTCGTAAAATTCCAGCATTTTAAAGACTCAAGAAATGTGTTTTTCTAATTTTTTTTAGATCTAAGCAAAACAAGTTTTGTAGAAGAATATGCAACATAAACAATAAAATATGAGTAAGAATTATATATACACAATAAAGCAGATGCACTAAAGTAATGTGAAATTTTGGATTTTTTTCATCACCTCTGAAATTCATAATTTTTTGGCAAAAATTAGACAGTTTGTCTGTAAATCGCGAGACGAATCTTTTGACCCTAGTTAGTCTATGATTGGACAATATTTATCACAAACAAACGAAAGTGCTATAGTAACGAAATCTACTTTTTTTTCACATCTAAACAAGGCCTAAGAATGAATCAATTGTCAACTGAGGAATCCACCCCTAACCACATTAACTACTTTTTGCTTTAATGCCACTAGGATAGACCACTCGAAACATCGACGCCAGCAACGTCGTCGCGCTCAACCTGAGTTAGCCCCCATTTCGAGGGGCTTTACAGTGCTCCGACTCCGGCTCCAAACCTAACTGTTAAGAACTGTAGGGCTTTATTTAGTTCACCCCGAAATCTAAAAAGTTTTCAAGATTTTCCGTCACATCAAATCTTGCGGCACATGCATGAAGCATTAAATATAGACAAAAATAAAAACTAATTACACAGTTTGTCTGTAAATCGCGAGACGAATCTTTTGATCTTAGTTAGTTTATAATTGGACAATATTTGCCACAAACAAACGAAAGTGCTACGGTAGCGAAATCCGAAATTTTTTCGAAACTAAACAAGGCCTAGATCACTGTAGCACCCAAATAGAAACAGCTCCAGCTCCGTTTAAAAGATCTGGGAAACATGTGAAGCCGCCATGGGTGACTCCTCCAGGCTCCGCTACAATACACGAGCACTCATAAATATCCACGGTATAAGCTGGATCCTCTTCAAGATCATTTCCGTAGTGTAGACAGTAGTAGAGCGTCCTATGTTGTACCGTGGAATCTTTCATTTGAAAATAGCAATGCGTGCGCACGTATGTAGTACGTACGACGTTCTCATGCTCATTGCTTCCAAAAGATTTCAGATTTCGGTATTGTAGTATTTTCGTTTTTATTTGATAAATATTATTTAATTATGGACTAATTAGGCTCAAAAGATTCATCTCGTGATTTACAGACAAACTGTGCATTTAGTTTTTTTTTCGTCTATATCTAATGATTCATGCATGTGTCCTAAAATTCGATGTGATGAAAAATCTTGAAAAGTTTTTGGTTTTTGGAGTGAACTGTACAGGTTGAATCTTTTCCCGAGGATGAAATCCAAACAGTCGTACTACTTCCGTGGCAGGCCGGCGCAGAGATTGTGCTGCTCTGTCATTCTCACCTTGGCAGCACGTACGTAAGAAAAGCAAAGAAAAAAAATATTGGAATCACTGTGAAGTTTTTTTTTTTGTTTGCAGGAAAGAAACATAGGAACTGTGTTCAATTGCTGAGGAAAAAAAAGCAAGGGAAAGAAACATAAACCCCAACCATATTCGTTTCTAATAGAATTAGTTCCTGGTGTTTTCCATGCAATTCGTTGAAATATCTATTCATACAAAATACATGTGATTTTCATTTGTCTGTTTTTGCATGTGCATACCTATCATACTGTTTCCGAAGCTTTTTTTATTTTTATTTGTTGTTTTCTTAATCCTCCGTTTCAATTGGGCCTAATTAATTACTGGTTGTTTAGTATACGATGTTTTTTTTATGAAACTGGAGAGGCCGCGGCCCCTACAGGTGATTTTATTAAGAAAAGTTTACAAATACAAAAGTAAGAGCATCTCCGAGGGTTTTGCATTTGAGTAATTTGCTAAAAAGCTCCAAAAGAGGTATCCAACGATTTTTGTATTTGGAGTTTGCAATTTGGGCAACTTGGCAAATGAGGGAGCAAACTTGGCAAAAATGCCAAGCTATGGACGACTTTGCAAATCCGATCGCGCGAGCAAAGTCACGCGCGAGAAAAGCGCGCGCGTCTGGGGACCTTCTATTTTTATCCTTTGCCAAGTCCAAATGTCAATTCGCTTGTAGATGACATATTTTTATCCTTTGTATATTGTTATGGGAGTTTGCAAATAGCAACAAATGCCAAATCAATTTGCCAAAGCCTTTAGAAGAATAGGAACAAAAGCCTAAGTCTAACTAGGGAACGAAGAAGGAAACAAAAAAGACCAACAGCAGTAGCCAAATTAGTTTACGATGTTATCAGATCGACAGGATCACTCTTTGGCGTTAGCATCGTCGTGGACGTCGTCATATAATAAATCTGGTCGTTTCTCTTGGAGCATCCGCCGTCACCTAGTACTGGAGTATGTTAGTGTTAACTACTCTATCCTACTTGCTCGATCTGTTAATTTCCGGAATTCCGGTGGTGGCCGTATTTTGGCCGCATCTCCGATCCGATCCCTTCCAGCGGCCGGGTGCGTGAGATCAGCATATCAATCTTTGTCGGCGTCTGCAAGCCCCAGCTGCCTGCATCCCATCCGCATGGCGTCGAAATCTAGCTAGGCTAGCGACCAGACCCAGTTGGCTCATGATTAGCCCTACCATTAGTTTATCACCAGCTCCAGCCTCCAGCTATGCTCGCACATGTTGGCTTGCAGCAGGTGAGGTAGCCCAGCGGCGGCGGTATCCGTCACCGTGTCAGCTACATACCTGCTGCCGCCTGCAACCGTCATCACTTGCTCGTGCCGCTGCCGTAGTACAGGAGATGGATGGATCTGATGGTCGATGGGTGTATCAACTTGCACGAATAATCCGGTCCATGCCGCCGGTGATCCCCAACCACCCAAAACAACGGCGAAATCCTGCCGGCACCGGCTCGCGCCTGCCTGATCAGAGAGAAACGGCGAGAGGTCGATTAAGCTAGTAGCCGCGTACGTCCACGTACGCACGTCGGACCCGATCGACCTCGATCCATGGACCGATCGATCGACCAATCCAGCTAGCAGGGCCGTGCCGACAAAATCTAAGACTCTATTCTAAACTTTAAAATAGGCCCTATTTAAAAAAATAAAATACTAATAATATATATATCCAAGCTAAAATGTATTACTTATTTAAAAAATGTATAGCCTATGTTGCATATCCAGTACTATAGGTGTACACGAACTAATGAACCTTTAGTATTTAATAATAACTAAGTACCAAAAGAAATAATTCTACCAATAACTATACTACACTCTCCGTTCTAAACTATAAGATGTTTTTTAGTTTTTTAAAAGTATATTATTTTTATTATGTACATAGATCTGTATATCTAAGTGCTTAGCCAAACTATATATCTAGACTAGAAAAAAAAGAGTATTTTAAATGAAGGGAGTACAAGACGTACAGTTACAGGAAATAATTTCAAGGATATAGTATACTAATGCAAGAGTACGAGACATTTACACACGGAAGACATCTCAAAATTCACATACATCAGCTCATCGGTGGTTCAACACTACCACAAATCAATGGACTTTGAGATTCCCTTGCCTAGCGAATCACCGAGTTTGAGCAGGTCTCTATGGAGTCAGATGAATGGAGACGTGCGGAGATGAACTGTGGAACAAGAAGCTACGGCACGAGTGACCCAGACTCGAGCTTGCATTTGCTTGTCATGGACTCAGTACATGCAGATACGTTAATTGCTCCAAGACTTAAGACTATTGGGTATTAGACCTCACCTGATAGGCTGTTATTTTTGAGGCCCCTACAAATCTGAGGCCCTGTTTGGTCGCACGGGTTGTGCGCCCCCATGCACGAGCTAGCTAGCTGTCCATGCTTGACCACTGATTGGCTCACTAGCAGAGGAGATCGATCGAATGAGAATGATCGATCAGTGGGCGTTGTTGCGTGCTCGACACGGACGTACGCGCGCGCAGGCTGGCGGCGATCACATCAACGGCCCATCGGCAGTGATCTTATCTAGCTAGCTGCCGGAGGCGTGGCGTGGGCGGTGGGATATGGATCCAACGCTCGATCACTCTCTCACCACATGCAACTCGATCGGCAAAATCCAGCGAGGAAGGAAGAGGCCGCAGACGACGGCGGGGCGGGCCAGACCGTCCGGCCACCCACGCGAGCCATGGGTCAAGCCAACGGGCACGCCAACGCCGACGCCGCCCGCCGTCCGTCCGTCCGTCCGTCCGTCCGTCGTCGAGACATGACATGCATGATGATGCACGCACAGGCAAAGAGACAAACGCCTGGCCTTTGGCTTATTGTTCGTTGGCTCTGCAGCTGCAACCAGCCTGCCTGCCTGACACCCCGTAGCCCCGTAGGTAACACATTAACGTGCGGCGGATGCAGACAAACTACAGACGCCGCCAGGCCGGACGGACGGGTCGCATGCACTCACGGCGTAACCATGGCATTCACTTTTCACTAGGGCCTTGTTTAGTTCCGAAAAGTGAAAACTTTTCGGAACTGTAGCATTTTCGTTTGTTTGTGACAAATATTATCCAATCATGTACTAACTAGGATCAAAAGATTTGTCTCGTGATTTCCAGCTAAACTGTGTAATTAGTTTTTGTTTTTGTCTATATTTAATATTTCATGCATGTGCCACAAGATTCGATGTGACAGGGAATCTTGAAAACTTTTTGGTTTTCAGGGTGAACTAAACAAGGCCTAGCTTGTGCTATGGTAGCATCATAGCATGTACAGTACTGCCTGCGAATGCAGGCAGGCAAGCAGTAACAACAGGTACACGCACATAAAGCTTGGCCTCCTCGACCTGTTCCACGTACCTGCAGAGAGAGAGAGAGAGCGATGCTCGTCCTTTTGCATAAGCGGGTCGATCACTCCACTCACCTCGTCACCTCGACCTCGACTGCAGATGGCAGAGGCAGGAGAGGACACTCCCAAGACACTGCTCGCTTGGAAGGCGTCTGCCGGGTACGCATCCAAAAGAGAGAGTATCACGCGGGACGAAGGCTGCATGCCAAAGCCGCAAAGCGGTCAAAAAGTCCCGCAGGTGTCGACCGCCCATAGGCGCAGCGGCGGCCGCTCGTGGGCACCGGAGGAAAAGGCGCGGTCAAAAAAGACCTGCATGAAGCGACGCCACCGTATAACGATGGAGGGGAGGCCAAATGCAGCAAGTACTACATGAAAAGCTGGCTATACAGTTTTTACTTTTTTCTCACTCTCGCTCCCGTGACCGACCGGAAGATTATTTACCGGCGAAATGTTTTCTGGGCGGGCAAATTAACTGTGACAATACGACGCGGTGGTAAAATCCACTCATAATTCATTGTGCTGCACGTGCACGGATCGGAGTATGGATGGACATAGGCTGGGCTGCGATGCATTGCTTTGCTTCGTTGGGTGGTCTGTCGGTGGCGGGTGAACCTCTTCCCTCTCTTATCGCCGCTGGAAGTTGAGGTACTTGATGGCCAGGGCGAAGACGACGGCGAAGAGGACGCAGAAGCCGGCCACCATGGCCGCAACGGTGCAGAGGAAGTCGTGGCGGAACCCGAAGTGCTCCTCCAGGAACGCCACCACGGTGGTCGAGGTGACGCCGTCGGCCAGCAGCAGGGGCTGGTCCAGGTCGCCGAACTGAGAGGTCAGGAGCCCGTAGAGCGTCCAAGACACCGGGTTGGCCCAGTAGTACCACCTCCACCACACTGGGATGCGCTGCGTACAGAAAACAGACGGTAAATCTGTCAGTGCTGCCGCAACGAAGAGCACCCTCCAGCTGAAGCTGAAGTGCAAATAACATTGGTATAACATGTAGCGTCAACACTATTATTGCCCCTGACACGCAGGAGCAAAGGGGGTTCTCAGACAAATAGTTCCCAGAGAGTAAACCAACGTGAGTGGATTGGAACCCGGTCATCTTAATCTTGTAACGGTGTCTTGATCGAACATTTTTTACAAACTTGTTACTTTATTTATATATGCCGGGAAAAAACTCTATCATGCTAGCTCACACCTCCACCCACCCCCCACCCACACAACCACAAAATAAATAACTAACCTAACCACACTAACATAA
>Ga0182004_10004532_pt1 | contig 11212 bp, 8 predicted proteins | sample Sormic07211540_1_FD_120479 | JGI IMG/M metagenome (GOLD analysis project Ga0182004, IMG submission 120479) | Endophyte microbial communities from Sorghum bicolor roots, Mead, Nebraska, USA - 072115-40_1 MetaG | ecosystem: Host-associated > Plants > Roots > Unclassified | place: USA: Nebraska...
CGCCGCCGCCGCTGCCGCTCCCAAGAACTCGTGGCCGGAGTTGGTGGGCAAGTCGTCGGAGGAGGCGAAGAAGAAGATCAAGGAGGACAAGCCGGGCGCCGACGTGCAGGTCGTCCCCGCCGACGCCTTCGTCACCTTGGACTACCGCACCGGCCGCGTCAGGGTCTTCGTCGACTCCGACGACAAGGTTGCCAGAGCTCCCCAGATCGGCTAGCTAGCTAGCCAGCAGAGGGGCGCGGGTGCCAGCGACCATATATGTATACATAGAATTTCTGATTTCGTATGAACAATAAAAGGCAGGTGCATGTTATATTTGTGTAACTACTGGATCTATGTGTGAGAACGTAAGATCACTTCGATTTGGACCTCTCCGTTTTTTTGTCTGGTGTTCTTGGTGAAATGGAAACTGATCACAATCAATTGATCAGAGGTTATACAAGGCACTTGTTTAGTTCATCCAAAAACCAAAAACTTTTCAAGATTCACTATCATATCGAATATTGCGGCACATGCATTGAGCACTAAATATAGACGGAAATAAAAACTAATTGCACAGTTTACCTGTAAATCGCGAGATGAATCTTTTAAGCTTAGTTACTCTATAAGTGGATAATGTTTGTCAAATAAAAATGAAAGTGCTACAGTTCCAGAAACCAAAAAGTTTTCGGAACTAAACAAAAAAAAATTAAAAACTGAAAACAGGGAGACATAGAAATTGAAGAAATTGAAGAGCATCAATCTAATAACGATGAGATGATGTTACGCAGGGCAAGTATCTCTCTACCCCCGTGCTATTGTTGAATGAGGCCAATTTAGTTTATCCAAAAATCAAAAAAAATTCAAGATTCTCTATCACATTGAATCTTGCGGTATATGCATGGAGCATTAAATATAGATGAAAACAAAAACTAATTACACAGTTTGTCTGTAAATCGCGAGATGAATCTTTCAACCCTAGTTACTCCATGATTGAACAATGTTTGTCAAATAAAAACGAAAATACTATAGTATCAAAATCCAAAAAAAAATGAATGTAAACAAAGCCTGACTAGAAAAGAAAGCTCTGTATACAGCTGTGTTCCTTGCTTCCTTCGTCATTTGGAAAAACACAATGCCTACAAAACGAGACCGTACCTGAAATTTAAGGGCCCTGTGCAAAAATTGAACGAGACTGCACCTAAGAAATGCTGATGAGATGTTCTAGGTAACGTATATATAAACATTAAATTGCAAGAGGTTCCCGTCTATGCTGATAAAAGTCGACATCGCCGAGACATTCGACTCGGTAGTTTGGCCCTTTCTCTTGCCTGCAGCACATAGGTTTCTCAAGGCATTGGATAAATTGGATCTTAATCCTACTATCAACACCTAGCATCTACCGAAAATGCCAATGACCTCGGCAGCAAAGCATCCGCCACAAACGTCAGCGACCTCAGTCGCAAAGCATTCATTGGGAATGTGACCTCGGCGGCAAAAATATCCATTGGAAACCCTTTAGCAGCAAAGCATCCACTAAAAACGACTACAACTACAGCTACGCCAAACACCAGCTAGACATACCAAGGTGAGAAGAAACATGAAGCCCAATTAGGTGCAGCACGACGACTAGAGAGACCACGTGGGAGGAGCAACGGGCAGGGTAGTGGGCAAAGGGCTGCAACAATGCTTCAACAATGCCTTCAAGAAGGGGATTGACATCCACAAATGCCGACAATGTTGAAACCACCAGAGTAGGACTTTCGTCCTCAGCCTGTCGTAGATGAAGAAGCTTCGACGATGCCTCCAGGAGGCTCGGAACAAAGGGGTAGGGTTTTCACCCACATTCTTGCCGCAGAAACAGGCCACTCATGGCGACTGAAGCAATGACGATGAATGGTCGAAGTCGCGGCTCAGGTGCCAAAGCTGCAGCCTCCACCACGCCACCCACACCGCCACCCCCGTTAGCCCCGCCACAGGGCCGTCGCGGTACCACCGCCTAGCAGCTCAGGGCGTCGCAGGCGCGCCGTCAGCGCCCACAACCGCCATGGACGGGGCAAGAGAGGTTGGCTATCCACCCGCTGTCGGATGCCGCCTGAGTTGGGCGAGCCACGCTAAATCCATGGCCCGTAGGCTCAGATCCGACAGGCCACCCCAGGCACGGTGCCTGAGGAGGTGCACCAACACGCTGCGAGATGCCAACAGAAGCCCCAGACGCCCGACGAACGTGTGGTGCACCACCACGACAAGCTTAGTGGGCGCGAACTCGGCGACGGAACGCCGAGGCTACTCAGCTGGACTAGCCCCGTCGGGGACCAGCGTGGACCTGTCGACGCTAGATTCGAGGCCTTAGGGCCTAGATTCGACCGTGCGCCGCCAAGCTTGGACACTAAGTCAACATGGCGCCGACAGGTCAACTCTAAGGCACGTGGGGGGGGGTTGCGGGCGCCACCAACCGTAGGTTCACGGAGAGAGGCAAAATTCGGCTACTAGGGGCGTGGATCCGCCTTGCCGGCCGGTCAGCAAGCCCACCGCTAAGACACCGGAGAGGTTAGGGTTGGGGAGGGGGTGGAGGAGCGGGGGCTGGAGGAGGAGGAGGAGGCGAGTGGCACCAGTCCAGCGTTTTTAGGGCCGGTGCGGGCTGCCGCCGCCCCGTGCAAGAGACGGCGATGACGACTGAGGAGGCGGCGAAGGGGAGGGAGAAGGTGGGCGTTGCCAGTGAGCCCCCGAGTCGGCCGAAGGAAGCGCTCGGGGTCCTCCTATGTAGCGTTCGCTCCGCTACTTTGAGGAAAGTGATGCCTGTGGCCCTCTTAATGTGGAACCTCGACACCATTTACATTCGTGCCCATCACCCCAAGAAACACGCCAAAAAGAGAGAGAATCCATCAAAAAGGCCACTAAATTCCCTTGATTGAAAAAGTAATAGAAAGGAATAAAGAAATAAAACAGATGAGTGAAAAATGGATTAATGCTTGATTTGTGATTGGTACAACAATAATAATTCATTTAGGCCTTGTTTACTTCCAACCCAAAATCCAAAAAATTTTAATATTCTTTGTCACATCAAATCTTTAGACGCATGCATGGAGTATTAAATATAGACAAAAATAAAAACTAATTGCATAATTTGGTCAAAATTTATGAGACGAATTTTTTAAGCCTATTTAGTTCATGGTTGGACAATAATTATCACAAATAAACAAAAGTGCAACAATATCGCGAATTTTTTTTCATCCACAAACTAAACACGGCCTTATTTATCATCTAAAAGAAAAAAAGTTTGACTCATCCATCTCCATCCCCATCCCAAATGTCATAAACCTCCACTTGCGGACTTGCCCATGGCATCCGTACCACCCCTCCCCCCATATCGCCCTCGCCATTCCGACGCCGCCGCCCTTCTCTTCCGCTCCCCGTCCTTCTCGCCCGGGGTCTCGCCTGCTTCGGCTACCCGGCCGCCGCGCAGGTTCCCGGTGGTTGCGTCGGCGCGCGATATGCCGTGGCCGCACGTGCTGACGGTGGCCGGCTCCGACTCCGGCGCGGGCGCGGGCATCCAGGCGGACATCAAGGCCTGCGCGGCCCTAGGAGCCTACTGCTCCTCTGTCATCACTGCCGTCACCGCGCAGAACACCGTTGGCGTCCAGGCAAGTTATGCTCCGATTCCTCCCGCTTTTCTTTTTCTACTACTAGTCCGCTTTCTTTCGCTACGATTGGGCCGAGAACAGGGGACGGATGATCTGGTTGTGCTGTAGGGGGTCCATGCTGTGCCGGAGGAGTTCGTGGGGGAGCAGCTCAGGTCGGTTCTCTCGGACATGTCGGTGGACGTGGTGAGTTTCCCTTTTTTTTTTCCCCCCTTTCGGCATTTAGTAACGATGCCAAAGTGATTCATGGAATACACGTCAATTTTGTGTGTTGGGGGTTAACTTTCTGTGAAATTGGATTGTCTTGCTGTGACATCGGCAGCTTAGGTGTGTACAAATATTTCAATTTTCATTTCCTTTAAGGTGACCAAACTGTGTTCCCATTTCATACTGCCAAGGGCTATCACCACAGTTTATAGCGTATACTAGTTGCCAATGGTAGCCAATGTTTGAATTTCCTGGAATCCTAATCCTTCATCCTTGCAATATGCATTTCTCTGCCTCAAGAATGATATTTGGTCAACATGATTCTCTGAATGTGCTTTTGTAGAAGTTGTTATATGAAATTGGAGTTAGATAATAGTTTGTTATGATTTAATCTATTTGATTCGTATCCTATTTTCACTTGGAACTTATGCTATGTGTGTCTTCTGTTCTTGCTTTTGTTAGGTGAAAACAGGGATGCTCCCTTCAGCTGGAGTAGTTAAAGTTCTCTGTGAGAGTCTTAGGAAGTTTCCAGTCAAAGGTATGCTGTATTGCTGTGAGTGTATGATGAAAGCATACTATGCTAACTCAGTTATTTACTTGCTATGACTTACGCTTCTGAAGGCAGCTCTAGTGGTGGATCCGGTCATGGTGTCCACCAGTGGTGATACTCTTTCAGGACCATCTACTCTCGCTACATATAGGTACAGTTGTTTTGTTCCGTATGCATTTATGAGTTCTTGTTGGATTGTTATTGCTGTTGCATCCTCAATACCGTAGTACTTATGGACATGATCTTGCAATTGTTATGAGCAGGGATGAACTATTTTCTGTGGCTGATATAGTCACTCCTAACGTGAAAGAAGCATCTAAGTTACTTGGGGATGTATCATTGCATACAATTTCTGACATGCGCAATGCAGCTGAATCCATTTACAAACTTGGTCCAAAGTATGTGTCTTCTATTTCTATAAATTTGTTCTGTTATTTGTTCTCTTTTGCTACATGTGCGCTATCACATTCTTCTACATCTGATGTTACATCTGTATGGGGGAATGCTAGCCTGACCTCCCAATGTTCTATATGAATCTTTTAACTATATTATTCGAAGCAAACTTGCTACCATGGTTGTCATAAGGGAATTTGCATCCATACAACCATTTAAGATGTGATTTCCGTCTATACCCTCAGGCTAGTAGATGACATGTGGGGTACTGGGGTTTGATCCTACATGTCATTGTCTTTGACAGGCTAATGGTATATATGAAAAGGGCACATTAAGGGCCTGTTTTGCAGGGCACCTCACAAGGGGCTCCTCTAGAGGAGCTGGAGCCGTTTTGGTGAAGCCACAAATTGTAGCTTCGCCAAAATGGCTCCGGCTCCTCTGCTTTTTACTCAAAAACGGCTTCTCCACAAAAATGTTTGCTAGGGCTCCTATGGAGGAGCCAGAGCCGGAGCCGGAGAGGAGCCCTGCCAAAGAGACCATAAGTGGTGATATGGATAAAATTGTTCTTGAGTAATATACAATTTTCTGTTAGTCCAGCTTGACGAGCTAATGGTCCCTACCATTTAAACCAATCACAAGCTCCCTCGTGACACTGATTGTTGTCGTGTCTTGAATAAGTACTAAAATTTGTCACTGTGCCTTGCTAGCTGAAAGCCCTTCATTTGATAGTTGACTCCATTGTTAACTGCACTAGTGAATGTCTTCTTTAAAAATGCATATAGTGATTGATGAATAATTTGCTAATACAAGCTTGCCATTTGAAGATATGTGCTTGTGAAAGGCGGGGATATGCCAGATTCATCAGATGCAATTGATGTATTATTTGATGGTATATTTGAATAATTTATTACTAGTCTGTTCTGTCAATTAACTCGTTCATTCCTCCTCCTTTAGCGACCTCATGCAAGTTCTGATGTATTTCATCAGGTAAGGAGTTCACTGAGCTTCGTGGTCCGCGTATAAAGACCCGTAACACACATGGAACCGGTTGCACATTAGCTTCATGTATTGCTGCTGAATTAGCAAAAGGTGCAACAATGCTGCATGCTGTTCAGGTTAGTTTGCACTAACATTTAAGCTGTTACACACTGATACCTGATAATAATTGAAAACTATTGAGGCAAATTATCTGCTGGAGTGTTATTTATCTCAAGGAAAATTAATTCTTTAGTGATGAACAGGACATCAATTGAAACTGTTTTCTAATCAGGTTCATATTTACTTGTATTTCTTTTGTGTACAAAACTTGCTAAGTAAATTCTCCCTTGTGATGGGGTGACTCTTTAATACAAAGGTTTGGAAAATTGGCATGTGACTGGCGGTAATTTGTGTTGTGTTAGATGAGATATTGCAAGACACATTTGCTGCAAAGAATCTAGAGCATTCCCTAGGCTGTTCTGAGCTGTGACTCTGTGTCAAAGAATATGTGTTCAAATCACATCAATCATAAGATCCTTGGTTGTTTTTTCTTTTGTTAAATACCTTAGTTGGGTGTGCTAATAGTTTTGGAACTATATGTAGGTTCGCTGTTCATGATACTAAGATTTTTCGGTGTTGTTTGTGTATTTTTCAGGTTCGCTGTTCATAATAGAAGTATCTTACATCATGTTTTTTTTTTCCATAAATGATCTTGGCAGGTTGCTAAGAAATTTGTGGAATCTGCTCTTTATCACAGCAAAGATCTTGTGATTGGAAATGGACCTCAGGGCCCTTTTGACCACCTCTTTGAGCTTAAGTCTCCGTTATACAAGATGGGATCACTGCAAAAGTTCAATCCAGATAACCTCTTCCTGTATGCAGTGACAGACTCTGGGATGAACAAGAAGTGGGATCGTTCGATAAAAGATGCCGTGAAAGCTGCCATTGAAGGTGGCGCTACCATTGTCCAATTAAGGTTGTCTTTCTTGAAAACGACAAAAGTTCCTCTTGTGAAGTCTCTTGATTTGAGTTCACTGACCATGCTTTGAATTTCCAATGTTCAGAGAAAAAGACGCCGATACACGGGAGTTCTTGGAAGCTGCCAAGGCTTGTGTGCAAATCTGCAAGTCTAGTGGAGTGCCGCTACTGATTAATGACCGCATAGATGTTGCTCTGGCATGCAACGCAGATGGCGTCCATGTTGGTCAATCAGACATGCCAGCATGGGAAGTACGAGAGCTCCTAGGACCTGGAAAAATCATTGGCGTCTCATGTAAAACCCTGGACCAGGCCGAGCAGGCATGGAAGGATGGTGCAGATTACATCGGCTGTGGCGGTGTCTTCCCAACCACAACGAAGAAAAACAATCCCACCTTAGGGTTCGAGGGCTTGAGGACCGTCTGCTTAGCTTCGAAGCTGCCTGTGGTGGCCATCGGCGGCATCAATGCTGGAAATGCAGGTTCGGTAATGGAGCTTGGGTTCCCAAATCTGAAAGGTGTGGCTGTGGTCTCTGCCCTGTTTGACCAGGAATGTGTCGCCATTGAGACAAGAAACCTCAGATCCATTCTGAAGAATGCTTGCTCCAGATCTTAGAGCAAGTTGGCACTTGGCACCTGTTCATTTAATTTCTTTGCTTAGGCCGAAATAGGTTTCTAATCAAGCTTTCACCATTCACTTTGTCAAAAGGGGAAAAGGTGTTGCAATTTTCAATAATTCGGAGACATTTACTTGAGAAAAATAAATTTCCCATGAACAAGAAGTTTAAGACATTTCAAAGGCGCTGAATTGTAATAAGAAATTGATAATGCATCGGAACTAATTTGATGCAAGTACTAAACTTTTTTTTACTACGGTAAATAGTATTCCAGTCTTTTCAAATTATAAGATGTTTTGGTTTTTCTAGGTACATTGCTATTAATATGTATCTAGATAGTGTATAAAGACAAAACGTTTATATTTTGAAATGGAGAGAGTTGGTGTTATTTGAAGTATGATCAGCTATATACCTATATATCTCTTCTTGAATCTATTCAATAAAGTGTAAAGATTTGCTCTCATTGAGCTTGATGATTTTTTTTAATAAGTGGCATTCGTTAAAATTAACAGCATCTTACAGAGTAGATTACAATCATCCCATTCGAGATGGGATAGAGCCTTAATTTGACAGGGCAGAGAGGTAGTAGCTCCCTGTGCTGAGAAGCAGTGCTCCCTTTATACCCACAAAAAAGTTGTTTTGGATCAAGTTTAGGTCAAACATTAGAAATATAACTTATAAATAACTTTAGGCCAAACATATGAATAGAATCTTGAAAAATACTTTTATAAAATTATACATATACCTTCTTTTGATAAATATTTTTATAAAATAAAGATTTAAAGTTAGACTTTGGAGACTATGTTGTTGTCCTAAATGACTTTATTTTTTATATGGAACTGTTGTAGCAGCAATGGCATTGATCTCTGTATCTTGTGCACCTGAAAATGGGAGTATGTAGTGTTCATTGATCTCGGTATCTTGTTCACCCGAGGGGCTGTTTAGTTCTTCATTTGAGCCAAAAAAAAATTTAGGTTTTGAGTGTTTTAAATAGCGGGCTAAATTAGTTCTTCATTTGAGCCAAAAAAAATTAGGTTTTGAGTGTTTTAAATAGCGGGCTAAGGTGTTTAGTGGTATCTCTAAACTAGCTAATGGTGGTGCTAAATCAGGCTGGAGGGATATAGCAGCTAAATTGCATATGAACACAAATAGCGGTACTTTACCTCAAAGGGTTATAGCAGGAGATTTAAAACTATGGTTTTGACCCATTATTCTGCAGAATAGAATTAAACATCATCTAAAATTTTCAATAAAATAATTGTCATTCTGCATCATGGATTCTGACCTCAATAGCCCAAAAGAGCAGCTTTATATATTTGGACCATAAAATTTTTAGTATTTTAGATGAAATTAAACATAAGCATGAAAAATTAGTATTTTATATTTCATCATTTCAAAATACTTTATATTTTATATTCTACGGGGAACTAAACACACCATCGAAATGGGAGTACCGAAATGGAAGTCTTTGCATGACCTTCAATAGTGTAGCAGTGATTCTTTTGATGTTCCAACGAGAGGCCGTGTTGGAGAGATATTGTTCTTGATGATTAAAATAAAATAGAAAAGAAGGATACGTGCCACTATGCCACTGCACTAGCTAGATCTGTCAATAAGCACCGACATGATTAAATGCAGAAAAAATCTTGCTTTTCTCGGCGACCATTTGAGATTGAGATTTGACCACACCGAAAGATCCACCTCGCAACCAGTTCCGACGCCGGCCGGCCAGGATGAACGACCTCATGACCGACTCCTTCGTCGCCGCCGCGGCCAAGGCGCAACAGGGCGGCGCGGCCGCGGCTGCCCCCGCCCCCGCCGGCGGCGACGGCCCGGAGCTCGGCGCGTTCCTGGCCGAGGCGGACGCGGCAAAGACCGAGATGTCCGCGCTGCGCGACGAGCTGTCCCACCTCCGATCCGCGCACGAGGCGTCCAAGAACGCCGTGGTGGGCTCCGGCGAGGCGCGCGCCGCCACGCAGGCGGCGCTGGTCCGCCTCCTGGGTTCCGCGCGGCGGCTCCGCGCGCGCCTCGCCTCCATGGACCGGCGCGCCCCGGCCCCCGCGGCGCAGGCCGCGGCGGGTCTCGGCCGCCGCGTGCGCGACCTCACCGCGGACGTGCAGGCCCTCCGGCGGCAGGTCTCCGCGGAGCGCCGGAGCGACGTGGCCCGCCGGTACCTCGCCGTGGCCGGGGACGCGCCGACCGAGGAGCAGCTGGACCGCCTCCTCGCCAGCAGCACCGAGGATCCCTCCGACGCGGCGATGCGGGCGGCGCTGCTGTCCGCCTCAGGGGCGGAGGAGCAGGAGGAGACCGCGAAGGAGGTGGCGGAGGTGGAGCGCGGCCTGCTGGAGCTCCAGCAGCTGTTCCTGGACATGGCCGCCCTCGTGGACGCCCAGGGCGCGCCGCTGGACGACATCGAGCGGCAGGTGGGCGCGGCCGCGGGCGACGTGGCCGCGGCCGAGGCGGAGTTTAGCGAGGCCCGGAGGCTGCAGGGCGCCGCGCGGCGGAGGCGGGTCTGCCTGGCCGGCGGAATCGTAGCGCTACTGCTCGTCGGCGTTGCCGTCGCGGTCGTGGTGGCCATGGTGCTGGTGCGCAGAGGCGGCGGCGGCGGCGCCGCGAAGCTTGTGCTGCAGCTCGCCGCCGCGGCCTTGCCCGCGCGGTGAAATCCGCTTTGGCTTGGGATCCCGCGGTTTTCTGGTGTGGTCACTGTCACTGTTGACGTCTGTGTGGCCTGATTAACCTGCGTGAATCTTGTCAGTTTTGAACGGCAGTGTTTGTGTTTGGTTGATGCGGAGATCGGATGAAATGAGACTTCGGCCTTGTTTACTTCTTAAAATTTGCCAAAATTTTGCAAAATTCCCGTCACATCAAATCTTTAGATACATGTATGGAGGATTAAATATAAATAAAAATAATAACTAATAGCACAGTTTGTTTGTAATTTATGAAACGAATCTTTTGACCCTAATTAGTCTATAATTAAACAATAATTGTCAAATACAAACGAAAATATTATAATAGTCAAACCTGAAATTTTTCACCAACTAAACAAGGCCTTCCTTCGGTTTAAAAATAGATTTTGAATGAAACTTTTGGAGATTGCAATCTTAAGCTAAAAAATTGCATGTGATTTATGCAAATGAAGGTGTCCGCAACTCAAATGTTCCGCCCTTGCGTGGAAAAAGGGGAATAACTGAGGATAAGGAAATAAAAAAGAAAGGTATTTGCAAAAAAACGAAAAGGAAAAAAGGCATATACAAATACACAAAAGGGCCATATCTAAGCAAATAATAATAACAAAAACGAAAAATGCAAATACAGTAAAAATGGAGATGCGGGGGATCGAACCCCGTGCCTCTCGCATGCAAAGCGAGCGCTCTACCATTTGAGCTACATCCCCTTTCATGTTTTATCGAAGCACAAGTATTTATTTTATCATACGGAAAGTTGAAACTTCATTCCCATCTGTACGACAAAGTGGTGTGGTTCATAACTATGCTGGTTATGATCTGATACAACAAGAAAATAATATATACATATATAAACCTAATTATGATGCATTAAGTTTGTAGGTATCATAAAGAATCGTGTCAAATACTCAACGTTATGGCCATCTTTCCATGCACTTCGTTAAACATTTCTTTTGAGTAGGCACCAAATCGAGCTGAGTAATACCTCATACTTTTTGTGCCCGAGGGTCACAAGAAAAAGTAATAATCCTCCTATATCTGAAATCAAATAGTCATGTCCAAAGGAGGGGGGGGGGGGGGGGCGCCCTTTCCTTTTGTTTTTTTTATACACCTTTTTGTGTTTTTAAATGCCTGTCCTTATAAATTTTATTTTTTTTTTTTCTTATAACCTTTTAGGGTGTTATAG